>MDTC01075016.1_pt1 | contig 12783 bp, 10 predicted proteins | sample 811181 | NCBI WGS metagenome assembly MDTC01 (sample SAMN05326644, study PRJNA326480) | marine metagenome | isolation source: seawater | place: Pacific Ocean: North | collected 2011 | reverse complement strand
GCATTGTAGTCATTCCATGCTTATGGCATAAATCCATGTACTCTGCAAGCCTTGTGTAAAGAGTAGGTTCGCCATTTAGTGAAATAGCAACGTGCTTCGGATTTTGTGCATCAAGCCATTTTTCTCTAGGAACTTTTGGATTACCACCAAATCCAGAAAGAAGTCGGCGTTGTGCTCTAACAGATTCGTATAATAGTTCCATAGGGTCTTGGTCTGTCAATTCAAGAGTATCCATATGTGGTTCTCTCCAACAGTATGTACAAGCAAGATTACACTGGTCTACTACAGGAGAGGTTTGCATACAATTATGGCTTTGAACACCGTAGAATTTACCTTTGTAGCATTGCCTGTCTCTTAGAAGAGATTCTTTGGTCCAATGGCAAGTTTTGACTCCACCATGTTCTCCAACAATGTGGTATCTCTGCTTCTGTAATTTTGCCTTTAATGCTAAGTCCATCCCCATTGGGTTCACGCTCCTGAGCCGTCAGCCACTGTTCCACAGATGTGGGGTTGGGTTAGGCTCGGACATGCATCCGAAATCCTTCCTGATTATCAATGGCGCGCTTACTTATTTAGAATCGGCAAGAATGCATTTGCTGCCTTTTCACAGGCATTAGCAACATCATCTAATCTTTGCAGTACTCTGTACATGTGCATTGCAGCAAGCGGTGAATCTTCTCCATGAGTAAATACATATCCAGCAGCTTCAGCCTCAACTACATCAGTTTCATGTTCTTTGATATTGACTTCTCGGATAAGATCTGCCAGTATTATTTCTGCAGCCTTGGTTTGTCCAGAAATTGTGAAATCACGTAAAGCCTCAACCGAATCTTCGTATTTAGCCACAGTTTCAGCAACAGATTTAGCCATATTTTTGAGATATTCTTTGGCTTTATCGTCATCAAATAGAGGCCTAAAGTCAAGTTGTTCAGCAACATTTTGAGCATAGTCTGCGATTCTATCTTGGCGAGTAACCATGTAAAGGAAATCATCAAGACCTAAATAGACGCCAAATCTCATATCCTTAAGAGCCAATCTTCTAATCTCGGACTTGATGTTATCTGCTTCAAGTTCAGCATCAATTGTTCTTTGAATTGATTTAGAAGCATCTTTTCCATCACATGCACGGTTTACAGCCTCTAGCATGTGCTCTACAGTTTTTTCAACTGCTTGGGCATGGTCGTGGAATAATTCGAATGGAGTAATTGAATGGCCTTCTCCGCCGATAGTTGACAAAGCCTCTTCCTCCTTCATTTCTTTCGCCCCTTTCCATATTGCGTATCCTACAGCGAGGAATGAAAGAGGCAGTATTACAATCATGTTCAAATCTTTACCACCAGATGCAACAAATAGAACAATAGCCCCAAATGCGGCAACAGGAACACTAGCCACCCATGACATTACAATTTTACCAAATACTCTGAAATCTACAGCTTTGGCTCCCCCTGCTAAACCTACACCTACTACAGCACCAACAAGGGTGTGGGTTGTTGAAACAGGAACTGCAAGGAATGGCATTGAAAATAGAACGATTGTAGTTGCCGCACCAAATTCTGCAGCAAAACCTCTTGTTGGAGTGACGTCGGTAATTTTCTTACCAATAGTCTCCATTACTCTCCAACCCCAAGTCATTACTCCAATAGCAATTCCAGCCGAACCTAGTAAAATCAACCATAACGGAATGTCAGCTTTTTCCATCAGTTGTCCTGAATCGCTACTGAGAACTTGCCATACCGCAGCCATAGGCCCATTAGCATTAGAAAGATCATTAGCTCCATGAGCAAAAGCCACATATGCAGCAGTAATGATTTGTAGCCACACAAATATCCTTTCAACACCTCTAAATCCACGCTTTTCTTCATTTATGTTTATTCTCCTTAGCACATAGTAAAGTGCTAGGCTAGCAATACAACCAATTATTGTTGCCAAAATTAATGAATTAATTGGAAACCAAGCATTATCAGCAAATGGATTGAAAACACCATCTTCTTTGGCAGGGAGCCAGTCATATTTACTTTCAATCCACCCTTTTGAAGCGGCATTACTGAAAAATCCTTTCAAGGCCTTAAATTGTAATGCTAAGCCTAATACAAAGAATGTTGGAAATGCGAGTATTGGTGCCAACCATTTGGATCGATCAATCGGATTTTCAGAATCCAGAATCGTCTTTTTGATTATCATATAGGAGAAAAATGCCAAAAGACCGCCCATCAAAGGACTAACAATCCAAGACATTACCACTTTTTGCACAACCCCCCATTCGATAAGTGAAGTATCATGTTTGACTTCAAGAATTAATCCGACTCCAATAATACCGCCAATGATTGAGTGAGTTGTTGAAACTGGGAGCCCTAAACGAGTCGCAATAGTTAACCAGGTTGCAGCAGCCATCATGGCAGAGATGAAACCAAATGCCAAGTCTTGAGAGAAAACTTCATCCACTAGGGGGTCGGCAAAATCAACTGAAAGAATTCCTTTCCTAATGGTGCTAGTTACAGCGTCTCCAGCAAAAAAAGCACCACTGAACTCGAAAATCGCAGCAATTACTACTGCTTGTTTTAGAGTCAAGGCGCGTGAACCAACAGAGGTGCCCATCGCATTTGCAACATCATTGGCGCCGATATTCCATGCCATATAAGCACAAACAATCAATGATAAGCCAATCAATACAACTGTAATAGGCTCCATAATTCAAACCATCAAATGTAGGTATATTACTTAGTTTAGATATATTCTATATAGGACTATTTAGACGCCGTGTTGAGGCTCATGCCGATTGGACCGGGAGAACAAGACGTTCGTAGATTGCAAAGCACAGGTGGAAGCACCTTCACGCTTAGTCTTCCAAAACCATGGGTTTTACAACATAAATTGAATCCAAGAGACGTTCTAAAAATTGACTGGCGTCCAAGTGGTGCGTTAAGAATAACACCTTTTGATGTAGTTGACAAAGTAGAAAAAAGTGTATTTTTATCTATGAATAAACTTCCCGAAAACAGCCTATTTGATCATCTAATGGGCGCATATATTTCTGGCGCCGATTTAATAAAAATTGAAATGATTGATAATCAGAGTAGGCAATCAAATCTCCAAGTCCGAAGATTTTTGAGGAATACAAGGGGTTTTGAAATATTTGAAGAAACCGACTCTATGGTGACACTGAAATGTTTGTTGAATCCAGGAGATATGCCAATTCATGCAAGTCTAAACAGAATGTATTTACTTCTTACCTCTTTAATTAGAGATTTAACATCAGTATTCGATGGAGAGGATAAAGAATTCATCCAAGACGCACAGGACCGTGAAAATGAAGTAGACGCATTACTCTATCTAATCGAGAGACAAGTTAGAATTTCTCTAGACTCTCACAAAGTAGCATCTGGCCTTAAGCTCAGTAGGACGCAAGCGGTTGAATTTGCTAATTTAGCACGTTCGCTTGAAAGAATGATGGACCACGCATTCACAATCTCCAATTTAGTAAAAGAAAACCCTAATCTAACAAGCAATATGATAGATATGGCCCCATTGGAACAACTTCCAAAATGGCAACTTGCTTTGAAAGAATTGATGATTAACATAAGAACGAGAGACTCATCAAGAATCGAAGCTGCGCGTGGTGATTTAAAACAATGCCAACAGATCTTAAAGATACACGAGAAAGACCTTTTGGACAATCATAGGCACAATGAATGGATGGCCTTCGACCTTAGTTTATCCGAATCGGTTAGAAGATTGTGCGCGTATGCTCGTGACTTTGGAGAGATTTTGTTGAATATGTTGATATTTAGTAAAATAACGACATAAAACGATGTAGTTTAAAACATCTACTTTAGTTATTACACCTATGTGTTGGCTTTGTTACCGCTTATTAATATAGTTCGGGTGCGTAATTTAAACTGAAGCAAAAAGAAACCCCAGGTGATGATGATGGATAAAGAATTAGAAAGTTTTGTAGAGCAAGTAATGGAAAAACAAGTATACCGAAATGGAATATTTTCGAATTGGATTGAGGCAGTAGTTCAATCTATGGCAGATTTTAGAGCTAGCCCAGATAATCGTGGAATGTATGGCATCAGAGGTGATCAATAAATGGATAGTTACCTTGAATCATATGTTGATTCTGTAATGGATTCTCAGCAATATAGAAACGGAATAGAGTTTTCTAGATCTTGGTTTTCTAGATTATTTAGTCGTAAATCTAAATCAGAATAATGCTAAGTTCCTTAACTGAGCAGTCTATCGTATGTCATGGTTCGGTGGAGTTATCATCTTCTCGGATTACTTACGCCACTGGTCACTATTCTAGGAATCTATCTTGGCGGATGGTGGATGGGTTCGACAATCTATCTAGCACTTGGATTATATCCAATTTTAGATTATATCTCAGGAACTAGTTCCGAAGTTCCTTCTGTTGATAGTCGTCGGCCGTTTGACATTATCGTACACCTTCACGGTTTTCTAGTTCCAATCGTAATACTTGTATTATTTTGGAAAATTTTTACTTCCCCTGTAGATTCTTTTTTACTGCTAGGAGTGATATCTGTAGGGCTTAGTTCAGGCGCATCAGGTATTATTACTGCTCATGAACTAGGCCATAGGAAACCTAAATCCTTCAGTTGGTGGCTTGCTAGACTTGATTTATTGTGTGTAAATTATTTACATTTCACAGTAGAACATAATCATACACATCACAAACATTGGGCACGCCCAATAGATCCGACCTCTGCACCAATTGGCAGAAATGTATACTTTCATTTTTTACGTACAATTCCACTTCAGATAAAGGGTGCTTACAAAGCTAGGCCAAAAGATGTAAGAATCTCATTTTTGGTTGAAACAGTATTGCTCATCTCGTTATTTTTGATTTCAGAAATTATTTTCTTAGCATTTATTGGGCAGGCAGTAGTTGCAATTTTCTTACTAGAATTTGTCAATTATTTACAACATTATGGTTTGTCACGTGGAATGGATGAAAGAGCGAATGCATCTCATGCTTGGGAAAGTAGACACCGTTGGTCAAGATGGACTTTAATGGAATTACCTTTGCACCCTTCACATCATCTAAAATCGAGTACTCCTTATCATGAATTATCGGTTCATGATGAGTCTCCTCAACTGCCAAACGGATACTACATAATGTTCTGGACAGCGCTCATTCCACCATTATTTCATAGGCGAATGAAAAAAGCACTTCGATAGCATTTTGAAACATTGATATATATATGAAAACCTAACTATGCTGCTTATTAGTGATTGTCATGTTGGAAGTTGAAGGCCTTACGAAATCATTTGGAATGGGGTCGAACAAACTTCAGGTCCTCAAAGGAATAGATATGGAAATGAAAACTGGAGAACTAGTTGCGTTAATGGGCCCCTCGGGCTGTGGCAAGTCTACACTTCTCAATATCATAGGTGGATTACTTCCCGGAGATGGGGGTAAGATTACCTTGAAAGCTAGGGATTATGGGCTAAAAGGTCCTTCAAATGTTGTTGATGTACGCCGTGAACTTGTTGGTTGGATTTTCCAAGATTTCCATTTATTGAATCACCTTTCTGCCATGGATAATGTAGCAATGGCTCTAGAGTTGTCGGGAATAGAATCTAAAGAAGCAGAGACTAGAGCAGCTGCGGCATTAAATAAAGTAGGTCTTGGAGATAGAATGCATCACATCCCCGATCAACTTTCAGGAGGTCAACAACAGAGAGTGGCAATCGCTAGAGCGATTGCAGGAAATCGGCCACTCCTTCTTGCAGATGAGCCAACAGGAAATCTAGATATTGCAAGCGGAAAAGATATTCTTAAATTATTCAAAGACCTCTGTCATGATGAAGAAAATCCGATTTCTATTCTAATGGTAACGCACGACCCTGAACTTGCTTCTAATGCAGACAGAATGCTACTACTTACAGATGGAAAAACAAAGGCTTCTGATATTCGAAGTGCCTGGGGGCTTGGCGACTTGGAAGGTGAGGAAGAATGAGTTCTGAATCAGAAGAGGATAATTTTGACGCATTCACTGTAGAAGAAGTGCCTAAAATAAATTTCATCGAAAGGTGGCGCAGGAGAGTTCGCGATGCTCCAGAAAATATCAGGCTCGCATCTCAGAGCGCTTGGCGAGGAAGAGAAAGAGGTTTAGCCGTCGTTGCAGGAGTTTTCCTTGCTTCTTTAGTTATCACAACCGTACTCTCTTATGGGGTTGGACTTTCTCAGATTTTTTTTGATGAATCCTTGAGTGGCGAACCTATCGATGCTAAAGTAGAATATGCTCGAGAACCGGTTGAAGGAGCAAGTGGCTGGTCAAATAACACTACTACTATGCAAAATGTTTGTAGTGAATTGATGGAATCTTACTCTGATGAGTTGAGTGATTGTACTCTAATATTTGGAAGGCAAGGAATCCATAGTGGTGGATTTTTCAATGAAGATTTCGTTTTTGCCCAACCACTGGAAATGAGATCGATAACCGATGAACAAAATCCATATTGGCTCAATGTGACTTTCATGTATCCTGAACTCGATGACAGCGGCCCACCGATTTCTGATATGCGCTCTATTCGATTAATGGGGCCAGAGGCTTTCGATGGAGAATTAGCAAGCAGGTATGGAGAAAGAATAATCCAAGGTCAAGGAGAATGGCCAACGCCTGAAAACATGTCTTCACAAAGAGGTGTAATTTTACCATCTAATATTGCTTCACAAGCTAAGGCAGAAGTCGGAGATGTGTTAGAAACAGTAGAGTTTGTTTACGTAGTAGATAGTGAATTCTTCGATTCTGGTGGAGTTGAATTAGTTGAATCATGCCCTGGAGTGGCTTCAGCATCTCCTAACGGGAAAATATACTGCCGCCAATCAATTATTATGACAAATATGACGGTTGTAGGTATCTATCAGCCGTGGGATTTAGGCAACCCAACTCTGGCTCCTAATCCAATCTTTACCACTTGGACTGCTCTTGATGAAAGCCAGAGGGCGACCTTGATGGATTATGACCACATGTATCTTGGAGTTACCATCGATAGAAGTCAGTTGCCGACAACTTCGACTGCAGATGCTCAAGATTGGCTTGATGCCTTGAAAAGTGACATTATGGCTGATAATTATACATCAGAAGGTGTAGAATTATTTTATACAGATATTGTTGGAGGAACGATAACATTCCTCAATATATTCCTTGGTTTGATTCAAACCTTTGACTATATCATCATGGTGCCAATTGTTGTAATGTCTTTGGCAGTCCTTGTTTATGGATTGATACTTTCACTTGAACAACGTCGTAAAGAGATTAGTATTCATCGTGTAATAGGCGCTAATAGTTCCGGACTGCAAGGTATGGTATTATTGGAATTAGCGGTGTTTTCTTCAGTTGCTTGGATTGCAGGCTATCTTTTAGCAATGTTTTCTGTACCGATTGTTCTTTCAGCAGTTGGATTCATGGAATTTAGAACCGGTGAATATGATATTGACCCAGCACTAAGTTTCGGTTCAACACTGTTTACTGCACTTTCGACTCTTGGTCTAGCACTTCTGTTTGGTCGAAAGCGTTCTCAAAAATTCATTGAATTAGAAATCGAAGAGGGAGTAAAAAGTACAATGCAAGCAGCAGAACCAAAGAGATGGCTTCATTGGTTATGTTTCATTTTCGGCTTAATTTCGGTCATAGATACATGGCTTGAGATGAATGGTAGTGAAGATGGAATAGTTTCCAATTTCTTCTTTGAAGGTCTTCTTGGAATATTTGGTCCATTCCTTCTTTGGATTGGAGGGGCATTACTACTAGGAAGAATAGGAGCAAAAGGTCCTCAAATAATGCAGCTATTATTTGGACGTTCACCACTTTTGAAAGATGTTAAGAGAGGTTTGAAAGGCTCAGGTTCGACTGAATCAGTCAATCGATTAGCAGTAATTATGTTATTGACACTTTCAATTGTAACTTTGGCCGCAGTACAAGGATATACCGGTACTCTTGTCGATGAAAGAACTGTTGATGCCACAGTTGGCTCAGATGTTCAAGTTACTTTTGAAAACCCTCAAAACCAATCACAGGCTCTCGATATTTTCAATGAGATTTACGACGGTAGTGCCACTGCTATTGCTACAACAGTCCCAAGTATTCTGTTAAAACCATCAGATGGTGGTGATACCCTACGTACCTGGGTTATTCTTGATGATAGCGATGAAGTACTGAAATGGAACGAGCAATCTATTCCTGGAACCGATGTTTCAGATGCTTTAGACGTATTCTCTAAACTTGGTTTTACTGCGGGAGAAGACTCTGCTTATACTTTGAAACTTGGAGGTTCAGATCGCGGCAAGGGGGGCAATTTAGATGATGTTCTCTTGGACGAAGGTGATTCTCAATTTGAGAGATTAGAATTTACTTGGGATGAAATTTCATTTAGATTCATAAATAGCACAGATGACATCGATCCGTTTGAACTATTCTTAGAATATACAGAATTAATGAATCTAGATTTGAGCGATGTTGATTTTTCAGGACAAGATTTGAGTTATAGAGACCTCAGTCGCCTAGACTTTAGTGGGGCAAATCTATCAGGAGTAAATCTTCAAGGTTCAAATCTCAGTGAATCGATTTTAGTTGGCACTAATTTGGATAATGCTAATCTTCAAGATACTAATTTAGTAAACACAATCATCGTTGAACTTTCAGAAGGCTCTATGATTCAAGCAAATCTTACTGGTGCAAATATGGCTGGATTATTCGGTGATGTTGACTTTTCACAAGCAATTCTTGGTAATGCGACCTGTCCCGATGAAAGTATGGCTAATGAAACACAATGTGTCTCTGGGGCATCATTTATTCCAACTCCATTAGCAGCCCCAATTTTTGCTGCTGGAGTACAAGTTGAATTCATTGTAACTCCTCATAATATTACATTAGAATACATGGGTATTCACAAGTACATTCCAGGAATTCCTACTACTACTATTGATAGTGAATTGATAATTGGTGAATCTTCATGGAGAACTCTAGTCGGGGAGAATAGAACTTCAAACCATAATTCTACAACATGGATATTCAGAGTTGATGGAGTCGAAGATGAGGACTTGGAAACTCTCGGTTCAAATATTGAAGCGGACTCTAGAGTTGCTGGAGTAATAGATTGGGCGAGTGAGCACAAGAATGTAGAAAGAAATGGAGGTTTGATTTTTGGAACACCAGGGCTTCTATCTTTACAATTCGTAGTTGCTAGTATTGCAGCAGTTGCCTCCAGTTTCGTATTCTTATCATTAGTACTTAATCAAAGAAAGAAAGAATTGGCAGTTCTACAAGCAATTGGCGCCAGTCCAAACCAAATTTTACGATTGGTACTGTTTGAGATTTTATCCATTGTCATGGTCTCAATGGTATTAGGTTTGGTTCTTGGAATCGGTCTAGCATTTTCTTTCAATGGATTCTTTGATGTATTTGGATTTATCTTTGGAATATTTGGTGGTACATCTACAAGTATACGTAGAGAGTTAGTTTATCCTTGGCTGCAACTTGGTTTTGTTTCACTATCTGTTTTTGCTGCCGTAGTAATGGCGTTACTTGTCACTACACGTAGAGCGTTAAAGTCAGACCTAGCAATGGTTTTGAAGGGGGAGTAAGAATGGTTGATAGTATTCTAAAAGCACAAGCATTGTATCATGTTTATGAATCTAAGGCTGAAGATGGAAACGTTGTTGCTCTTCGAGGGCTTCATATCGATGTTAAAGAAGGTGAAGCAATAGCTGTTGTTGGACCTTCTGGTTCAGGTAAATCAACACTAATGAAGTGTCTTGGTGGATTGATGAAGGCGAGTGCAGGGTCTGTTTTCCTTGCTGGGAAAAATATGACTCGTCTCAGTGGTCCTGAATTAGTTCATCTTAGACAGAAGACCGTATCATTCATTTTCCAAGATGGTAATTTACTACCAAATATGAATGCAAGAGATAATGTCGCTCAACCACTAAGGCATCAAGGAATCTCATCAAGAAAAGCATTGAAATTAGCAGATGAGATGTTAGATAAATTAGGGATTTTACATCGTGCTAAAGCATTACCAATGAGATTAAGCGGTGGAGAACAACAAAGAGTTGCCATTGCTAGAGCATTGATTACAAATCCAAGATTAATTCTTGCAGATGAGCCTACTGGGGCTTTAGATCCAATTACGAGTCGAGAGGTTCTTGCATTATTCAAAGACTTACACGAAAATGATGGCGTCTCATTCCTAATAGTGACTCACTCAAAAGAAGTAGCAGCATTTGCTAATCGCTCTCTTGAACTTAGAGATGGAAGATTTGTCGCTGAACATGGAGAAGGTGTTGACGTCGAAGACCTTTCAGAAGGAAGGGAATTGATAATTGATGATACAGGTACAGTCACTTTACCCCCTGATGTCCTTCTAAGAATGGGTGGGGCCGGGAAATATATGATTGGTAATATCGATAGTGGATATATTTCACTACAAGGTGAAAGTGTTGAAAGTATGGGCAAATTAGAACTTGCTTCAAAGTGTCCTGCTTGTAAGCATGATTATGGCGATAGCGAGGAACAATTGTGTCCATCTTGTGGTTCAAGTAGACCTATGGTTGAAGTAAAATAATCCAAAATGATTGTTATTTTAATTTTCATTTGGCTTTAAGATTAAATTTTTGGTATATTGTACAATCGCAGTCAATAAGAAAATACAAGTAGCAACTAAGGCTATCATTGAACCACTTCCTGTGTCATATTCTGCAGAAAAGAAGAGTCCAAGAACAACAGTTATTACTCCTATTATTTGAGCAAGAATGACGCATGAACGGAAACTTTTTCCAATCAATTGAGCAGTAGCAGCCGGTGCAACTAGTAAGGCAGTAACCAGTAGTGCACCAACAATTTGCACCATACTAACTACAATAGAAGCAGTAATTATACTAAAATAAAGTCTTACTGAACGAACAGGTAAACCTTGTACCATAGCAGCAATGGGGTCTATGGATATGGAGAGTAAACTATGGTATAATAACAGCATTGAGAGATATCCTAAGATACATATTGTCACAATGATATCGAAACTTTGTGAATTAACCAACAATAAGTCGCCGTATAAATATCCTTCAGCATCTCTTGTTGCCGTACCTCCCCAGATGCGCATCATTACCAAACCCAAACCAAGCATTCCCGTCATGAAAATAGCAATTGCCGCATCTCCAGTTAGAATTCCCTTCGTTTGTAATTGATCGATTAAAATCGCGGCGATAATACTCAATATTAATGCCCACCAAAGGGGGCCAATTCCACTAAAAATCAGTCCTATTACAATTGCTCCAAATGATACATGCGCTAATCCATCTCCGATTAAAGCAAGATTTCTAATCAATAAGAAAGTACCAAGAAAACCTGCTACTATTGCAACAATTATTGAAGCGATTAAAGGTCGGTGAAAGTACTCTAATACGAAATAAGAGGGAAAGAATTCTCCAGGCACATGAGGTGCTAAATCCTTCAAAATCGGACTAAGTTGCCGAATTATCCATGAACCAATGCCCATTAATCTTCACCACCCTTTCCTGGTACAAGGATTATGATAGATTCATTATCAGGATTTTTTGTTCTTACAATATCAGTTTCCTCATGATTTGGTTCAATACCTCTCAATCGGGCAAGTTCTGAAAGTCCTGGGAAATCTACAGTTGGACCATCAAATCTTATTTTCTCTTCAAGGTAAACCATTCGATGTACTGTTTGCTTTATGCTTGTAATATCGTGAGATATCATCACAATTGTCTTATTCTGCTCATGACATAAACCATTTAGTAATTTCATAATTGAATTTCGAGATTCTCGGTCTACACCCACCATTGGTTCATCCATCAAAATTAAATCAGCATCAGAAGCCAAAGCCTTGCCTATGGCCGCACGTTGTCTTTGCCCTCCTGACAAATGGGTAATTCTAGTATTGGCATATTCTTCAAGCCCAACTATCTCAATTATTTTTTTAACATTTAATTTTTCTTTTTTCAAAGGGAGGAAGAAAGATTTCCAGTTAAGCGTTCCTAAAGTTATGAATTCTTTGACTGTTATGTGTACATTTGTAGGTAATTTTGAGGCCGTTTGAGGTACCCATCCAACCTTTCCAGTAACACCCTTTGAAAGCGGCCACTGATTGTATATTTTGACAGAACCAGATTTCGGTTTAAGAACCCCAAGTATAGTCATAATTAGAGTACTTTTCCCGCCACCATTAGGCCCTACTATTCCTACGAACTCACCGCATGCAATTGAAAGATTAATGTCCTCAATTACCTTGCAACCTGAGCGGAAAACAGATAAATCTGAAACATTAAGAATCTCTTCTTGACAGTTTCCAATTATGTTAGATTGCAAAGTATCCACTGTACCAACCTCGTTTTGGCTGAGATAAATGTCTTGTGATATTTATTATCTCAAGCGGTACATCCCATACCGATTTTCAGATTTTCAAGGTTCTTATTCATCATTGTTAGATAAGTGTCACTATCATCTGAAGGAGACATCTCCATTGTGTATAAGTAAAGAACTTGAACTCCAGTTGAATCTACAATACTGTCTACTGCACTTTTCTGAGTGTATTCTTCAATATACAAGACATTGATTTGGTCTTCATTGATCTTTTCAATTACTTCAGTAATATCTGCGACTGATGGTTCTCCTTCAGGGTCTACGCCGTGAACTGTAACGAATTCAATACCATAACGTACTGTTAGGTATGAGTATGCATTATGGTTAGCAGCCACTAGATTAGTAGTACATGTACTCGAAGGTCCAAAGGCAT
>MDTC01256107.1_pt1 | contig 12784 bp, 13 predicted proteins | sample 811181 | NCBI WGS metagenome assembly MDTC01 (sample SAMN05326644, study PRJNA326480) | marine metagenome | isolation source: seawater | place: Pacific Ocean: North | collected 2011 | reverse complement strand
TTTAATTAAAGGTGTTTTTAGTTCTTCTATTTTATTATTTTTATTATTTTTACAATAGGTATAAATATAATAGCTAAATGTAAGTAAATAAATTCCAATAATAAATCCACCAATAAACCAAACAAGATAGGTTAAAAGTCTAATTTCATCATTCATTTTAGAAAAATCAGAATTTAATTTTTGTAACTCCTGATTATTGTAATCTATATTCTCATAGTCTCCGGTATATTGCATTTAATTAATTATAAATTAATAACTTTAAGTTTTTACTTTTTAAAATTAAAAAAATACTGATTACCTTTATTCCTATTAACTCTATTTTTGAGACATACAGATTTATATAGGCAAGCGGTCTTGTTTTAATAAGATATGATAAAAGGATCAAATTTTTACTTTTTTTTAACAAAAAAATATATGACTGACCACGTCAATTTTATTTGTGACCACACAGGATGGGCGCCTTCCAGGAATCGAACCTGGGTCATAAGAATAATGGTTTCTTCAGATTTTGTAAATTTTTTATTTGCTGTAAGTGGTCTATATCTTTTGTATAATTTATTTATAGGGAAGTGAGAGGTGTAAGAATTATTTTAGTGTATAAAGTAAAGTAACATCTCTCTAGGCCTATCTGATAAAAGATACAACTCTATCCGCTCAGTCCAAAATTAATATGGGAATTAAAAAAAATCAAATTTTTTATCCCCTTAATGAAAATAAAAATTTATTTTAATTTTTATTTATTATCATTATTTAACAAAGATTTTTTTTCTGTAAATTCAAAAAATTGTTTTAAATCTTCAAATATATCAACATTTTTTGGAGTTTCTAAATGATTTAAAACAGTATGTAATGCAAATTTATTCATATTTTTGTCTCTCATCATTTTCCAGATTAGAAATACATTAACCTTTTTATCTAATTCTTCATCAGTCATTTTTTTCCATTTCTTTTTAAATTCTTGATACAATTTCATATAAACAACACTTATTTTTACTTCACTCATATCTACAAAATATTTTTCAAAAAATTTTGCAAACTTTTCATCCTCCATAATCTCAATTAAATCTGCAAAAAAATCATTATTTTTAACCAAATTATCGGCTTTTTCTGATATATCAAATGAGTCAGACTTTACTAATTGTTTTTCCATTTAAATAATAAATACACTTAATTATTAAATATAAATTAATTAATTATTATTCAAATTTAATTTTTTTTTTTTATTAAATTAATATCTATTTATATTTAAATAATATGCAGTTAAGTGGTGATTTATTATATATATTACTATTATTAGTCCTAGTATTATATTATTTTATTATATATGGAACAGATGAAAAGAAAAAATAATTATGATCATTTGATAATAATATTATAATTATTTTTACTTAAAGTTTTATTACATTTACTTATCATAGAGATGGCAAAAGCAAAGACCGCAAAGAAAACCAAAACAACCAAAGCAAAAAAAACTACAAAGAGTAGTAAAAAAACAAAATCAGTAGCTGCACCTGCACCTGCACCTGTAGTTGAGGTAAAACCTAAAGTAGTTAATTCCCAGACAGAAACATCACTCTCAAGTGATTCTAATTCAGTAAATTCAGTTGAAAATATTTTTGAATCATTGATTGCCCAAAATGAAAATTTATTGCAATCACAAAAAACTATGTTATCTACCATGAAAAAGGTATATAAGGTTTATGCGAGAGAAAAGAAAGATTACAAAAAAAATGCTGACAGAGAAAGGAGACGCGCAAAGAAAGATCCTAACCGAAAGAAGAGAGAACCAAGTGGTTTTGCAGTAGCAACTGATATTTCTGATGAACTTGCAGGATTTTTGGGAGTAACCAAAGGAACTAAACTTTCTAGAACTGATGTTACTAGAAAAGTAACTGCCTACATTAGAGAAAAAAATCTTCAAGTCCCTACCAATAGACGTTCATTCGTTCCAGATAAGTCTCTTGGAAAACTTTTGGGCCCAATTAAAGATGTAGATAAAGAAAAGGGATTTACATACTTTAATCTTCAAAGATATATCACACCACACATTACTTCCTCTGCCAAGAAAAAAGTAGTAGCAAGTCAATAAATAAAAATTTAATTAAATAAATTTAAAACATATTTATTTAATTATAGCAAATTGTTTTATTTTAATAATTCTAATAATTCCGGATTACTTCCTGATATTTTTTTAATATCATTTATTACTTTTTGAACCCCAGGTTCATTTTTATGTTTCTTTATTATATTAATAATTTGTTCTTCTTCTGTTACCATATCATCAATCACTTTCTTTAAAATTTCCTCGTTCTGTTCATCACCAGCTAGCATTCTTTTGCACGCTTGTAAAGCCCTTTTTTTTCCACTACAAAAGAAACCTCCTTTTTGAGATTTTCTAGATCTTTTTCTCCTTTTACTTTTTCTTCTTGATCTTTTTCTTTCTCTACTTCTTTTCATTTTTCTTGCTACCATATAAAATATAATAATATTTTTCTAATAAATAGGTTTATTAGAAATATTAATCAATTACCTTCTTCTGGATCTCTTTTTCCTTTTAGATTTTTTTCGTGATCTTTTTCTTCTTCCTGATCCCGTCAATGGCTGTAATGATTTTGAACCCATATTATACATATCACCTACTACTCCTAAGTCTTTAGATAGTTTTGCATGTGCCATTGCATTAACTTCAGCTTGACGTTTGCGGGCTGCCTCTCTTTGCTCGAAATTCATAAAATTATCTGCTAACCATTTTTCACGTCCTGCATCTTTTTTTCCTGCTGCTTCTGGATGTTTCCAATTATACCATTGGGCTGGATTCAAGCTTCTTCTTTCTGCACATTTATTATGTAATTTACTTTTAAAACCAAATCTCTTATGATCATCAGGACAAGGACATTTTTCTTTAGGACAAAGAGGAGCAGTTCCCCCTCTTTGTTTTCTTCTACTTCTTTTTCTTCTTTTTGATCTTTTTCTTCCTCTACTTTTTCTTTTACTTCTTTTTTGACTTTTTCTTGCTACCATATAAAATATTATAATAAATTATTTTGAACTTAAAAAAAAAAAATTTTAAATTTAATATACATTTGCAGATTGGAATAACCATGGTAATGCATCTCTTGCACTTTTATTTACTATTGTTAATGAAGATAAGATCCATAATGCTCCCGTAGTCTTATCTGCTTCAGTTTTACCTTCAGAGATTAATTTATCAAATTCATCAAGTAAAATATTACCTAATTTTATTTTACTGTTTATTTTATAAATATTTTCCACAGGTATTTCAAATAATTTACCATTTTTACTATATTTAAATTTATCCGCATTTGATAATTGAGCTCTATAATTCCAAATATCTTCAATTTGTTTATATAATTCTCTTAACTTATAAATATTAAGATTTAGAAACCATTTACATTGCGAGTATTGTTTTAAATCATTCATTTTTTGAAAAATTTTAACACATTTTTGCTGCAATTTTATGTAATTAGGCAAATTAGCTTCATTATTAATTATCTTTTTATTGTTAGAATAATTTATTTTGAAAAATCTTGAAATTTCCTGTTCAGGTATTTTTTGCATATTATATGGATTGTCCATTTTATTTTCAATTAATTTTTTAAAAGTTTCTATTTCAAAACACCAATAAAAATTTTTATTATCTTTGTAAGAAAATAATTTAAAAGGAGGTATTCCAGAGATAGATTCTAAAGTAAAACAATCTGTATCATTATTGTTCATTTTTTTTGACACAACACCTACACCCCTAGAATTAATTAGTTTTTTGATTAAAAAACTTCTGACAAACGATTGTAATTTTAAAATTAAATTTATATCATATTTTTTATGAAAATAATTTTTTTTAATATTTCTTTTAAATTTTGGTATTCTAATTTTCTTTTTTAAACAAAGATTACACTTACCTACTAGTAATTTTTTTTCATCTAAAATATTTTTTTTTGTATATAAATTATGATGTCTGGTGCAGAAAAAACCAATTTTTTTTTTTTGAGAACATCTATTCTTATTATTAGAAAGAATTGCTTCACAATAACAATCTAAATTACTATAATTAATTTTATTAATTGTATTAATTGTATTATAATTTTTATTATTAGACATTGTTGTTATATTAACATTCATTATATTATTTTACCTATCTATTTTTTAAATAATTATTCAAATTTTTTATAATATAACATGATCTAAATTGTCTGTAGTTTCCATAAATTTATTTTAATTTAATAAAAATTTGATAACAATTTAAAGTTATAATTAATACATAGAATATAAAATGAGTATAACAGGACAAATACATAAAGCACACACAGTAGATTTTAGTAAATTCAAATTTGGTGAAGTAACCGTTAATAAATATGGTGGTAAATCAAGTAAAGTAAAATATGATGGAAGAGATTTTTATATCCAAACTCCTAGAATGCGATTACCGTATGGAATGAGTGTATATGAAGAGAAAGATAGTGATGGTAAAGTAACTAAACAAAAATTTTCACTGGACATGTCTTTTGCAGGTTATGATAAAGAACCTGAAATGGATAGTAATGGAAAAGAGAAAAGAAATAAAGTAAAGGATTTCTTTGATTTTGCTGAAAAAATGGAAAATATGCTTGTCGAACAAGCAATGAAGAGTAGCGTTGCATGGCTTGATATGGCTGATGCGAGTGTAGGTGTTGCAAAGGCATTGACAAGAGATTTGATTAGATATCCAAGGGATAAGGTTACAAAGCAAGTAACTAATAAATATCCACCTACTATTAAATCAAAACTTGGTTTTTGGGACAATAAATTTATTGTAAATGCGTTTGATGAAAATAAGGAGAAAATCGAAGATTTACGTGATGCATTGGTTCCACGAACTGAAGTTGTTGCTATTCTTAAACTGCAGCAAGTTAATTTTGCTGGTGGTAAATGTGGTTACAGCTTTTTAGCAAATCAAATGAAGGTATATCAACCCGAAGGAATGCCTTCATATGCTTTTGATCTAGATTCAGATGATGAAAAACCAGTTAGTGTTGCTCAGAATGAAACAGAAGAAGCAGAAGAAGAGGAAGAATCGTCAAATAATAATCTTGTTGAAGATTCATCTGATGATGATGATGACGAAGTAGATGAATTGGATGAAGAGGAAGAAGAGGAAGAAGCTCCTCCTCCACCAAAAGCTACTAAAAAGAAGGGTAGAAAGAAAAAAACAACAAAATAAATTTTTGAATTTTTAAATTATAAGATTTAAAAATAATTATATTTTTTTTAATTCTTAACTTATAGTAAATGAGTTTAAATGTTAATTCTGATAATAATTATGTAAAAAGTATTAATGTCACTGGTAATTTAAATGTTGAAGGTGTAATTTATGTTTATTTTTCAAAAAATAAAATTCCTGATGAATTAAAAAATACAGAATTAGAACCTGTATATAATACAAGTCTAACTTTAAAAGGTAATTTACATGTTTATCCAGGAAGTGTTATTTGTTCAGGTAAATTAAAATCAGGCAAATTTCAAACAATAAATTAATAAAATTTCTATTTTATTAATTTAAAAACTCTATTACCCCACTGTTTATTGTAGATAATTTACCGAGTTCATATTTTTTTTCAATTTCATTTTCTGACATAATATTTAAAATTTTTTCACAAATATTCGGGTGAGTGCAAATAAGTATTTTTAAATCTTTTTTTTCATATTTTCTATTTAAACTGGCTAAAAACATTTTAACTCGATGTTTTATTTGCATATTACGTTCTTTGTATTTTAATGTTTTTGGATTCCATAATGAATTATAGTTTTTATCAATTAAAAATTTTTTTTTTTCTTCTACTGTAAGTTCAAGATTAGAGAAATCAATAAATTTTTTATCTTTAATTACCTCTGATAATGAATAATCAACTTTTATGTTATTTTTTGTAGTTGAATTATATGGTATTATGGTTTGCAATGTTCTAATAAATGGTGATGAATAAATTAAATCTATTTTTAAGTCAGATAATAAATTTTTAATTTTATTTTGGGAATTATTTTTACCTTCTTCTGATAATTCTACTCTGAATGTGGGATCTTCTGAATTTACTGATTCATTACTTAAAACAAATATTTTCATTATATAAATTATATTATAAAATAAAAATAATAATATTTATTAATCTTTTTTATTCTCGATCAATTTATATTGATTATATTTCATTACATCTTTTAAAAATACATTAACAATACTTTGTTTTAATACTGCTAATAAAAATAAATATGCATCAACCGATGGTGTTTCATCACCCATAGAAAAATATTTTAAATTAAGTTTAAATAGGGTCCATTTACTTTTAGGTTTTAATAAAAATAAATTATAAACATCGACTTTTTGTTCATTTTTTGGTAAATGAAAATGTGATTTAAATCTGATTGCTCTTCCGATTACTTGTTGTCTATCATTTAGATTCCAAAAAGGTTCCATTAATACAACTTCCCTTACACCTTTTAAATCTAATCCTTCTGATGCAGCCTTTGAAATAAATAAAACTCCAAATTTTTTATTATTAAAATTTTTAACTATTTCAGGTATTTTTCTTGAAGAGGTTTTACCAGTAATTACTGAATATTCTATTCCTATCCAATCTAATTTATTTGTTAGTAAATCAATCCCTGCACCGATAAATTGAGAACATACTAGTATTTTTAAATTATTATCTTTATTTTCAATAATTTTTTTTATAATCCAATCTATTTTAAATCCATCAGTAGGTATTGCATTAGAATATTTTCTTAAGGATATATAATAACTGGATGAATTTTTTCCTTGTAAATCAAAATTTTTCAATTCCCCCATTCTTTGAATAACTTTTTTCTCCACTTTTCTATATAATTTATAATATTCGTCTGTCATATGCATATTTATATTATGTATTTCAGATTTTGGATAAAATTCTGAATCAATCGATCTTTTATAAAAATCTAATTTGTCTGAAAACAACAACTTTCTATTACTTTTAACATAATCATTATTCATCTCTTTGGTAAATTTTTCAATACCTTTTTTAATAACTGATAAATTTTTATGTTGGCTAGCATTAAAAACTTTTATCTTTTTAAGTTCTTTTTTATTTTCTTTAAATGATTTTTTCAAATTAGGTGTAACGAATGTATCATTAAATTTGTTCATAGAGATATATTTACCAGATTTACCCACCATTTGCATTAAATTATTAAATTCTTGAGGTTTATTTATTAGTGGTGTAGCTGTTAGTAATAAAACTTTTTTACATTTACTTGCTAATTTAATATATTCTCTTGCTGTTTTTCCTGATTTTATTTGAGAACTTCCCTTTACCGTTGTAATAGGTGTTCTTAAATTATGAGCTTCATCTATTATTAATAATGAATTTTTAATAAAATTTGAATTTTTCTCTTGTATAAAATTTATATTTTTCATATATGTATTAACAAAATACTTATTATAATTTTCAGTAACACCATATGCCTTTAATTCTTTATGAAAATTTTCTACCAAAACTCTAGGTGCACTTACAATTACATTTTCAACAATACCATTATCTATCATGCATTCTGCAATTCCAATTGATGATAATGTTTTTCCTGTTCCTGTTGAATGAACTAAAAGTAATCCATCATTTATAAAAAGTCTCTCTATAACTCTTATCTGATGATTATTCAATTTTAAATTACTTTTATTTATACAAGGTCTATTTTTTTCCTTGATTTTTTTAACACCAAAATTAAAAAAATTACCAAACATTTATAATATAATTGAATATTTAAAACCTGTCAAAAATTCCATTCCATATTATTCACCCCATTCTTATAATTTAAATAACCGAAATTTAAACACCTATAAATTTATAAAGAGTAAATAAGTAGTATGAATGATCAAAATTTTTTAACCATGTGTAAATACAAAATTCTTCAAAAAATAGGAGAGGGGAGTTATGGAAAAGTTTATAAGGTTTCTAATAAAGAAACAGAAGATACATATGCAATGAAGAAAATTAAGGTTCCTAATCTTAATAAAAAAGAAAAAAAATATTTGATAAATGAAATGGCTATCCAAAAATTACATACATGCCCATTTATAATTAAGTATATTGATGGGTTTTTTCATAAAAAATCTATTTATATAGTTTCTGAATTGGCATCAAATGGAGATCTGTCTTATTTAATAAAAAATAATAAAAAAAAAAATATTAAATTATCCACAAAAAAAATATGTAAATATTTTTTACAAACAGTATTAGGCTTAAATTATTTACATAAAAATAATATTATTCACAGAGATATAAAACCCAGTAATATATTTATTGATAAAAATGATAACATAAAAATAGGTGACTTAGGAATTACTACGATATTTGAAAAACAAAGTTTAACCAAAACCGTTGTTGGAACACCTTATTATATGAGTCCAGAACTATTTAAAAATTCAAATTATACTTTTAAAGTTGATATTTGGGCTCTAGGTTGTTTTTTATACGAATTAATTACTTACAATCCTCCATTTTTGGCAAAAAATATGACTCAATTAAGATATAGGATATTATACAATACATCCAGTCCAATAAATTATTATCATAATTCTCATTTTTACCAATTTAATAAATTAATATACAAATTACTTAATAAATCACCATTTGGACGACCTAATACCGATAGTTTATTAAATAACTCATTTTTGATTAATTATTCTGAAATTGAACCTAAAAAAATTATTTTAAAAAAAGATATTATTAAAAATAAATTATTGATTCCTAAAATACCAAAAAAAACTATGTTATGGGGAAATATTATGTCTCAAATGAATAAGGTTTTATTAAAAAATGAAACTGTATTTTCTGAAATAGAATTTAAAAAAAGTAAAAATCTCCCACCTTTAAATATTAAAATGAAAAAATTAGAATCTCATGTGAAGGATGTAGATATGTATAATCAGATTAACACTATTAAAAAAATAACTAAATTAAAACCAATCGTAAGTAAAAAAAATATAACTAAATTAAAACCAATCGTAAGTAAAAAAAAAAATATTTACGACAATATTAAAATTTCTAATTTAAAAAAAAAAATACTGTCAAGAATAGAACATAAACATAATCGATACATTTATTATCCAAAACCTAAACAAAATTACAAAAATAAATTTTATAGAAATGACAGTAATAATAATTTGTTTAACTACGGATATAAAAATAAATATATTACAGAATATTCTAAATATTATTAAAAAAAACAGGTGATTACACCTATTTTTTTTATTTTTTTATTTTTTTATTTTTTTAAGATAAAAGAGTTAAATTTAAGAATTAAGCTAAGGACCTTCATTAACTGTTTTCAAATCTCTACAGGATTTTAAATAATATCCCTTTCCAAATGTTCCTCTCTTTCTCAACTCATAGAGTTTTTTATATTCAGAAATCTTATCGGGATCTTTTTCTTCATTAACAGTTGTTTCAAATATATGTTTTTTGACAAACAAACGTTTTCCATCATATTTTGGAATAGATACAATTTTACGTATTTTGTTAGAACTTTTTGATTCAGAGTTTATTGAATGATGAGGGGTTTTTATTTGTTCTCCTTTCTTATCTGATTTTTTATCATCACCTTTCTTATCTGATTTTTTATCAACATTTTTCTTATCTGATTTTTTATCATCATTTTTCTTCTTCTCATTTTCTTTTTTTTGGATATAATCGTTTTTAATTCCCTTTTTTTCGGAAAAGTTCCTTAGATTATCTCCTAAAAATTTAATAATTAGAAACCATATAAATAAACAAGAACACTTGGGGTATTCTAACATATAGGTAAATAGATATTCAAGTGATATAGATATTATTCTCCTTGATTCAGAAATACCTAGTGCTGGAATTACTACCAGAAATAATCCTGCACCTAGAGTAGGATTTGAGAACCAAAGCCATTTTAAAAGGCGTATTCCTTGTATTTGAAGATCTCTGGAATAATACAGTGATATACATATTGTTGTAATCCAAGATCCCCAAAAGGTCATTCCAAAATTATAAAATTGTTTTGGAGCATTACCTAATATAGGTTTGAAATAGCCTGAGTTTAACCATATTCCAAGAACAATTATTCCTAGTAATACTATTTTAGCTACAAGTAGTGATATCCTGAATAGTTTTTTTATTAGATTCCATGATGAATCAGCTATCTTTTCACAAAGATTGTAAAATTCGCTGATTTTCTTAACAATTAGAGAAAATTTTTCTGAGACTTTACCAAGGTTTTTGTTTATCCATTTATAATAATAGGTGTAACCAAAAATTACTCCTAAAATCATGGAAGTATTTAATCCGACAAAACCAGCAGTAATGAGTAAAATTATGAATCCATTTCTCATATCTTTTGGAATGTCTAAGATTTCACTGGAATTGAATTCCGGAACCTCATTTCCATCATAATCAGCGATACGCACAAATAAATTTTTAGGTTTTTTATAACTCACTTGTATTTTTTTTTCATCAGAAAAATTTACATTTCCTTCCAAAGTCACACTCTTAAGTCTATATGTTGCTTTCTTAATTGGAATATTTTTTTTATCATATTGAATACTAAAAATATTCTTCTCAGAATTATGTTTCAAGTTCTTAGTAAATCGTATTACTAAATTTCCATCTCCATCGATACAAAAATTCTTATATTTTGGAGGTTTAATTTTATTTTTAACATCAATTTCAAAAGAGTCATGGATTCCATAATTCCAACTTTTGTCATTAAAAATAATTTTAAAGTTTTGTGTATCATCGTCAGTATTCTTTTCATACTTAACTTTAACTTTTTCTCCTGAACATACTGCTCGATCAAGAATCAACTGAATCTTATTCTCGCCAACAAATTTACTTTGTTGAGGATTATTTCCTCCTCTGTCATCTATGAAGACTTCAAAAGATTTTTTTAATTCATCTACTGAAATACCATCTTTAAAGAGATTATGATAAAATTTAAGAGTAATTTTCTTTGAATCATCATCATCAATTTCAGCACCTTTCAGTTGATATAAGAATTTTTTGTCTGGATTAACTTTTTTTGTGTTTGCTTTTTTTGTGTTTGCTTTTTTTCTTGGCATTTTTGGTATTTAATTTGGTCTAAATTTAAATAAAACAAATGAAATAACCTATATAATTTCGTGTATAATAATTTATTAAAATTAAAAAATTATGAATCAAATTTTTTTATACCCTTAATGAATTAAAAATCTTTTAATACATAATTAGGTAATTTATGCTTTCCATTAGTATAAATAAATTTAGTTAAATGATATATTTTTTTATCTAACATTTTTTTTTGACCACCTTTTTGCAATAATTCACCTGAAAAAATAGGAGGGTTAGATTCCCTATAAGAAGATATTACTGGTTTTCCTGCAATAGTATTTGATGAAAGCTCAAAATAATATCCTCCACCTTCCTGATCATATTTTTTTATTTTATAATTATCCATTATATAATAAAAATAGAAAATTGTTTTTAAATTTGTTTATCTAATTAGATAGTTTTAATTTTAAGTTATTTAATATTTTATAATTATTAAAAGTATTACAAAAATAAATTAAATTTATTCTGTTTAAATATATTTTTTTTTCTATCTTTGACTCTTTTTTTAAAAATAGTTTTAACTCTGGTAAATTAACATTTTTATCAACTTGTGCTAATAATTCATTTTTATTAATTTGTATTTTATCTAGGTAAATTAGATTACGAATATCATTAAAATTACAATTCCATCCATTAAGCAAATTATTTTCTATTAAATTTTCTATTTTTTTATATTTTTGTATCATGCCAATAATGTCGGTAATTGATATTTTATTTGGTCGAGGATTATAATCAGTTCCTAACAAAATACATAAATCCACAAATGATTTATAATTTATATTTAAATCTAAAATAACTTTTCTGGTATAAATACATTCAATTGAATCACTTCGATTGCTGTAGTTTCTAAGAACTATTTTAGATCCACATGCTACAGTATCCATATCTTCAGATATAACTCCATCTACTATATTTAATTTACATAATTTAGAGCAATAGTGTTCAGCTTCGCAGTCAGCATTTATATACATTATACCCATAAGATCTAATAATCTTTTTGACTTATCGATTATTTCTTTATTTATATAAATAATTCTTTTTTCTATTTTTTCTATTTGAAATTGTATTTCTTTAATTAAATCTATATTACTTGTTTCTTCTATTTTTATTTTTAAATTATCTAATCTAGATTTTAATTTATTTTTAATTTCTCTCCTCATTTGTAAGGTTTCATTTTTTTCTGCAGGAGGTTTTCCGTCAAATATAAAAATAGGTGTAATATTAAATTTTTTAAGTTTATTTATCATGAAAAAAAGACCATTAATATGATTATTTTTTCCATATAAAAATTTATAGAGATACACGTAGGTATCTATGGCAAAGATTTTTCCTGAAAAATTAGACAGATGCTTTACTAACTTTGCATTTTTAGTATGGTTCGAAATAAGAGAGTTCAGATTTTTAATACCCATATAAGTATGTATATCATAAAGATATTATATTTTTAAATACATATAATTAATATATTATTGAATTATAACACATTTTTAAACTTTTTGTATTATTTAAACCATAATGTTTTATTTTTTTTTTTAACAAATTTTTTTTGCTGAAAAAATATAAATTTTTGTAAATTTCTGTATTCCAATTGGCATTTTTAATTTTACATTTTTGATTAAAACATACAATCCCAAATAGGTCTATAAAATTAT
>MDTC01164547.1_pt1 | contig 12785 bp, 18 predicted proteins | sample 811181 | NCBI WGS metagenome assembly MDTC01 (sample SAMN05326644, study PRJNA326480) | marine metagenome | isolation source: seawater | place: Pacific Ocean: North | collected 2011 | reverse complement strand
TAGCCCATTGTTGTGGTGTAGTCCCTGGTCTATGCCCAGTTTTCCATGCTGCCATACCACGATTATAAACTTTACGAAGAATACCAATAGGCATACCAGACTTCTCAGCCTTTGCCGCTAGACCCTTCTTTTCTTCTTCTGAGAGATACTGTGAAAACTTAATCATTTGGTTTCCCTATTTTTCTTTCTAGTGTCATTAGTTCTAGCTCTGTCCATCATTCGGTCATGTTTGATCTGATCTGCTTTTTTTTCTCTATCAATTCTCTTCTTCGCTAAGTCAGCCATTTGGTCTTCACCAAACATCTGCTTGAACTTTAGTGTATGCTTGCTTGGCTTTGTTTTTGCTTGAGCGTCACCTGGTGCTGGTTTATAAGCACTCTTTTGGTCATCTGGCTTAGGAGTGTTTTTATTGAAATGAGCTTTTCTTTTTGCTGAAGTTGACTTAGATAAGCCTTTGTAATATACATCTTCGAATCTGTCCACTTTTACCTCTTCATACACTTTAGGCTCTTCAAGTGGCTCAACAGCATCAATCCATTTGCGATATTGTTGATTACTTGAACCTTCTACGATAACATAGTTTGAGCCTAGGCGCTTGACTGTTACAATTTCGCCTGTCTCTTTCATGATAACCTTATCACCTTCTCTGAAAAGCTTACCATCTATATATGATTCGCGTAGGTCAGATACAGGTTCTAGTTGTACATGATTTTTAAATTCTTTTTGTTCTTTCAGTCCCATACCTTTACGAACAGCATTGAAGATTTTCTTAGCATCACTGTTACTTACTGCTCTAGGTAATCCTTGACTAAATGTAGTGAAATCATTATTCTTAGCATTATCTCTTTGCTTAGATGCAGACATACCTTCAACGCCTTCGGCATCTGGGTCTCTTTGACCTGCAGAGATAACAGAAATTTTTCTGAAGTTATAGAAGCCGTGTCTGCCCTTCTTACCGTTATATTTGTTCAAAAGAACTTCAAACTCTTGAACACGGTCAGAACCAACAACCATTGCAATATTAGCATAGTTTTCATTATATAAAATGTTCATGATATCGAAAACTGTTTTTACTTTTTTATTTAACATGATTTTTCTACCATGTTTAGGAAACATTTTTCTTGCTATTTTAATTTTATCTGCATACTCAAGTGGGTTCTTGTCAGCATCTTTAGTTTGTGAAAGATAGACACGATAAGGAAACTTGCTACCTGCTTGAGATGATAACTTATCAAGTAATTTTTCATGTCCCATAGTAGGAGGGTTCATTCTACCAAAAGTAAAATAAATTGTCTGTTCTTCTTCTACTAGGAACTTACTAAAAGAATTAACCATTAACCTTTTTTCCGATCAACTTCTTTTTTACGCACATCTTTATACATTCTTCTAGCCAACATAGAAAGTCTTTTCTTGACATTTGGCTTATCTAGACGCTTTTCAATTTCATTTCTGCGGGCAAAAGATAGTTCGCTTTTTGGAATACCCTTGGTTAATTTCTTTAGAATTATATTTCTGGCTGCCTTGTTAGCTCTTCTCTTGAGAACATCAGGCTTTGCCATACGCTTTTTGGCGCGGTCGCGGCCGAGCTTAATCTTTGACTTATATCTTCTGAATGACCTAGACTTCGCAAGTCTCTGGCGCATGTCTAAAGCTTCATCAGTAGATTCGTTTCTTAATCGTGGTTCTCTGCGATTGTCGGATGGGTCTTCATTTCTAAGATTACTTGGGTCATTGTTCATAGGATTATTATCTTTATGTCCTACGTCCATGCCCTTCACTGCTTTGTTACCCATAATTCTACGAGCTTTGTTTCTGGAAGAACGTCTAGCAATCTGTTCTGGAGTACCTTGATAGGTTGCATACTCTTTCTTGTAGTCTCGTTCATATTCTGGAGCAGAAGCTGTGGTTTCGTACATATGTTTCTTACGTTTCATTGCACGATAATTTGTAAGCTCATCTTCACCTGGACGATACTGTGTAACATGCAGATCATCGAATGAGAGTGGCTTTTTTTCTGATGGATTTTTTCTATCCATCTCTAATATATCTTTAAAACGAAGCAATCTTGCCATCGTTAATCCTTCCGAGGTTTATTCCATTACCGAGTTGGACTATCCCAACCCTTTAAAATATTAGGTGAAAAGTTGGCATATGAGAATTCCATACGGTCAACAATTTTCACAGCATCACCACCAAGTTTATCTATAGCAACAAAGCCTTCTTGCCCTGTTGTTCGATACCCTCTTGTCGTTTTTAAGAAAGTATCGACACTGCTTAATCTATTAAGTATATTTATAAGTTTTAACTTTGCTAACACAATCATTTTTTGCAAGTCAAACATGCTTTTAAGTGATGCTTTATTTGTTGATGAAAAGAAAGTAAGTATGTCATCCAGCTTCTTTTGTTGAACGCCTTTACCCTTAGCTGTCTTTCTTTTGTCTATTTCTTTTTTATATTTCAAATTAATATGACTGATAAGCTTATTCACATGTGCCCGTGTATCGCCAATAACTTGACCTTTTCTAACATAAGTGTTATTGAATGTCTCAATCATTTTTGCGAGGTCTTGATTTGCTTCTAGTTGACGAAGCGTTGTTCCACTAATTCTGTTAAAAATTCTACCAGCTTCACTCAACATAGAGTTTACTTCAGCGGTATCTTCTTTAGACATCGTGTACTTTGTTAAGTCTCTCAACATCGCATCTTGAGACCAAACGTTTCTTGAATTTTTGAACCTGCTAACATCAACACCATATGATGCTTTCATAGATTCGAATGACGAGCCTTTATACGTTGTGTGCCAGACGATTCCAATTTTTGCTGACGTAATTTGCCTGGCCATGTCCGTGCCAGACGGTACTGCATATACGATTGTATTGGGGTGGAATGTAATATAGTCTTTACCTTTGATTTTAGTCTTCTTAAGATCGGCTTGAGTATAGAGCAGGTCACCTTGTATTACTCCTTTTATACCAAGTTCAGGTAGATACTGTAAAGCAAGTTTAAGTTTAGTAGAAAGGTCCCCAGTAGTATCAGCATCAATATCAGCATCATTCTTGTATACTTTGGGAGATTTGTTAAAGATCCCCTTTTTCGCCACGAAGAATCTGCCATCATTAGGGTCAATGCCAGCAAAAACAGCAGGAGCACCGTCCCACTTAACAGATACGTTACCATCATGTTCACCTCCTAACATATCTCGCAATTCTCTTAAAGCAAAAATTGCTTCGCGTGTACCGTTAACGCCACCATAGAGAACTTTATCCTCAATGTGTGTCATATGAGTGTTCTTTTGTTCTGTAATAAAAGAACTAAAGTTATCCATCAATTGTCTCCAAACTTTAACTTATCATACACTATTTATACAAAAAAACAAATAAAAAAAGACGGCAATCGCCGCCCTTTCAGATTACTTCTTACGTCCTAAATACCTAGGTACGTCTGCTTCTTTTTTAGCCAGCCATTTTTTATACCAAGCTCGAATTTTACCTATCAAATGACGCATCTACCTCATCCCAAGCATTTTTATATTCTTCTTTTTTAGGCTTACGAGGACGAGGTTTATTTCGTTCACGTGGGTCATAGTGTTCATACCCACGAATACCATTTTCTTTTGCCCATTGAGCAATCATTTCGGGTTTATGTGCCTTCATGACATTTCCTTATATTTTTTAATCAATTTATTACAATCGTCCATATTATCTATCATCTGGACTTTTACGGCACGTAGACGCTCAAGGCGTTTACGTTCTGCCTTTCTCAGTTTCACATTTTTATCTAATGTTTCAATCTGAAAATCAATAGCGTCTAGACCAAGGGTCATGGCCTTAACATCGCGTTCAACGCTTCTTCCTAACATATTATCCTCCAAATGCAATTGTTATACCATTTATAACGTAATTGCCTACGATCAAAAGACCGTAGGCTCCAACAATTATCGACATTACGACACCTCTGCAAACTCTAGAGCAGACTTTAGGGCATCGCGCTTGCGAACTTGATTTCCACCAAACCATGATGAATACAAACGATTATCTGCATTACGACCTTGAACGTGGTCAGTAACATAAGTTACAGAGTTAAACGCTTGCCACCAAGAACCTTCGCCATACTCAGCACCAGGCTGTGTTTCAAGAACAGAATGAGCCAACTTAGCGTTACGTGACAAAGTATCTATAGAAAGAGCTTTACCCTTCACACGCCTGTCTGCAGTACGAGGAAAGACTTGGTTCAAATAGTCGATATATGCATCTGGAGTAAAACGCTTACCCGAAAGAAACTGAGCCATTTCTTTATAAGTGGTCATTTTCTCTGAAGCAATACCAAGAGCAGACTTTACAGTAGAAGGGTCAAACGCAACACGGTGTCCCATTCGTACGGAATTATCGTTCTTGCTACCGAGTGATAGTGAAAGTGTATTGTTACACACCACGCGAATAGGAGTAAAACGAACATCAATTGCTTTACCATACTGATGTGGATTTGAGAACAACAAGTAAGAATCGATACGGTCACTACCAAGAATATCAAATGATTCTTTGACTTTAGCTAAAGCCCAAACCATTTTGCCTTCTTTGAGTGAACCAGCAGTTTGCATTTCCATATCACCCTTCATGACAAACTCATGAAAGAATTCGAATGCTTGTTCATTCTGGACAGGATTCCAGTTCTCACCAACATTTGTTAAGATTGCACCGTCAGTAGACCGCACTAGCGACTTCTGACCTGTAGACATCTTCTTACCTTTGAATTCGATAAAAGATTCTACTTCTTCTACTGACCAATCTACGCCAGCTTTTTGCATCATTTGAGCTGGTGTCAGATCATTCGATACGGGCGTTCCGAGTCCATGCCATGGTGTTTCTCCAGCATACGCCATTGTTTCTACTTCATGCGACATAATATAAATCCTTTTCACTGTCGTTTTTCATTTTATAATAATATTATAGCAGGCTTTTCACACATTGTCAACAACTATTTTCATTTAATTTGAAAAAAAGTCATCTAGTCCACCCTTTTCTGGTATATACCAGGTCATTTGATCTGCATAAGATCTTCTACCTAAAGACTTTCGGAAGCTACGTACAGCACCTTTTACCATTTCTGGATATTCACCAAGGTATGTACCAGCTTCTAAATCACCCTTTGTGATAAGATGTTTATGCGGATGATCAATAGCATTCCAATTATGTAGAATGAACTTAGCCATCTGGTCAAATTCATCATCTTGAATTAACGGCTTGTCTTCTACATAATATGCATATGCACACATCAGATATCTGGCAATTGGGTTCTTCAATTAAACAACCTCATCAGTTTCTCCCAAAGGGTTGGTGAGTGTATTCTCGATTTGCTTGATGTGCTTGCATTTACGATATGCAATGCAATTACACGAGAATCCACTGTCAAGTATTTCCACTTCATATTTATCACCTTTACTGCCTAAAACGGGCCATCTAATTCCTTGAAGATGATGACCCTTCGTATTTATCAAATCTGACTTATGAGTTATCATTCTTGGATAAGACCGCGACCATCAAAACATGTGGTCATGATAACACCCTGACATTCGATCCAGTTAGCGGCTTCTTCGATTGTGTTATAAGCAGGGCTTTCATCACCTTCGTATGTACCGTTTTCGAGTTGAACTTCAACAGTACCGCGGTAACCACCGACCATGTCAATGTCGATATAAGCGTCATGCTCACTAACAATATTTAAGGCTTTGTAAAAACCAGCACGAATTTCTTTAATTTCTAACATATTTATTTCTCTCTTTTCTCTATTGTCTTTATATAGTAGCATACTTTTTGGTGTTTGTCAAGCATTATTTTCAATTAATTTAAATAAACATCAGAATTGGTAAGCAAGCCATGACAACAACAAACAAAACACCAGCAATCCATTCAAATTTCTTCATAACGTTTCTCTCTTTCAATCTCATTATACATATAGTATAGCAGGAATATCCAGAAAGTCAAGTAAAAAATTCAATTAAAATGAAAAAAAATGCACATATTAATATAAATTTAAAGATGCCATCAAAATGCATGCAAGAATTACTGCTAATTGATGACTATTATGAACTGAAGTACAGTAAAACATCTTCTGGCCATGCATTTAGATCCTATACAACCTCATGTATGGATGCGTATAATCTTAGAAATAAGACAACATATATGCGAACGGACAGTTGGAATAAAATTCCAATCACTGCAGATTGGTTAATAAATAATCTTTGTGATGAACACAACTTAGGCATGGTATGCCTACAAAAATTATCTGCAGGTGGTGGTGTCAAATGGCATTCTCATGGATCATATGATATGTCAATCGTTCATTTTAGTTTAATTACAAATCCATTAGATTTATCAGAGGTAAGAGATGATAGCAAAATCTATGCAAAAAACTATCCAAAAGGGGATGGATATATATTTAATTCTCTAATGGAACATCGCTCTACAAATTTCTCAGAGTACGATAGAATTCACCTAGTAGTAGAATGTAAGAATGAAGCTATACACATTAGATGATATAAGTTACTGGTATAAAGATTTTGAATCTACACTAAAGAAGATTGAAAATTCAGATGATAGATATAAAAATAATTATGTCAGAGAAAATTTTAATATCTTAGAACAAGAAGATATGTCGGTAATATATGTTGAGAATGAATTAGTTGCATTTTCAAGTGTATATTCATCGGCAGTATATCCAGATAATACATACAGAGTATTAAATAGATTCTGGAAAGATGATTTGGTAAGATGGGATGGATATGTTTCTATCACAATGTTAAGACATCAATTAAGTGTGTTGGAAAAAATAAACGCAAACTGTGGATTTATAAGTGCCCAAGGTTACAGAAAAAGATGGATGAAAAATTGGATTGACAGAGCAATTGCAAAGGGTTTTAACTTTAAACAAATAAATGGAATGGTAAAAGTGTGTAATGGTAGTTATAAAAATTGCTGGCATAATGTTGGTTATATATTGATGAATGATAAAATTCCTAACTTTGAAACAATAGAGTATGATGAATGGAAATCGAATATTCAAAAATCTTAAAACATGTATTATATCATAAAGATAATTATAACCTAAGATTGTTTGCTAAGAGTTTGGTGCCTGAACAGTGGGAATGTAAACAATGGTTGGTTGATGAATTGTTGAATATTCCTATAGACTTTAAATACATTCAGCTTTTAGGTGGTTGGTATGGATACCCTTTAATACAAATGTTGTCAAAGCATTATGATATTAAATTACTTGAAAACGTAGATATAGGTAGTGATGAGCTAAAAATATGCAAGGAATATGCAGAAACATTTTCACACAAGTTTGTAAGAACAAGATGTGAAGACGCTAGTATTGCAAGTGTGGGTGATAAAAAGATTGATTTAGTTATTAATGCATCACAAGAGAACATGGATTTTTTACCAGAACTTATAAAGAATAAAGAACATAATAAAAATTGTGTGTTCGTATTACAGAATAATAATCAGTTTACACTCTGGCCAGACAGTCATCCATGGGTTAGTGATGAAAATAATAGTTGTGTTAACTCTGTAGATGAACTGGCAGCAAAATCTGGCCTTTCAGTAATACTATATTCTGGAACAAAGGTGTTTAAAAATTACGAACGGTACATGGTGATTGGACTTAAATGAAATTGATAAAAGGCTTTGACTTACCTAACGAATCACTATCTCGTAACTATGATCTAATACCAAAATATGATTTGGCATGGAGAGATTGGTTACAGACAACTGGCAAGCAATTTAAGAATTCAATACCAACAAACGGCATTGTTGAATCAATAGAAAAGATATGTTCGGGTAATGAATATAAACGGTTTGTTATTATAAAAGGTGAAGTTGCGTTTTACAAAATACTATTAGAGTACCATTCAAAAAATTACATTGAAATAGAACCTAATGAGTGGGATAAACTACAAGATGATGACCTAATATGCCTCAGTATGCCATTCTCTCCCATCGCATCAATTCCTGATTGGTACCAAACATTATGTGATTATACAAAGAACAGAAAAATCTATATGTTCATCGATGGTGCATATCTTGGAACTATAAAGAAAAAAATTCACATACCAGACAATTGTATTTTATTTGCAACTAGCATCAGTAAATGTTTCAATGCGTCTGCTTTACGTGCTGGTATTCTGTTCTATGATAAACTGCCGACACTATTCAAATCGAAAGTATTAATCAAAAACTATAATTACACATCCATGAAAAAAACTATTGAACTGTTAAATAAATATGATTACTATTATACTCACAACAATTATTGGCACGTACAGAAAATGATATGCGGTGGATGGAATCTAAAAACCGCAGATAGTGTTTTAGTGGGCTATGATTCAGATTCACGCTACTGCATTTCTGATTTTCACAGGGATATCTAACTTACTAAAATATTCTTTTGTGTGATTAGTAAATTTGTTCTCAAACCATTTCTTTATTCCATCGTCTTGATCCATTACAAAATTCATATATAGATCCACATCTTCATGTGCTATACCATATGTTCTAAGTATAGGATATATGTCTGAACCTAACCAAAATGGTCCTCTCACGTTACTTAATAGTTCCCTACCTTCATTATACAATTCATATGCTTGAGTTGAAGTCATCGTGTCATGAACCCAGTCATTGCCATAACCTTGTATATTATGTTCATCTTTACCAAACACGCTCATTTCTTTTATGTCTGTGGCAGCTTCATCATACCTATCTCTATGCCACGTAGTAAAGCTGTATGTTTTTAGTGGACAAGATTTTAACCATTCAAATGTGTGTCGAATTGATTCTGGTGTTTCTCCTGGTAAACCTATGATAAAATTACTATGTGTGTATAAATTACCATTTGTTCTCTTATCCACTTCTTCTAAAACTTTGTTTGCTTTAGTATGACCTAGCATTTTATTTGCAGTCTTCAATGCAATATCATTTGTACTTTCTAAACCAAACTTAAGATATTTACATCCGCTATCATATACGATATCAATAAGGTCTGGGTGCGTACTAAACACATCGGTACGTGCGTATGAGTGCCATTCAATATCAAATGGTAGCTCTCTAAACATTTTACATATGTCAACTACTTTTTTTCTATTGTCATTGAATGTATCGTCTAGCAATCTATATCTAGTAGTACCGTATTCATTATAATTTCGTATCAATTCTTCTTTTATTGATTGTATTGACCTACGTTTATTACTGTGCCTGTATGAACAAAAGAAACAATTGAAAATACAACCACGGCTAATTTCTACAAAGGTCCATTCATTAGGTAAAAAGCAACTGTTTATTCTTTTATGATCCATAGACATGTTATCAGCAACATATTCCTTTGTCAATGGATAGTCTTTATCAGAATGTATTACCTTTGCCTTAGTAAAGATGTAAGGTTTTTTACCTAAATTCCATACATCATATGCAATTAGCTTTTCCATTGAAGCAATAGCAATATCTGATTCGCCTGTAAAAATGTAATCAATGTGTTCATCAACAAATTTTAATCCCTTCTGAGATATATTTGTTATTTGACCACCACCGATAATGACTTTTATTTGTGGAAAATTATTCTTAACATATTTTAGAATTTTACTTACTTGTTTATGGTAATAGAATAAGCCATTTGATTTTGTACCTAACGGTCTTATCTTATCAAATAACGAATGTTGACTAAAATCTTTAGTATGACCTCTCATGTTAGTAAGAGATATGCCAAGATACCTAGAATCGTCTGTTAGATATTTGTTTAATATCTTTATTTGACTGTCATAACTTACATGAAAAAAATAATCTACAACGGGACAATCTAATATGGTTGCAATTCTATAAGCTCCTGGTGTTCTGATAGGAGTACCGTGCCCATAGTCAGCATTAAACCTAGGCATCATATCTGTAATAATCAAATTCACTTATATCGTTCCGGTAGGTAATTAATTTTTTGTGTTTGCTTTTCTGCAGGAATATCTAGGTCATCCCATAAATCAAGCGTCAAGTAAACTCTATCAAAATCGCCTTCATGATCTATCTTATGTGGCACACTCACATTCATAAACCAAGCATGTCCTGGTTCAAAGTATATTTCACACCATTCATCATCAATAAGAAAATATGTGCGAATCTGTTCGTTAGTGAAAACAGGAATGTGTACTCGAAATCCATTTGTCTTAGGATGTGGATAATCAATGTGTGGTTTTAAGTGCCAACCAGGATATGCAACGCTGTATCTAGCTCTTATAACACGAGACTGAAACATGTCTAAAACTTCTTTTGTATACGGCTCCACCCATGGTAGTATTTTAGACCATTGACTGTAGTTTCTTGTATCTTTTTCTAAACCCATAATATTAAATTGCTTGTATTCATCTGCAATAAAATTTACATCATCCAATTCTTGTTTAGCAGTATCCCAATCAATTTTTCTATTTCGAAACCATCTTTTAAGATATGTACCAGGTCTGTTTAGTAGATGTTCTTGATGGCACAGATAATCATTATACAATTGCTCATGATCTAGACCACTTAATATCTTTGCACATACTGGATAATCATCCAAGTTGCCCTCAGACTTAAATATCTTTATCTCATCGTATGGGTTATCTTCATCCCATTTATAAATCTTTTTAATTTTACCTAAAGATTCGCCATTATATGAGTGCCGACTGATAATATTCATATCGTCAGTACCTTTTTTCTATTTGCCTTTGCATTTCTTTGTATCATGTCGATAAGCTCTGTTGACGCTTTACCTTCAATTCTGCATATAATTCTTTGTTCGTCACATTTATCTATACTGTGATGTATCAGATGAGGGCAAAAATAATACAATTCATCGTTCATACACACTTCTTCACCAGATCTGTCAAAATGAAAATTGATACCAGAACCTCGTAATACCAATGTGATAAAACAATCTATGTCTTGGTTATAATCAGTAATATCATATTGACTTAAATGTTCATTTCTTCTAGACACTGTTTCTGTATCCATACGAAATACACTATCAATATGCTTATGTAGTCCATAACCTGGTTCTACTGTTTGTATATTCACTCTACCTATTTTCTCAAATGGTAAAGATTCTACAAATTGTTTAAGCTCTGGACAGTCACAATCAGTCCATTCAAATTTACTACTGTCTGTAACTAGGTAGCTAAATCCATACTTAAGCCCATTAATACCTCTAAGTAAAACACCTTGTACTGGAAAGTCTTCTGGCCTTTCATCTCTTTGCTCTTGTCTGGATTGTTTTTCAATCTTATCGGTTGCATGTGCGTGTCTTTTGAGTTTAGTACCCTTTGATGAAATCCACGCGCCATACTCTTTAAGAGCAACCATAGCCTCCAGTAACATTGAATTCTTATCATATTCAATATCAGTCAGTGGTGTATATAATACATATTTTTTATCTACATAAATCACTTTATAAACAACCTGTTTGAAATAATATCATGCATTGTCTTACCATAATTATCTGAATGCCAAAAACAATCCATATCCTTGTTGTAATTTAACCATGGTAAAAAGCCCATAACCATATGTATCCTAGGAGCCATATCGGAAGTTTTTTCCATAAATGTAACTTCATGAGGAATTTTGGTATTCCAAATGTATGCCTTACCTACCTCAAAATGCTTTTCCATTTCAAATGAGTTACCATACCCATCATCACCCTTCATTCGAATTATGTGATTGCTATTTGTTTGTAGAGGGATGTTTATTCTACACAGTTTAGTAGGATCTTCGTCAATGTGCCAACCTCTATCATCATACGGATCTCTTAAATGTGGATAAAAATATGAAATTCTGCCTCTGGATATAGGACCATTTATCTTATCAAATAGTGGTTTGTACAAATCATAAACGCAATCGTGTATATGTCTAAAACCATAAGTGTCATAGTAGCCATTTTTTTTATTAACTACATCTCCACCACCAACAGATTTACTATATGAATGTTTCATTTTTAGCATACCTAGGGTTTGGTGATAAACACTGGTATCAGGCTCGTTAAAATCCTCATTGTATGTTAATGACATACCTTTATAATCTGGACACTGTTTTCCTCTAACCTTCCAGCCTTGAAGCCCAACAAGTTTTTCAAGTTTTTGTGTCTGCTTTAAAAGGTGGTCATGAGTAGGCAACCCTAACTCTTCTAAAGTAAATTCGTAAAATGTAAACCCTTGCAAAGATTTTGCAAATTGAGATTTGATATCTTTTAGAACATACGAAGATATTTCTTGGTTATTAGGTACATCTGATACTTCATACACTTGCATTACTCAGGCATTTCAAACCATGTCATTTGAAAGAATATTCTATCTTCATCATTATCAATTACACTATGCAATTGCTGTGCATTAATGATTACAGGTTGGTATTTTACATAATGATATTGATGTAGTATTTCTTTATCATCATCCCTACTATTCCAAAATGTAATAGGGTTATTTAAATCAACTAATGGAATTGATAAAGCGTACTCTCTAAAATCATTATGAACTTTTAATTCACCACTTACTCTAGATATTTGAGGCTTAGATACGCCACGCCAGTTAGGATATAACGCAGTTATTTTATTATAGAATGAATGGGTAAATTCTTCTTCAAGGAAATGTTGTCTATATCCAGATTTCATTTCGTATCCTTGGAACGTTGAGGTAGCTAAATCTTTGTTAGTATCTCTTAAATTATCCAAATATGCAATGTCATCTGCATCTAATTCTAGTTCTGAAAAAACGTGTACGT
>MDTC01118748.1_pt1 | contig 12787 bp, 11 predicted proteins | sample 811181 | NCBI WGS metagenome assembly MDTC01 (sample SAMN05326644, study PRJNA326480) | marine metagenome | isolation source: seawater | place: Pacific Ocean: North | collected 2011 | reverse complement strand
GTGCTGTGGTTGATAGAGATTCTCAAAAGATTGTTTTTATTGGATCTAGTGAAGGAGGAGTAAATATTGAAGATGTAGCTAAAAATTATCCAGAAAAAATAATTTATCAAGGTATAGATATCGATAATTCAAATACACAAGAAGAGTCTATCAGTATTGCAAAAGTTCTTAAGCTTAATAATGTCCAGACAAAGCAATTTATTCCTATGATTGCTAACCTTTTAAGATTATTTATTGAAAAAGATCTTAGTCTGCTTGAGATTAATCCACTTGTAATTAATGAAAATGGTGATCTGCATTGTTTAGATGCAAAGATAAACATAGATTCCAACGCTTTATTTAGACATCCCGATCTTCAAGAAATGTATGACGAGACACAGGAAGATCCTCAAGAAGCTGAAGCAGCAAAAAGTGACTTAAGCTATGTATCATTAGATGGAAATATCGGCTGTATGGTCAATGGTGCTGGATTAGCAATGGGAACAATGGATACTATTAAATTTTTTGGCGGCAATCCAGCTAATTTTTTAGATGTTGGAGGTACCGCAACTCAAGAAAGAGTAACAAAGGCTTTTAAAATTATTTTAAAAGACTCAGAAGTTAAGGTTGTTTTAGTTAATATATTTGGTGGAATAGTTAGATGTGATCTAATTGCAGAAGGTGTTGTGGAGGCTATAAAGGAAGTTGATATAAACATTCCAGTTATTGTAAGACTTGAGGGTAATAATGCTGCTCTAGGAGCAAAGATTTTATCTGAGGCAAATGTAGAAATTCATAGCATAAATAATTTAGCAGATGCTGCAAACAAGGCAGTAGAGTTATCAAAATGAGTATTTTAGTAAATAAAGATACTAGACTTCTAGTTCAAGGTTTTACAGGGTCGCAAGGAACGCTTCATTCTCAACAATCTATTGAATATGGAACAAATATAGTTGGAGGAGTGACACCTGGGAAAGGGGGTCAAATTCACCTCAATAGACCTGTATTTAATACTGTCGAAGATGCTATAAAGGAAGTAGAGCCAAACGCTTCTATAATTTTTGTACCTGCAAAATTTTGCAAAGACTCTATATTAGAATCTGCTGAAGCAGGAATTAAGTTAATAATCTGTATAACAGAGGGTGTTCCGACATTAGATATGTTGGACGTTAAAAAAAGAGTTGATACTCTTGGGGTTAGGTTAATAGGACCAAATTGTCCAGGTATCATTACACCTGGAGAAGCTAAATTAGGAATAATGCCTGGTAATATTCATAAACCTGGATCTATTGGAATTATTTCTAGATCCGGGACTCTTACATATGAAGCAGTAAAACAAACTACTGATTTAGGATTTGGACAAAGTAGCTGTGTTGGTATTGGTGGAGATCCTGTGCCAGGCTCTTCTTTTATAGATATGTTAAGACTCTTTGAAAATGATAATCAAACTAAAGCTATCGTAATGGTAGGAGAAATTGGCGGCAACGCTGAGGAATCTGCTGCTGAATATATCCAAAATAATATAACAAAACCAGTAATATCTTATATCGCAGGTCAAACCGCACCAGAAGGAAAAAGAATGGGCCATGCTGGCGCTATTATCGCTGGAGGTAAAGGGACAGCTGAGGATAAAATCAAGAAATTAACTGAGTGCGGAGTTCATATAGCAGACAACTTAGTCTCTATTGGATCAAAAGTTTCTGAGATTCTAAATTCTTAAAATCTAGAGTCTTTTTTATAATCCACCTTAATCTAATTATGACTAAGACAGAAAAAATGGTTAAACCTATAATCATTCCATACCACATTCCTTTTGCTTCAAGTGGTTTGTCGAAACCATAATTTGTTAAAAAATATCCCATTGGCATAGCAAAAATCCAAAAAGATATAAATAATAAAATCATTGGAACAAATGTATCTTTATAACCTCTAAGGCTTCCTAATGCACCCATTTGAACCCCATCGGGTAATTGAAATATAGCTGCAAATAAAATCAGAGTTATTGCAAGTTCTTTGACTGGAACCTCTGTTGTATATAAGCCAATAATAAATGACCCAAATACTAATATTACTATACTGTTTATTAATGCTGTAAAAGAACATAAATATATTGCAGAAAATGCTGCAAATTTTGCTTGAAATGGATTTTTTTCACCAATGAGATTTCCAACTCTTGTTGCCGCAGCTAATCCAATTGAAAGAGGCACCATAAAAAATAAACTTGCAATATTAATTGCGACTGTATGTCCTGCTACAACTATTTCACCAAAAATACTTAAAATTATTGCAGCTCCAGAAAACATACTTAGTTCAAAAAATATTCCCATTCCAATTGGCAAACCTAGTTTAAAAACTTCTTTTGCTGTTTTAATGGAGAATGGTGTAAATTCTGAAAATGGTTTAGTTTGTTTATAATTTTTAGAAAAATTAATATATATGATCAAGACGATCATCATCAAAAAACCAATAATTGACGTTGCTATACCACAACCAACTCCACCAAGCTCAGGAACTCCAAACAGCCCGTATACAAAAATTATATCTAATGGAATATTTAATAACATTCCAACAAAGGCAATTACAAATATTGGTTTGGTTAATGTCATTCCTTCGCTATAACACCTTAAGCACGTATAAATAGTAAAGAAGGCGGTGCCTATTGATACTGCCTTAAGATAGTCTCCTGATATTTTTGTAATCCCTTTTTTAGTAGGAAGCTGGTCTAATATTAAATCTAGATTTACAAATATTAAGACCACTGCAACACTTATAAAGAAAGCAATCCAGAGTATTTCTCTTAATTTTTTACCTATCTCTTCAAATTTTTTAGCACCATATAATTGAGCAATTATTGGTGTTACAGAAAAAATAACACCTGAAACAAAAAACCAAATAGCATTACCAAAAGCTGTACCTAAAGCTAAACCTGCTAGATCATTTGCACTAGCTCTTCCAGCAACAATAACGTCAGTTGCTCCCATAAGCATATATGACATTTGAGAGCCAAAAATAGGAACTCCTATTTTTATTAGCTGTTTAAACTCTATAATGTATTTATTAATCAATTTTGTTAATTATTTTTTTTGCTACTTTATCATATTAAAAATTACAAAAAAGGAGATTATTATTAGAAAAGATAATAGACCTTATTGGCTAAAGAAATTTGCTACTAAGATAAATAAAATATATGTAAGACATTTTTTAAAACCACAGTTTAAATATTTGGGAAAAGGAGGGGCATATTTTAAACCTAGGTATATTAAAGTATTTGGTAACAGTATTCACGTTGATGACTACCCAACATTAATAGGTGCTAGTGACGCAAATATTCAGTTAACATCATGGAATATTGGTGATCATCAAGGCGAGATTTCAATTGGTAAATATTCACTTATTACCCCAGGTGTCAGAATTATGGCTGCTGAAAAAATTAGAATAGGTGATGCCTGTATGATTGCTCATGGTGCATATATCTCGGATGCAGACTGGCATGGCATTTATGATAGAGCTCAACCCGTAGGTAGAACTAAACCTATAAATATAAAAGATAATGTTTGGATTGGTGATAGTGCAATAGTTTGTAAAGGGGTAACCATTGGTAAAAATAGTATTATTGGGGCAGGGTCTGTTGTAACAAAAGACGTCCCTGAAAACTGCATTTATGCTGGGAATCCTGCGAAGTTTATAAAGAGACTCGATGAAAAAGAATTTAATACTAGGAAAGATTTTTTCAATGATCCAATAAAACTTGCTTATGATTTTGATATGCTTGATAGACATTCTCTTAAAGATAATTCTTTATTAAATTGGATGAAAAGTATAGTTTATCCAGATGATTCTCACTAACACCATGAGATCGATGTTATTATTATTTATATTATTTATATATTTAAATTATTAATAATTTGGCACACAAATTGCATAGATATAAGTAAATAAACTTTTATATTAAAACGAGGCAAGTGTGGACAAAAATAACAGCAATTCAATTTATAAAGCAAAAAGATTAATAAAAAATATTCTTACACAAACTATTGATAATCCAAATAATCCAGATTCTTTAGATTTTTTCCATGCTGATACTTATAGATTTTATTTTTTAATGAGTTTTATGTGGGAATATTTAGAAGAAAACGAAATATCTCAAGAATATGCCATTTCTCTAGTTCCAAAAAAATATGCATCTAGAATAAAACGTCTTCAAGTTCTTAAACAGGCAGTTAAACTTAATTATATAAGTGAAACTAGCTCTCAAGTTGACAAGAGAAGAAGAATCTACAAACCCACTGAAAGTCTCTTAAAAGATTTCTTTATATATACCGATAATGTTTTTATGGAATCAAAGGCTGTTTAATAATTCCTACCTATATAACTTCTTTTTATTTACAATTAGTGTATGTCAAAAATTGTCAAAACTGATGACGAATGGAAATCCTTGCTTGATGATGAAAATTATAGAGTAACTAGGCAATCCGGAACAGAAAAACCATATACAGGTAAATATTGGAACTTTAATGTCCAAGGAAGTTACAAATGTATTTGCTGTGGTCAGAAGTTGTTTGAATCAGAGACTAAATTTGATTCAGGTTGTGGTTGGCCTAGCTTTTTCTTGCCTAAAGAACAGAACTTGATTGAAGAGATGGATGACAATTCATTTGGCATGAAGAGAATAGAAGTTAAGTGCTCAAAATGTGATGCACATCTTGGTCATGTATTTAATGATGGACCTATGCCCACTGGACTTCGATATTGTATAAATTCAGCATCCTTAGATTTTGAACAAGATAGCTAAAAATCTAGATAAACCTTTTGAATTTCTTGGCAGTTTAAAGAAAGTTTTAACTGGCACGGGCTTTTCAAGATTTTTTGGATTATTTAGGGATATTTCAACTACAAATTTACTTGGCGCAACAATATTTCATGATATTTTTGTAATCTGCTTAAAGATACCAAATTTATTCAGAAGATTTTTTGCTGAAGGAGCTTTTAATCAAGCCTTTGTTCCAATATATGCAGAATATGAGAAAGATAATGACAATACTAAAACAAATGATTTTTTAAATGCAATAAGCGGAACATTATTATTTTCTTTATTTGTTTTTACTTTATTAGTCTTGATCTTTGCACCAATTTTTATTTTTCTATTTGCACCAGGTTTCTATTTTGATCCAATGAAACAGGATATTTCTGTAAAAATTTTGAGAATAATGTTTCCATACCTCGCATTGATATCATTAGTTGCTTTTGCTGGAGGAATACAAAATACCCACCAAAAATTTTCTGTTCCAGCTTTCACACCAGTTGTTTTTAATTTAGTTCTTATCATTGCAGCTATTTTTATAGCCCCGAAATATGAGATACCAATATATGTTTTAGCTTGGGGAGTTTTGCTAGCTGGATTTATACAGCTATTGATCCAAATAGCACCTTTAAGAAGCATCGATAGACTTCCTACGCCAAAACTAAATTTTAACAACCAAGGCCTTAAAAGATTTCTAATAGTAATTTTCCCAGCAATCTTAGCTGGAGGAATAATACAGATTAATCTACTGGTAGATACTATTTTTGCATCACTGCTTGAAACTGGAAGCCCAACATGGCTTTATGTTTCTGATAGACTTGTTCAATTCCCAATGGGTATCTTTGCAATAGCAGTTGGTACTGTGCTTCTTCCAACCTTATCAAAACTAGATGTAAAGAAAGAAAAATTTATATTTATTAGCTCTATAAAAAAAGGACAAAAATTTGTTTTGTTTATCGGCATTCCTTCACTCATAGGCCTAATGTTTTGTGCAGAGGATTTAATAAGTACTATTTTTTATAGAGGAGCCTTTACTGAATTAGATGTGCATAGTTCTTCTTATAGTTTGATTGCATTTTCATTTGGATTACCATTTTTTATGTTGATGAAAGTTTTGACTCCAGCTTTTTTTGCTCGAAAAGATACCAAAACACCTATGTATGTAGCGTTCGTATCTCTTGTATTAAATGCATCCCTAAACTATTTATTAGCATTTACTTTTGGCTTGGGTCATGTAGGAATTGCAATTGGGAGCTCAATAGCAGCACTAATTAGCGTTTTGATCCTTGAACTAATTTTATTCAAAGATGGTTTTTTAAAGATACAAAGCATCTTCAATAGATTTAATTTTATGGTCCTAACTGCAAGCTCAGCCCTTATTTTTTTTCTATACTTTTTTACTTCTTGGACAAATTTTCTAGCATTTAATCAGATAGAAAGACTATTCTTTCTATTCATAGAAGTAATCGTTTCTATTGTTATTTATTTTTCTATTTCTAGATTGATTTTCATGCGACCGTTAAGAGAGATATTTGATTAATATGTATTTGATTAGAGGACAGCATAATCTTGATTTATTTAATTCTAGATATAAAGATGTAAGACTTTCTGGCACTATTGGTAATTTTGATGGTTTGCATTTAGGGCATCAAGCTATTCTTAAAAAGATAAAAAAGAATTCTGAAACATTTGATTCAAAAACTATAGTATTCTTCACTGAACCACATGCTTCAGAATATTTCGCAACCATCAAAAAAACTAATAATAAAACTCCTCCAAGAATATGCTCATGGAGAGAAAAGTTCAAACATCTAGAGAAAAATGATATCGATTTTGCTTTTTTTCTAAAATTCAATAACTCTCTAAGAACTATGTCTCCAGAAGATTTTATTTCTAAGATATTGGACTCTATAAATTTAAAAAGCTTCACTGTTGGAGATGATTTCAGATTTGGAGCTAATAGAGAAGGGGATACTGATCTCCTAAGGGCCTGGGGAAAAGAAAAAAATATTCTTGTAGAAAATACAGAAACAATAATGTTTGAGAACGAAAGAGTAAGTAGTACGAGGATAAGAAAAGCTCTTACAAATAACAATTTTGAACTAGCAGAACAACTTCTTGGGAGGGCATATACTTTCTCAGGAAAAGTTGTACATGGCCAACATTTGGGAAGGACAATCAATATCCCAACTGCAAATTTATGGCTTCCTAAGCAGAAGCTCCCAATTAATGGAGTTTATGCAGTTGAATGCAACCTTGAGAATAAAGCATATCAAGGTATTGCAAATATGGGCCTAAGGCCTACTGTTGGTGGTAATAATCCTGTTCTAGAGATACATTTATTTAACTTTAATGAGGACATTTATTCAAAAAGATTGAAAGTTAAATTTATTAAAAAAATAAGAGACGAAAAGAAATTTGAGAATTTAGACATGTTAAAATTGCAAATTCAAAAGGATATTTCAATTGCTAAAATTTTTTTAAATAATTCCAATGACAACTAATTATAGAGATACATTAAATTTACCAGATACAGATTTTTCAATGAAAGCTGGGTTATCAAGAAAAGAGCCTGATATTCTGAGTTTTTGGGAAAGAATAGATCTTTATGAGAAAATTAGACAAAAATATGAAGGTAAAGAATTATTTTTACTTCATGATGGACCTCCTTATGCAAATGGATCTATTCATCTTGGACATTCAGTAAACAAAGTTCTAAAAGATATCACTATTAAATCAAAAACACTTCAGGGATTGAATGCACCATTTGTACCTGGATGGGATTGTCATGGACTACCTATTGAATTAAATGTAGAAAAGAAGCATGGTAAAAATAGTGATTTAGTTAAGAACAAAGAAAGTTTTCAAAAGGCTTGTAAAGAATATGCGGAAACGCAAATAAATAATCAATTAGATGACTTTAAAAGATTGGGAGTTTTGGGTGATTGGAAAAATCCATATAAGTCTCTTGATGCAAATTTTGAAGCAGATGTTGTTAGAGCATTAGGAAAAATATTTGACGCTGGACATATTGAAAAGGGTGAGAAACCAGTTCATTGGTGTCAAGACTGCGGCTCAGCTCTTGCAGAGGCTGAGGTTGAGTATAAGGATAAAACTTCAAAATCTATAGATGTATCATTTGAAGCAGATAAAAAGTCACTATCAAAGCTTAAAGAGATTTTTAAGATAAATGAGCCAGAATCAATCTCTTTTGCTATTTGGACAACAACACCATGGACTATCCCATCCAATGTAGCAGTTTGTATTAATGCAGAGTTAGATTATTCAATAATTAATGTTGATAACAGGTACATAGTCATTGCATCTAAAATGATCAACAGCTGTTTAAAAAGATGGGGAAAGAAAGGCAGAGAGATATCTAAAGTATCTGGTAAATTAATTTCAGACATTCAACTTCATCACCCATTTTTAGATAGAAAATCCGTTTTACTTCATGGTGATCATGTTACAACCGAAACAGGAACAGGATGTGTTCATACGGCACCAGCTCATGGTATTGATGACCATCTAATATGTAAGAAGAATAACATTAAAGTAATAAAAGCTATAAATAGCTTAGGATTTTTTAAAGATGAAATCGATTTTTTAAAAGGTTTGCCAGCTATAAAAGCAGATCCGCTAGTAATAAATAAACTAGATGAAACAAAGTCTCTTATAAATCTTGAGGATTATAATCACTCATACCCTCATTGTTGGAGACATAAAACTCCACTTATTTTTACATCCACCCCTCAATGGTTTATTTCAATGGATAAAAATAATTTACTAAATGAAACAAAAGAATCAATCAATGACGTAAATTGGGAGCCTTCATGGGGACTTCAAAGGATTGAATCCATGTTAGAGGATAGACCTGATTGGTGCATTTCAAGACAAAGGAACTGGGGAGTTCCAATTACACTAGTTGTTCAAAAAGAAACTGGTGAAATTCATCCAGACCAATCAAAATTATTTCAGTCTTTTGCAAATGAAATACAAAAAAATGGTATCTCGGTTTGGGATAAACTAGAGCTAAAAGATTTTATACCTGATTCAGACAATTATATAAAAATAAAAGATTCATTAGATGTTTGGTTTGATTCAGGCGTAACTCATTACGCAGTATCTTCTAAGCATTTTGATGACAATATAGTAGCTGACTTATATCTAGAGGGTTCAGATCAGCACAGAGGTTGGTTTCAATCTTCCTTATTAACTAGTATTGCTATGAAAGGCAGTGCGCCATATAAATCAGTATTAACTCATGGATTTGTAGTAGATGAAAATGGAAGAAAACAATCAAAATCATTGGGTAATGTTGTTTCCCCTCAAAAGGTTTGGGATAGCTTAGGTGCTGACATATTGAGATTATGGGTTGCATCTACAGACTTTAGGAGCGAGATGGTTGCTTCTGATGAAATTCTTAAACAAACCTCTGATCAATACAGAAGAATAAGAAATACCTTTAGATTTATTCTTGGTAATATTAATGAATTTTCTAGTAAAGATAAAATTAACTTTAATGATCAAGTTGAGCTCGACAAATGGATAATTATTGAAGCAAACAAACTTCAAGAAAAAGTATTAAATTTATATAATTCCTATTCATATCATAAAGCCATCCAAAGTATTCATAATTTTTGTGTAAATGAGCTTGGTGGTATTTATTTAGATATTGTTAAAGATAGATTGTATACAAGTAAAACTGATTCGTTGGCCAGAAGATCATGCCAAACAAGCTTAGAAGAATTACTAAATGTTTTAATAAGACTAATAGCGCCAATTCTTTCTTATACAGCTGAAGAAATTTGGCAATCAAGTCCAAATCTTAAAGATCAAGAGGAGTCGATATTCCTTACAAATTTTATTAATAATAAAAATAAAAATAGCGTTAAGATCAATGATCAGGAATGGATAAGGCTTTTTGAAATAAAAGATTCTGTTAATCAATTCATAGAACAAAGTAGAAATGATAACAAGTTAAAAGGTTCGCTTGATGCAGTTGTAAATATTGAAGCAAATGAAAGTGATTTCTCAATTTTAGAAAAATTAGGTAACGAACTTCATTTTCTTTTTATATCCTCAGAAGTAAATATAAAAAAAGGACCTTCTTTAAATATTACTATTACTAATTCAGAGCATGATAAATGCACTAGATGTTGGCATAGAGACGTTTCAGTAGGAAAAAGTGATATTTATAAAGAAATTTGCCAAAGGTGTATTACTAATGTCAGTGAAGACGGTGAGCAAAGAAGTTTTGTCTAAAATAAAAATTATTTTATTTATTATACTGCTTATATTTTTAGACTTTTATTCAAAGGAGCTTGCTTTAAATAATCTTGTTCATAGACAACCAAATGAAACATTTTTTCCATTTATTGATCTTTTATTAATTTATAACTCTGGCATAGCATTTGGTATATTTAATGGCGAAGGAATTTATGCATCTTATTTCTTGTTGGTATTAGCTCTTTTGATAAGTTTTTATTTAATATGGTTAATTTATAGAGAAGAAGATTTTAAGAAAAAGATTGCACTTTCCTTTATTACAGGTGGCGCAATTGGAAATATTCTTGATCGGATAAATGATGGACAAGTAACGGATTTTTTACACCTAGAAGTAATGAATTTTTCATTTTTTGTTTTTAATTTAGCAGATTTATTTATAACAATAGGCGCAATTTTAATTATATACTTTGAAATTATTTATAAAATAAAAGATGATTAAAGAAATAAAATTAGCTAATCCAAGAGGTTTTTGTGCAGGGGTTGATAGAGCTATAGATATTGTTAACAAAGCATTGGATATTTACGGGGCACCTGTATATGTAAAACATGAAGTTGTTCACAACAAAGTTGTGGTAAGTGATTTAAAAAAGAAAGGAGCAATTTTTGTAGAAAATATTAATGAGATACCTGATGATTCTTTAGTAATTTTTAGTGCTCACGGCGTCTCTAGTGAGGTAGAAGAAACTACAAAATCTCGTAATTTAAATTACTTTGATGCAACATGCCCTTTAGTAACAAAAGTCCACATGGAGGTTAAAAAAAATGCAAATGCTAATAGAGATATTATTTTAGTTGGTCATGAGGGTCATCCGGAAGTTGAGGGTACTATGGGGCGACATGTAAATTCCCTAAATAGCACTATATATTTAGTTCAAGATGAGGAAGACGCTAAGAAAATTAAAATTAAAAATGAAAAAAATCTAGCATTAGTAACACAGACCACTTTAAGTGTCGATGAGACAATATCGATTATTAATATCTTAAAAATCAGATTCCCTAACATCAATCTTCCTAAGAAAGATGATATCTGTTACGCAACACAAAATAGACAAGATGCTGTTAAACAATTGGCATTAGAGTCTGATTATATTATTGTTGTTGGATCAAAAAATAGTTCAAATTCAAACAGATTAAAAGAATTGGCTGAAAAATGTGGATGCAAGTCTACCTTAATAGATGAATTTACTGATTTAAACCTTGAGGAGCTTTCCTCATATTCAAATATTTCAATTACAGCCGGAGCATCTGCACCTGAATCGAGAGTCATTGAAATTGCAAAATCTCTAGAAGATCATATTGGAGCAAAAATAATGGAACATGGAGAAGACAAAGAAAATATATTCTTTAAACTCCCTGCCGAACTTAGATAAATGGATATAGAAGACCATCTTTTTAAGGGTATAAAAATTCTAAAATCTCCAAATTTTAATGATAGGCCAGAAGAAAAAAATATCAGCTTAATTGTCATTCATTCAATAAGTTTGCCCCCAAAGGAATATGGCGGAGATTATGTAGAAAATTTTTTTTTAAATAACCTTTGTACTTCAGATCATGAATTTTTTATGGAAATTAAAGATCTTAAAGTATCTCCACACCTATATATAAAACGTGATGGTGAGATAAGCCAGTTTGTACCCTTTAATAAAAGAGCATGGCATGCTGGAGATTCTATATTTAAGGGGGTTTCAGATTGTAATGATTATTCGATTGGCATTGAGCTTGAAGGGTCAGAAGATGATTTTTTTTCAAAAGAGCAATATAGTTCATTATTGTTGGTAACTAAAAAAATTATAAAAAAATATCCTTTAATAAAAAAAGAAAACATAAAAGGTCATTCTGATATTTCACCGGGAAGAAAAAGAGATCCGGGTGATCATTTTGAATGGAGTTGGTACCTTGAGTCACTATGAATAGTATTTTGAATGAGTCATATCGAAAATATTTGAGTATTACTTTATTGGGTTTTGCTTCAGGCCTGCCATATATGTTAATTTTTTCAACTTTAGCAACTTGGCTTGCAGTTATCGAAGTTGATATTAAGACAATTGGATTCTTTGCCTGGGTAGTCTTAACATATTCGCTTAAAGTTTTTTGGGCCCCCTTAATTGATAATTTTTCTATTCCTATACTAAAGAAATATGGAAAAAGAAAAAGTTGGATTCTTTTAATGCAGCTATTAATCATTGCCGGCCTTCTTTTGCTATCAATAATAAACCCTAAAGAGAACCTTACTCTAATATTTGGTGAATTTATAATATCAATATCAGGAATATCTTTATTTGCATTTTTTGCCTTTTTAATAGCATTGTGCGGATCATTTAATGATATAGCGGTTGATGCTTTTAGAATAGAGCTATCCAAAATAGAAGAACAAGGAAAATTAGCTGCAGGTTATCAACTTGGGTATAGAATTGCTATCTTGTTAGCAACCTCAGGCGCATTAGTTATAGCCTCAAGAACAAGTTGGGAATTTACGTATCAGTTGATGGCTTTTATGATGGTATTTGGAATTCTTGGCTGCATGCTTGTTCAAGAGAAAAAGAATACCAGTCTTGTATGTTCAAATTTGATTAACTCTTTGATAAATCCTCTTAAAGATTTTTATAAGAGGTTTGGGATTTATGCTTTAACAATAATTTTTTTAATCATTGCAACTTACAGATTGACAGATATTGTAACAGGACAAATTACCAATGTTTTTTATATAAAAATGGGGTT
>MDTC01249719.1_pt1 | contig 12788 bp, 13 predicted proteins | sample 811181 | NCBI WGS metagenome assembly MDTC01 (sample SAMN05326644, study PRJNA326480) | marine metagenome | isolation source: seawater | place: Pacific Ocean: North | collected 2011 | reverse complement strand
TTATTTGAAAATGAAGATCCAAAACATAAATATTTAATGAAAACTATAGATTTTATTCAGAAAAAAGAAGGTCAAAGTAAAATTAAACTTGCCTCTCAAGACTTAAGAAAAAGATGGAAAATGAAACAGGAAAGTTTGAGTCAAAACTATACGTGTAAAATAAAAGAAATTATAGAAGTTAAATGAAAAAACAAAATCTCATATTACTTAAACCAGAAAAAAGGAGTAATATAGGACAGTGGCTTGTAGGGCAAGGAATATCGGCAGGGTTTCCATCACCTGCTGATGATTTCAAAGAAGTTAGAATAAGTTTGGATAAAGAGCTCATTAAAAATAGTGAATCTACATTTTATGCTAGAGTTAGTGGTAATTCAATGGAAAATGCAGGATTATGTGATGGAGATTTAATTGTAATAGATAGAAGTTTAAACATTGAAAACAATAAAATAGCTGTATGTTTTCTAGATGGAGAATTTACAGTAAAAAGAATAATAAAAAAAAATCAAAAAATTTATTTAAAACCAGAAAATAAGAATTTTAAAGAAATTGAAATAAGTGAGGAAAATGAATTGATAATATGGGGTGTGGTAACTTACGTAATCAAATCATTATAAATTTAAAAATTTCTTTTAGGTAAATTTTTAAACCACCTTTGATATAATTTACTTTCAGGAAAAAAAATTACCCAAGCCGTTAAAAAAATCAACTTAATATCTAAAAAAATTGACATGTTATCTTGATACCACATTTCAAGATCACCTTTATAGGGAGCGATTACCCTAGAATAAAAAACGTGAGGATCTTCATCATCAACTGCTGAAATTAAAGATTCTTCATCTCTGAAAATTATAGAGCCTATTCCAGTCAAACCGGGCTTAATATTATATATTTTGGATTTTATATGACTGGAATAAGAATTAAAGGTTTTTGTAACTAAGGGACGAGGTCCAACGATACTAATATCCCCTTTAAGAATATTAATTATTTGTGGAAGCTCATTAATTTTTGTTTTCCTTAAAAATTTTCCAGGTTTAGTAACTCTAAAATCATTTTGTAGAGTAATACTTCCTGTACCAATATTCATGGAATTTTTAAGCATAGTCGCAAATTTCCATATTTTAAAAGTTGAATTATTTAATCCAATTCTTTCTTGAAAGTAAAAAACCTCACCTTCAGCTGAAAATCTAAGAATAATAATTGTAGGTATAAAAATTGGAAGAAGTAAAATTATTGCAAATAAACTAACTATAATATCAAGAAATCTCTTAAAAAAAAAATACATATTACATTTTTTGATCTAAATTTTTTCCTTTCTCAATATGGTTAAAATCTGGAATATATTTTTTAATTACATACACTATATCAGACTTTGTTGCATTATTATTTTTAAAAATATTGATAAAATCTTTTTGAACATTTTCAAAGGAAATTTTAATGTTATTTGTTTTAATAAAACCAAGTGATTTATACTTTTTTAATTCAAAGTTTTCACTATCAGTGTAGAATTCTTCAAAACTTTTTTCACCAGAGGTGTCAGATTTAAAGAAAAATATTGGATAAGAACTTGTATTAATTTTATAATCCTTTGCTTCTTTTTCAGAATTACAAATAACAGGGCAATAGCCTTTATCTTTTAAAAAATCAAGAGCTATATCCTTAAAATAAACTTGATCTTTTTTAAAGTCTAATTTTGGAAAAAAAATATTACCACTTTCACCTAAAAAAGTTGCTAACAAACAAATTTGACCGGATTGAGTTGGTGTAACAAAAAATCTTTTTATGTCAGAAGGGCATGACAATGGTTGTTTTTTTCTAATTCTATAATTAAAACCATCAAGTAAACTTCCATTAGAAAAAGCAACATTTGCAAATCGTGCGGTTGAAACACGAAAATCATTTTTTTTTGAAATAATTAATTTTTCCATTAAAGATTTTGAAGCACCCATTATATTAACAGGATTTGCTGCCTTATCAGTAGAAACACTAAAGAAATATTTTGGAGGATTTTTTGAACAAAGATTTAAAAGTTTTATAGCTCCAAAAACATTATTTTTAATCAAAGCTTCTACAGATATTTTATCTTTTTCAGATCTTACATGCTTGTGAGCGGAAAAATTTGAGATAATATCAAAATTATCAGAATAAAAGATTTTATCAAAAGTATTACTATTCAAATTAACAGGGTAGGTTATAAAAAAAGGATCATAATTTAAAAGTTCTGAGCTTCTTAAATCTCTAGTAAGTTCAGTTAATCCATTTTCATTAATGTCAACAACAACAAGCTTTTTTGGTTTAAACTTTAAAATTTCTTTAATATAATTCATCCCAATGGTTCCAGCTCCACCAATTACTAGAATATTTGAATTACAAATCTGATTGTTTAAAAAGGTACTTTGTAACTCAATATCAACAGTAAAATCAATTTGTTTTTTAAGAAAAGTATCTAATTTCATTTTTTAAGGATATTATTTAATTCATCAATTAAATTTTTCTCTTGATAAAAATATGAATTATTAATATTTGACTTTAAAATCAAAGAACCAAAAACTTTATCATAAAGATTAGGCGTCAAAACACGAATAAGATAAGAGATAAAATTTGGAAACATAAATAAATAATTTTTAATTCCTAAAATTTCTCTTGTTTTTGTAACAATTTCTAAGGTAGATGTTGGTTTTTTATCTGTAGGAATAAATGTGCCAACGAGTTTATTATTTATTACAATGTTAATAAAACTAGATAAATTATAAACATGAATAAAATATAATTTATTATTTAAATGCCTGAAAGGTAAAGGAATTTTTAGTCTGGAAAGAGAAAGTAATTTATGTAAATTTCCTGGAGCTTTTTTACCATAAACTAATGGTGGCCTAAGTATAGTAACTAAAATTTTATTGCTATGGTTATTCTTTAAATAATTATCCGTCTTTAATTTAAAACGACCATAATTATTTTTTGGTTTTTCTAAACTATTTACATAAACAATTTTTTTTCTTTGATAAACATTAACAGTACTCATTTGAATAAAATGCTTAACACCATTTTCTTTTGATAATTCAAATAAATATTTTGGTAATAAATAATTTACTTTTTCGTAAGTTTTTTTACTAACAAATCTTTTATGAACTATTGCTGAAAAATTTATTACAACATCAACATTTTTGAACAAAAACTCATCAATATCAAAAAAATTTTCAATTATATGCTCATTTTTAAAATATGTTTTGTGTCTAGAAATTAAAAGAAAGTTATAGCTATCCATAAAATGTCTTACAAAATTTTTAGCGATATAACTGTCTCCGCCAATTATCAATATTTTATAATTCTTTTTCATATTGGCCTATTTTTATTTTCATTCTTTTAAAAAGATATGATATTGGGTTAATTTTAATATTGTTTTGTTTGAAAGACTTTAATATTTCAAAATTTTGCTTAAAAATATTTCTCAAGTTTTTACTTGTTGCTCCACCTAACCTCATTTTTATTATTGTTTTTTCAAAATATTTAAAATTGAATTTACTTTTATGTTCAAAAACTCTTAACATGAAATCAAAATCTGCAGCCAACTTATAATCAATATTGAAATATCCAAAAAATGAATATACCTCCCTTGTTAAAAAAAGAGTTGGGTGAGCAGGATGCCATCCAGTTGAAAAAGAATTATATTTTTTTGACTTCCAATATCTAACAATTTTATTTATATCAAATCTTTTGACGTAATATAAATCTGCATAAATTCCATCACATTTATTATTGACAAAAAATTTGACAATATCATCAATTACATTATCATTATTGTATAAATCATCTGAATTTAAAAAACATATCAAATCACCAGTTGACAAATAAATTCCCTTATTCATTGCATGATATATCCCATCATCTTTCTCTGAAATTAACTTTGATATTCCATATCTTTTTACAATTTCTAGTGTTTTATCATTTGATAATCCATCAATAACTATATGCTCAATATTATTATAGGTTTGAGACACAATACTATTTAAACAATCGTCAATTGTTTCTTCACTATTATAAGTTACAGTAATAATTGAAACTTTTGGATTATTCACAGATTTAGATTTCATCAAATAAAGAAATTAAATTTGATTCAAATATTTTTTTTGAAAAATTATTTGAGACATGGTCTTTTGCATTATTTCTCAAAAAATTAGCAAAATCATTGTTGTTATATAATTCTTTAATTTTAGATGCAATATCAAGTGCAGATTTTTTAATTATTAAACCAGTTTTTCTATCCATAATCATATCTGGTATTGATCTGTAATTTGTAGACAAAACTACACAACCAAAAGACATAGCCTCAAGAATCGATAGCGGTTGAGCTTCAATTGGGTATTCCGTAGGTAAAACAAATAAATGCGATTTCTTTAATAAATTACTTTTGCTTTTTCCACTAACTAATCCCAAATATTTGACATTGTTTTGTAATTGTTTTTCTAAGATATAGTTGTTAAAAAAAAATTTAGCTTGATTTACATTTTTAAAAGAATCGTTTTTTGTAGATAAAAACTCACCACAGAAAACACATTTAATATTTTTAATCTTATACTCATTTACCAGAATATCTATTGATTTTAACAAATCAAAATAACCTTTAGATTCAATTAAATTTGAAAGAAAAATTATATTGAACTTGTCATTTGGCTTATTAATATCAAGATCATTTGTCTCAATGCCATTTGGGATTATATGAACTTTTTTACTATCAAAAGATTTGAAGTTATCCATTAAGCCTTTACCTAAAATTATCAGTTTGTTCGCTTTTGAATAGTAATTTGAAAAAATGTTTCTAATGTAAAAAGGCTTAGATTTAAGATATTGATCAACATCACCTGTATGAAAATGAACAATTAATTTATGTTTGAAAATTTTTGACCAGAAAATAATAAAAAAATTTCTCAAAAACCCCGATACGGATCTTGTACCATTTATATAAATAATTTTTGTAGAAATACCAGCCTTAAAAATAAATTTAATGTTTAAAATAAAATAAAATAAAATCTTTGAAAAAAAATTTGATGAGCCATCAATCAACTTTAATGTAATTACATTATATCTTCTTTCAATAATATCCAAAACCTTTTGATTAACCAATGATTGCCCATTAATAACTGGTGGAAATAATCCAACAAAAATTATTTTTTTCATTAAATGATTAAAGAATTTATAGTTTCAGCCCAAATTTCAGGAGTAACAGACTTAGATAATTCATATGATCTTTTTCTATAAGTTATCCATTTTTCATTTGTAATATGAAGCGCTTTCATGATGGCTTTACTAAATGATTTATAATCATTATGTCTATATAGAAATCCATTATAATTATTAAAAAGAAAGGCAGATCTAGCTCCAACTTCATTACTACAAATTAAAGGAATTCCAGCAGCTGCCATTTCATGTAATACAACACCCCATGGTTCGAAACTACTAGGTAAAATAAAAAAACTTATATCATCTAACTTCTTTAAAATTTCATTTTGACTCATAAAAGGTGTATGATTGATAAAATCATAATCTTTAATTTTATCTAACATAGAGCCATTACCAATAACATTGAGCTTAATATTACTAGAATTAATTTTTTTTAATGATTCAATTAAAAAATCAAGGCCCTTGACTTCTTCTAGTCTACCCAAATACAACAGATTTAATTCATTGGGAAGAGTTCGATTTTTAGAACTATGATAGTAGTCATTAAAAAGCTTTGTATTAGCTGTATAGGCGCCAATTAAGATCTGTTCTTTTTTAAATCCAATGTATCGCATATATTCATACTGAAAATAGCCTGGCACAAAGATGAAATCAAAGTATTTACGATACAAAAAATGACTTAAAACTTTTACTATAAGCTGTTTAAAATTTCCATAATATTGTTCATCAGTTTGCCCTATTATTTTTATTCCTTTTTTCTTGGCAAAAAGTGCTGCTTTTAAATATTTTTTTTCTCTTCTTCCACAAACATAAATTAATGAATATTTCATTTTTTGTATCATTTTTTTTATGTTCGACAGAGATAATTGATCCTCCAGAAAATAATTTACATTGGGAATTTTTGGGGCTTCATATGGTGTTAATTTTTTTGATAATCCCCATGAGACAACATCAATATCTAAATCATTATTAATTTCAGTAAGTGCTTTATATGAAATTACATTATAAGGCATGACTTCATTATAGAGAATTAAAATACTATTTTTCAACTTTTACAGGATTAATTTTATTTAACAAATAAATAGGTATTATAAAGTATAATAAATGTAATACAAATTGACCTGTGTATCCCCTTGTATACAATTGAAACAGAGCTAATGTTAAGGCAATTTTTAATATTAAATTATTTTCATTAAACTCTTTAAACTCTAATTTTCTTAATATATATCCGAAAATTATACTCAAAAAAATTACTCCATATATATTGAATGCAAAGTAAGACATACCTACAAAGGTAGCGGCTTGTCCATATGAACGTGGTACATTTAAAGCCTTGTCTATAGCTTTAATCTGAGGAGCAGGATAAGGTTTTACACCATCAGGAAACATTTTAGAAGGAATTGCCATAATAAAGGGATATAATAATATAGTTTGCCCATAGTCATGTTTTGATTTATTTTTGTCAAGAGACTCAATTAAGGCAAAGTCTACTAAACTACCCATAGTGTTATCATATATTTCTCTATATCTGTATTCAGTGAAATCATATTTTATATTATTATAATTAGATGTATAAAATGCAATTCTGTTTGTTGAAATAAACATTACAACATAAAAAACTCCTATAAAAATAATTGATAGTGATAATATTTTTCTTAGAGTAAATTTATTCTTCATTACAAATACAAAAAATAAACCAGTTATTAATAAAATTAGCCTATACCTAAAACCCAAAATAAGAAATAAGGGGAGAGAAATAGAATAATAAAGTAATCGATGTTTTATAGGTGTCTTATAAATGTAAGAGAGAATTAATAAAATTATCAGAGAGTCAGCTAATTGAGATATCCAAAAAGTAACACCTTGATATCCCAAAGTTGAAATTTTATCATCATTAAAAATTATATCAAATAAGCTGAGATCCGAAAGTATTGCATTTAAGTATAATAGAAATGTGATAAATAAGAAAGTAATCAGAATAGATTTTGAAGAATAATTTCTTTTACCAGTAGATTTAAAAAATGTAAAATTTTTGTTACTTGAAATTATAAAATAACCAAGAGAAAATGAAATGATGTGAAAAAATAAAACGAGAAGTCCTTTTTCAGTTGAAGGTTCAGATAAAAATCTATTAAAAACGTATGGGTTGTTTTCAAAATAATTCACCAATGGGGCATAGCACAGATAAAGTAATTGAATTATTGAAAAGAAAATTAATAAAATATGTTTTCGAGTGCCACCAAAAAAACATAAAAAAATATTAAAAACAATTAGAAGCGGAATAAAAAAAAGTAATATCAATTTATCAATTTAATTTTACTAATATCAATTTTTAATGCAATTTTAGCAAAATTAAATGCCAATGATTTTAATTTATTAATCTCTTTTTGATTTTTATTAATTATAATATTAACATTTTTTTCCAAATATCCCTTGTTTGAATATTCATAATAAATAATAGGATCATCAACATGAAAAAGACTTGACAAATGGTTAAATTCTTGTTGTAATATACCATTTGCATTAATCAAATTTACTCCTCCGCATGCTAGTGATTCCACAATTGTGGTTATGCCTCCAGGTTGCCAATGATCATATTTGCTTGCAACAATATTAATTAGAGACTTATTGTAAAGATTAGCTAAATCAGCAAAAGAAATTTGTGAAAGAATCAGATCACCTCTTTTTTTATTATACAACCCATTTACTTTTTGAATTACAAGTGGGTCTCTAGATACTCTTATTAATGGAATTTTAATATTAGAAAGTTCTTTATAAACATAATCATCATCTCTCGTAATATCTCCCGCTATTAAAATAAATTCTTCAGGCAAAATAATATTAGTTTTTAAATCTAATTGTCGTCTAAAAAAAGGTGAGTCAGTATTAAATGGATAATATTCAATTTTATTTTTATTTAAATATTTAATAGGGAATGAATTTCTTAACTCATTTAAACCAAAAAAAATTTTATTTGAAATTAAACAATCAAAAAAACAAGCAAATCTTCGAAAAATTTTTTTAAAATAAACACCGTCAGGGTTTGAAAAAGAAAGTAAAAAAAAAGATATTTTGATTTTTGGATTAAACAGTTTGCATAAAAAAGCTTTACCAAAGCCATTTGTAGAATAAAAAACTACTATATCGTAATAAGAAATATTTAATATTTTTCTAATAAAGCTTTGATTTTTTTTTAAACTATTCGATGTATTGAGATAATCAATTTTATATCCTTTTTTAGAAAGTAATTTTGTCCAATTAAATCCTTGATAGGGATGTGTAGGCTCATTTAAATTGATGTTAGTTGAATCACTAAATGAAATTTGTGACTTTAAATTAGTAAATACTAGAACTCTCATTTATTTAGAAATCTATCCACATCATTTACCCATGCTTTTACCAAATCAAGTTCCTTCAAATTAAAAAAACCTTTTTTAATTAGCTCTTCATAACAATTAATTAAATTTTTTCCTATGTCAACTATGTTTTTACTCAATTTTAAATTTTCTAATATTTTAATAATCTTACTATTATTTAGATAACCAGGAATTTCATCATCAAAATCTTTCATATAGTCGTGAATATTTCTTTCTTGATACATTGTAGAACTATTAAACAAAATATTCCAATCATATTCCCATGCAATTCGCTGAGTAATAAAACTTCGCCATATATCTGTCATTCTAAATGAACAATAAGATGGTAAATACATCAACATAAAAGCTTCTTTGTACCAGGCAGTATTTTGAGAGTTGAAAGGACACCATGCTCCTTTTCCAATTGCAATTGAAGGTTTAACATCGAAAGTTAACGGTAGCTCAAATAGCAATCTATATAATGCGTCAACATCTGGATCGAGATCAGCTAAACTTTGTTGAATCGGACATTTAATTTTTTCTTCTCTAGTTTTAATACTTTTATTAAAACTTTCTTTCACACATTCTATGGGGAATCCCCTTGGCCAAATATTTTTAGATGTGAAATGAGTATATAAATTTACCCATCCTTTTTCTATTACTTTTTCAGTTTCAATTTCTAAATCTAAAAATGGTTTGTAGAATTCATAAGGCATATTATCATCATCAGTCTCAATTATAATGTCTGACGAATTTTTCATGGCTATTAAATAACCAATATTTTTTCTTGTGTATGTGTTGTATGGTGAATTTTTAACAATTTCAAAATCTAATTTCTCTTGACTTTCAATATCAAAGTAACTTCCATTTTTGATTTTAAATTTTGAAGGGCTTTTTTTATCACCAACTATTATAAATTCTGAACCTATCTTCTCAGATAATTTTGCTAATATTCTAATATTATCGTTAACATCGTTTATTGTAGTTATTATAAGACTCTTTTTCATTTATTTTATTTTTTTTATAATATACTTCGTATCACCAATTATTATTAACATAACAACTTGATATATTCTCATAATTAAAAAAAATATTGGATGTATATATTTTTTAGTTAATATAGGATGGTGAGCTTTAATTACTTTCCATGATGTTTCACTGACGTTTTTATTATCTTGAAATGTAACTGTATTTGAATGTCTTCTATCAAATGCAAGGTTTTTTTTTATAAATTTAAACTTAACACCAGCCTTATGAATTCTAGATATTAAATCTATTTGGGGCTCATAAACAACAAATTCCCAATTTTTTCCGCCGAAATTTTTCCCAGCTTTAGCATATGCAGTTCTTGTCCAAAAAGTAGCTGGTTGACACCATGGCAAAGTTGTAAATAAACTATACTTATTAAATGGAAAGCATCTCTTATAATCTACAACTTTTCCATTTTCATCTATAGTAATACTATTTCCATAAAAAACTCCATATTCAGGATTATTAACATATGAATAAGCTAATTCGAAAAGACAATTTTTTTCATACATATCATCACTGCATAAATATCCAATTATATCTCCATTAGACTTATTAATACCTCTTCTAATGGCTTCCGAATGTCCCTTATCAGGTATTGAATCCCAATTAGTAATTGACTTTTCATATTTTTTGAAAATTTTAAATATTGATTTATTTTTTGAACCTCCATCACAAATAAACAATTCTAGATTAGGATAATTTTGATTAATAATTGATTCAATACATTCTTCAAGAAAATCAATTCTTTCATAGGTTGGTATAACTATCGAAATTTTAGGATAATTAGTAAGCTTTGTTTTCATAAAACCAGTCAATTGTTTTTGACATACCAGCAAAGGTTGAGGTTAAATTGTCCTTATATTTAGGCAAGTATTTAGAAACTTTATCAATATTTAAACACTTTGATTTTGCACCAACATATTTTGAGGTGTCAAATTTAATTTTTTTGAAATCATAATCAACAACTTTGCAAATTTCATTTGCAAAGAATTTGATTGAAAATTCTTCACCATAGCCTAAATTGATTATTTCGTTGCTATACCTGTTTGATAATTTGAGAGAGTTATTAATGAAGTCATAAACATGTACAATTTCTCTTTTTTGTTCTCCATCTCCCCATAGGACTACTTCCTCACCATATTCCTTGGCTCTAATGATTTTTCTGATTAAGTCAAAAATAAAATGCATTTGTCTTCCATCGGTATGATAATCAGGTCCATATAAAGTTGAGGGGACAAAACATAACCAATTCATATTAAATTGTTTTTCTAATGCTCTGGCACCTTGTAGAAGCATTCTTTTAGTCATGGCATAGGTATATAAACTATCAATAGGCTCACCATCCATATAATTATCTTCAATCATATCAATTCCAGGTGAGTAGGAACAACTTGTGCCCATAAAAATTAACTTTGATTTTTTATTAGAATTGAACCACCATTCTAAAATATTTGTATTTATTTTTTGATTATTTATCCATTGTTCACCAGGATGTTTAAGGCAAAAATCTCCAGCTTGTGTCCAAGCGGCTAAATGATAAATAATATCAAATGATTCATTATTGAATTTTTCAAGATTGGAATAATTGAACAAATTACATTCTTTAGAGCTAGGGGCAATAACCTCATGACCAACTTCAATTAATTTTTTACAAAGGCTTTTTCCTAAAAAACCATTACCACCTGTAACAAAAATTTTCATTATTAAAATTTAGGATTAACTGGGAAATAAAATTTAACTCCCTTATCAATTAAATGTTTATTATTTTTAAGTATCTCTTCTTTAAAATTCCATGCTAACACATAATATACATCTGGTGTTTCATCAAGTTCTTTTTCAATTAATATTGGAATATGCTTACCAGGAGAATAAAGATTTTTCCTTAATTCATTCTTTTCAATCAAATACTCTATCAAATCTGGACCTACATCAAAATAATTTAACATTGTATTCCCTTTAACAGGTGCGCCCATTCCCCAAACTCTTTTATTTTCCAACTTACATTTATTTAAAAAAGCGAGATTTTCATCTTTCATTTTTTTTATTTTGTTTGAAAAATCTATATATGTTTCTTTTTCATTAGCTTTTGTTCTTTCTTCCTCATCAAATAATTCTTTGAGTCTATCACTTTTTATTTTTTGTCCTTCGTGTGAGACAAATGCCATCATTGATCCACCATGAATTGGAGACAAATATGCATCGAATATATCAAGACCATGTCTATTTAAAAGTATCTTTAAATTTTTTAAATTATAATAGAGCAAATGTTCATGATAAATCTGATCAAAAGCTAAATTTTCTACTATTCTTTTCATATATAAAAATTGAACCAGGAACACTCCATCAGATTTTAAACTTTCTTTTATTCCCTTAGTAACTGAATGCAATTCCTCTAAATGAAAAAATACTCCGGCAGCATTAATTATATCAAACTTTTTATTTAATCTAATTGCTAAATCATAATTAAAAAAAGAATTGATAGTGGTTAAGTTATTGTCATTTGCAATTTTCGAGGTTGATTTTGAAGATTCTACGCCCAAAATATCAAATCCTAAATCTTTAAAATGCTTAAGTTGTGTACCATCATTAGATCCAATATCTAAAACACTTTTTTGGTTTTTATTTTTACAAAATCTGTCATTTAACTCTTTTGCTATATTTTTAAAATGATTACTAAGTGATTTGGTAACACCAGAAAGATAAGTATGGTCACCAAACATGATTTCTTTTTTTACTGTATAATCAAGCTGAGTTGTTGAACAATCATTACAATATAAAAGTTTTAAAGGATATTTAGGTTCTTTGCCAATTTCATCTTTTGTCAAAAAATGATTACACCAAGGTTGATCTCCTAAATCAACTACTGCTTCCAAATTATTAGAATCACATACTCTACAAATCATAAAATTTAAATATTAGCAAATTGATTATTTTTTAAAATTGTGTATCCCTTTATCAGTTCTTTTATGCCTCTATCAAGATCCCACTCAGTTATAAATCCAGTTTCGGCTAACCTTCTATTAGAAACTATGTAATCTCTTTTGTCAGGATCTTCACCAATAGGAGCTTCAATGTAGGTAAATTTAGGAAGATGATTTTTTATTTTTTCACAAAGTTCAATTTTAGATAAATTTGCAGAATCAAGCCCTACATTATAAGGTTTGCCTTTCATTTTATTAAAATTTTCTATTGCATAAATAAAAACTCTAGATACATCTTGGATAT
>MDTC01104068.1_pt1 | contig 12788 bp, 10 predicted proteins | sample 811181 | NCBI WGS metagenome assembly MDTC01 (sample SAMN05326644, study PRJNA326480) | marine metagenome | isolation source: seawater | place: Pacific Ocean: North | collected 2011 | reverse complement strand
TTTCAGCACTAGGTGAATGTGAGCGAAGAAAGGGGGCTGGTAAAAAGTCCTCTCTTCCGTCAGGCCATGCAAGGGCAAGCTCGTTTCCAATCAATTCGATCCGCTCGGGAGGCGGGTGTAAAGCCATGCGTCAAGCAAAGGAGTCGAGACTTGAACCTGCCGAGGGAGGATTGGAAGGATGCGAACCACTACGATAATATGGGTCGAGAATTTCGTTGGAATTAGCTCGGCTGAAATCTTCGGCGACTTGGGCGGACTGATCGAAACTTTCGCTGTCTTCCCGTATTGCTTTCTCCTGTAAATCCTTGTCTTGAAGTTCTCGATCTTCACTTCGTTCTTCCCAATATTCGTCTTTGTGGAGTTGGCCGGAACCAGGTTCGGGAGGGAGCTGGCTATTCTCAAGAGTCTCCCAATCTGGATTCCGGGTGGAGTCCAATCCCGACTGCTCGATGTTGTCAACGGTTTCAAGTGGTATACCTGGCTTCGGATTGTCGCCAAGCTGCGAAGCAAGTTCACCTGTCAATTCGATCGGTTCAGCTGCTTGGGTTACTTTCAAAGAACTGTCTACGGCGTTTTCAGGCACTTCATTGTCAGATCGATCATCGCGTCGAAGTTGCATGTCACGCCTAGCAGTTTCGGCTGCAGTCAAGACGTCTGCGGAATTAGATGGGTCCATATCCATATTACTAAATGGTTAGTCTTTAGATTATGCGAGGACTTGACGGTATGCAACAACTAAGCCTTTGCGTCTTTTGCATTGCGGTGAGGTCCAAGTTAATCTATCGTATTTGAAATTATGGCAAGAGATACTGTTATACTGGAATGCACCGAGGCGCGCAAAGAGGGCAAGCCCCCTTCACGATATGTTTCTTCTCGCAACAAGAAGCTCCAGCAGGAGCCTGTCGAGAAAAAGAAGTATAATCGCCATTTGCGCAGGCATACGCTGCACAAGGAAATTAAAAGCTAAAGTTCACATTTCCGTGCTCCGGTCACTTTGTAACAGGTGCATCATTTTGAGATCCCCCAGTAGCAGCCTTTGAACTGCTAATTTTCTTAGCCTGCAGTCAATGCAGCCCAAAGCTTATCCGCGATACTCCGGATGGATTTGCCTGAGGCGCCATCTGCGTTCGATACGACAACTGGGATACCATTGTCTCCACCTAGCCGAATCCTTTCGTCCAAGGCAATCTCTCCAAGAAATGGAGTTTTAAGAGATTCAGCAGTAGCAGGTCCTCCACCTTTTCCAAAGATGTATCTTTTTTTTCCCGTTTCCTCGTCGGACAAAAAACTCATATTTTCTACCACTCCGAGCAAAGGTACGCTTACCTTTTCAAACATACGAGCTCCTCTGCGGGCTACGTCCACAGCAGCTTTTTGCGGTGTAGTCACGATGACAGCGCCGTTCAAAGGCAGAGTTTGAGCAAGAGACAGTTGCGCATCCCCAGTTCCGGGAGGCAGGTCGACCAGCATGAGATCGAGTTTTCCCCAAGCCACGTTACTCGCGAATTGTTGGATAGTCTTCATGACCATAGGTCCTCGCCACACGACTGGGGCGTCTTCATCAACGAGTAAGCCCATGGAGATAACCTTCACGCCGAAGTTCTCCACGGGCTGAATTAGGTTGTCCCCGATAACTTCGGGCCTTTCGGATGCACCGATCAACAAGGGGACTGAAGGACCATACACGTCGCAGTCCATGATTCCGACTCCATTGTAAGATTCGTTATTCTCCCGTAAAAGTTTTTCGAAAGCGCAAGCCAAGTTTACTGTTACGGTAGACTTGCCCACTCCTCCTTTGCCACTTGCAATCGCCACAATGTATTTCACTTCGGGCAAAGGTCTGTTTGAGCCTCCATCTCCTTCGTTGGCGCTTGATGATTGGCTCGAACTCCCCCCTTCTCCCTTCTTGACCACCACATTCACTTGAACTTGCCTAACTTCATCGATGGAACTCAGAGCTTCTTCGGCTTCCTTTTTAAGCTGTGCCGGAATAGTTGAATCACTCGAAGTCAATTCCAAGGTGACGGCTGCTACTCCATTTTCACAAGATGCCTCACGAACCAGACCAAAGGAAACGATATCTCTACTGAACCCGGGGTATTTGACTTTTTCTAATGCGTTTAAAAGTGTTTCTTTATCCATGTTGAAGATTGGCAAGATCATGTGTGTAACATAATCACCGGCAAACGAAATCGCCCAAAATATTGAGCGTTTTTCCATTCATTTCGGTCAAAATTGAAAACGAAGTCGTTTTAATCTTGCGGCTTCGGGTGTTTGGACAGAATGAGCATATTATGAAATCTGGTTTTTTTGGTAAATTTAGTTGGGAAGTCGGTTTAATTAGTGCAGTTCTAACTGCTACATCTCATCTGGAGGCACAATCTCCCTCAGGTCGCGGAGGTGGTGTCATTGAGTTGCCTCCGATTGAAACGGCTCTAGCTCGTAAACAATTATTTGTTGATTTCGGTAACACTTCACCGGGACTGGCAAAAATTGCCCGTGCTGCCTTCAGGTTGCATGGAGGTTATAAAATGGTTGCGAGCACGCAAGGTCACCACTCCTTTGAATTTAAGGCTGCCGGTCCTACTCAAGTGTCTCTTCGCATATCATCGGGTAATCCCCGTAGGACAGTTTTGACACAAGCCTATTCTGGAGCCGATCAACAAGCTGCGATTTTACGCGCTTGTGATGAGGCAGTTTCCCAAACCCTGAAGATCCCCGGCTTTTTCTCGGGTAAATTCGCCTTGATTTCCGACCATTCCGGCAGCAAGGAAATATATGTGGGCAATGTTCTTCTTCGTCCAGCTCTGGCCAAGACGAATTTTAAGAAACTCACCTATAATGCCAGTTGGAGCAGGGATGGTCGTGGGATTTTCTTCACCAGCAACCGTCACACCTTCAATAATGTTTTTTTGCTGAATTTGCCTGACGGTCGAATAACGACCGTTGCTAAATACAAGGGCAACAACCTTCGGGCTTCTCAAAATCCCATAACCGGGCAAGTGGCATTTATTCTTTCAGTTACGGGAAATCCCGAACTTTGGCTAGCCTCCGCTCCTACTGCCCGGCCAAAACGTGTTACCAAAAACAGAAGCAATGAGTCCGGACCATGCTGGTCTCCGGATGGCAAACGCTTGATTGTTACGTCCGATGCCAGGGGGAAACCGCAACTCTACGGAGTGTCGCTAAGCACGGGTGCCCTGTCTCGAATTCCCACAAACCTTAGCTCACACTGCACAGAGGCCTCTTGGAATCCTCGTGATTCCAGCAAGATTGCCTTTACCGCTGCAGTGAGTGGAGGGTTTCAAATCGCTCTGTTTGACGGTCAAGAAGGAAAGAGTCGATTTTTGACTTCAGGTTCTAATGATGGGATGCAAGCCTGTTGGTTGAACGACGGTCGCCATATCGTTTTCACTTCGCGATCCAAAAGTGGCTCCAAGGGGTTAATGATTTTGGACACCGAAGGCGTCGGAGCGAAACCGCAAGCCCTTCACGGCACGAACATGGGGAACTGTTCTCAAGTCAGTTTCTTTTATCCTAAGTTCTAAAAAGTTGCTTGCTTTTTTTGTCCTCGCTACTCTTGGCAAGGGCATTTAAAAATTGTTCAATGTATCCTCGTTTAATCTCATTTTTCCTAATACTGGCTTGGCCCTGTTTCTGCCTTCTTGCTGTAGATGAAACTAAGTTGAGCTTGAAGTCGGGCGCCTTGGTTAGTGGTCAGTTGCTCAAAGATAGCCCGGATCACCTTGTGTTGGATCTCGGTTTTACTGTATTGACGGTGCCCCGCTCGGAAATCGCGTCGATTGACAAGCAACCCGGCGAGGGCGGGGGGGTGCCCAACGTATTTGGAGCCTCTCTTTTCAAGGAAGTCGCCAACTCCAGAGAGAGACCGCTTAGAGAACTGGTAGCCCGCCTCGGTGAATCCGTTGTAATGGTACGAACTCCGGTTGGCTTGGGGTCTGGGTTTTTGATTCATCCCGAAGGCTACTTGATCACCAACGATCACGTTATCGCGGGTGAACGCAAGATTTCAGTAACTATCTTTCGGCACACCGAGACAGAACTGATCAAGGACAACTACGACAATGTCCGCATCGTGGCCACAGGAGGCAATGTGGACTTGGCGTTGCTTAAGATCGAGGGAGCTACGGGGAAGACGTTTCCCTCCGTGCCTCTTGGCCGTTCCGAAGAACTGCGTCAAGGCGACCGTGTATTTGCGATCGGTAATCCTCTAGGTCTCGAAAGAAGTGTTTCCGAGGGGATTGTCAGCCTACGAAACCGCATCATCCAGTCACGCTTACACGTACAGACTACAGCTGAGATAAACCCTGGTAACTCAGGCGGTCCCTTGTTTAATTACCGTGGTGAAGTGGTCGGCGTGAACAATTTGAAAATTGTGTCTACAGGCGCGGAAGGTTTAGGCTTCGCTATTCCCGTTCGCAGTTTGAAGACCTTTCTTCAGAATCGTGACGCTTTTGCCTTTGACCCACGCAACCCCAACGCAGGGTTCCGTTACAATTCCCCTCCTCGTTAAAACTTTTCACATTACGAACATGAACAAATTCCCAATTTCTTTTCTTTTCTTAATCATTCCATCTCTTCTTTTTGCAAAGGTTCGGCTTGCCGAATTTCTGCCGGATAACGCTTGGGTGACCATGGAAGTTGACGATTTGGACAAACTTCAAACGGATCTCAAGGAAGGCCCCTTCGGAGAGATTTGGGAGCATTCCGGAATAAAGCAACTCCGTGAACGATTACCGAAGGCTTTTCCCGAGAATCCCCAGAACGGCCCCTCCAAGGAGTTGTTCGAAAGGATGATGGAGTTTGGCGAACAGTTTTCCGGCCAAGTGGCATTCGCGCTTGGAGGCGTCAAGAAGATGTTGGAGGTCGACGACGATGGCGAGCATGTCTTGCCCGAAGTTGTACTTCTAGCTGAAACCAAAATGACCGCCGAGGACTTGAACGAACTAATGCAATGGCTTGAGAAAGAAGTAAAGGATTCGGGAGGAAAAATGCTTGTGGAGAAGGAAAAAATTGCCGATGAGACCGTATTCTACTTATGGGATTCCAAGAAAGTGGAAGAGGAAGAAAAGCGCATGGGGATTTTCGTGGTTGATGGGGTTTTCGGTTTTGGCTTTGGCCGTTCTGCGATTGACGACTTGGTCGAACGCCTCGCGGACGAACCCTCCGGTGGAATCAGTGAGAATCCAGACTATCGAGAGGTTTTTGAGGAAATCGGAGAAGGTGACGTTCGATTCTTCCTCAACTTACGGGGTCTTGGCGACCTGCTCGATTTTGTCGGGCAGTCCGAAAACATGCAAGTTCCCGAAAACCCGTTCGGTGTTACGACCAAAGGGATCATCGATGCTCTTGGCTTGGGAGGTACTGAATGCATTGGCCTTAAAATGGACTTCGACCAGGGTGGACTGGAAATCGCTTCGGCTGTTTTCATGGGCAAGCGTGAAGGTTTACTTAAGCTAATGCGTTTGCCCGATGGAGATGCTCCCCTCGTTTCTTTCGTGCCCTCCCGGGTAGCAACAGCAACTGTAGCCAGATATGACCTTGGAGCGGTTTGGCCGATTATGGAGGAAGTTATTCGTAAGGTTAGTCCGGCTCTTCACCTTATGGTGAATACCCAGATTCAGGCATTCGAAACCAAGGCGCGCGTAAACATCCGCAAGGATATTCTTGGTGCCTTTGGCGAAGAACTCGTTACTTTCTCAGACCTCAAGCCCTTGAATTTCGAGGAACTAGACGATCCGGACGATTTGCCGATGAGCGAGTTTTACGCTGTGTCCCTACGAGATTCCGAAGTTTTCGATCGATCTCTCCGCACGCTGTTGAGCTCGATTGCTCCCGGTGCTGAATTGTTTAAAGATCAGGAGCACAAGGGGATCACCGTAAGGTCTATGCGAGGAACGGAAGGAGCTGGCATTGAGCTTTCCTATGCCGTCACTCCCAAGTGGTTGTTGGTCAATGTTGGCGATCGATCTCGAATGTTACGCGTGATAAGTCGATTAAACAAATCTCGCAAAAGCCTCTGGAAGGAGCCTTCCGTAGCTGCCGTTATTCGGGAAGCCCCGAAGGGCGTGAAACAATGGGATTACGTAGATTTGGAAAATTTATCGAATTTTCTCTTTCCACTCCTCGGAATGGCTCTGGAAGATAGTGAGTTTAAATTGGAGTTGGGAATTACTAACAAAGACGAGAACTTTTTTGACAAGGATTTCCCCAGCCTTCCCTATTTTATGCTTTCATGGACTCGTGAATCCAAGCGAGGATTCATCTCCAAGGCCAAGCTTTTCCCCAAGGGAGACTGAAGATGCCAAAGGTTTCCCTCATTCTGGCCATCTACCTTCTGGCTGGGTATCCGCTTCTTGCGAAGAAGGATTTGAACGCAACTGCCTTTCGGTTTGTCGGGCCGGAGGTGGTGAAAATCGACTGGAATGCTCGCGCCCTTCATTCTTCTGACTTAAACGGCGACGATCTTGCCGACCTCGTGATCGTGAATCGTGAGCGTTCGCGAATAGAGATCCTTTATCGCAGAAAACCCGGTCAAAAAGTGAAGAACGTTCGCTCGACTCGTTTCGATCGATGGGAACCTGTGTTGGAGGACGCTCCATACCAGAGAGAGAATTTGTCGATCGACGTCGAAGTCACTTCATTGGCGACTGGTGATCTGGATGCCAACGGAAAGATAGACCTCGCATACGGCGGTGCGGAGGATGGCGTATTCATCCGCTTTAGAGAGAAGGACGATTCTTGGAGTATCCCGGTTGAGATCGACACCGGAACCCTCCGTTCGGGAACCGGGACCTTGGCCATAAGAGATCTCGATGGCGATGGTTCTCTCGAACTTTTGGCGCATGTGAAAAAGGGTTTGGAAGTTTTTCGCATGAAAGGAAGAGAGACCGATGGACAACCAACTCTATATCGGGATGATTCGCCCCGCTCAAGGGGGCTTCACTTCGCCGATCTCGATGGTGATGGCGACGACGACTGGCTTTACCAAGCAGCGGGAGACGATCGCGGTGTCCGTACCCGCTTATGGGATAAATCCGGGTTTGGTCCCGAATATTCTCATTCACTTTCATCTCGATCAGGTGTAAACCTTTTGCCTGAGGGGTTGAGCGGAAAGGGCAAACCCGCTTTCGTCGGAATTGAGGCGGATAGCCGGGACGTCGCTCTCTTTTCCGTATCTCCCGATAATGTTCGGTCGGAGGGAGCTTTTGTTTGGCCCTCTCTCATCTTGGATCTTTTCAGTTCCGGCGATGACCCCGCCGCCTTTGTCTCTGCTGATTTCGACGGGGACAAAATCGACGATATGGTGGCGGCATCAAGCGGAGCGGAAATTCTCTTTTTAAAGGGGCGAGTGGATGGTGATTTTGCGTCCCCCGAAACTTTCCCATCTTTCAGCGAGCTTTCCTCTCTCGCCGCTGGTCGCTTTCGCAAAAAGGGTGGGGCGAGTCTCGTCTTGGTTAGCAGTGGAGAAAAACTTGTCGGCGTCTCCCGATGCCTTGCAGGAAAGAGATTTCAATTTCCTGAAGCCCTAACCTTCGAGGACGAGCCGGTAACCGTCGTCTGCACCGATCTTGATGCGAATGGCTTGGATGAAATTCTTCTGGTTACCAAGGAACGTTACGATTACACACTCCATCGTTTTGTACCTGAGAGTAAAGGGGGGTTCACCGAGACCGAAAAAATCGAGTTAGAAGGCATCAAGCGTGATCCTTCCGGAATTATTCCATGTGATCTCGATGGAGACGGGAATATGGATCTACTTGTACTTTCACTCCGAGATCCTGCCATTCTTCTTCGCGGTGATGGTATGGGAAAATTAGAGCATGTCGCAAAATCCTCGGCCATTCGAAAAAGTATGTTGGCCGACCTGAGCCCTGCTCGCGTTGGCCTTGCAGACGTGAACGAGGATGGGAAGGCCGATCTCCTAGTGGCAGGTGACGGGTTCGTTCGCGCATTAACCCTTAAAGGCGACAAACTGGAAATTCTCGATCAGTTTAACTCCCGTTCCGGAAAAGGAGAGATCCTAGCGCCTTTCTCCCTCGACGTCTTGGGCGATGCAAAACCTGAATTTCTTTTTTACTCACCTGCGGACGAAGGTTTCGAAGTGCTTTCTCGAGACGCTGACGGAGTTTTTCGATATGCACGGTCTATTGAAACGGGTAAATTTGATATTCGTCGCCTTTTTCAGAGAGAGGTTGAGGATTCGCTTGAATTATTGGTTATTGATAAGTCGGGTTTCCGTCGAATCCCCACACGTGATCCGGATGATACGCCCGTTTTGTCCGTTCATTCCAGTTACACTACCGACTTGCGCAACGTTTCCCATGACGCCGTCGATTGCGGCGACTTCGATTCCGACGGCGTTCTAGACTTACTCTGTCTCGACTCGACTCGCCACCTCTTGGAATTCCTTCGGTTCGACAAGGCTAAAAGCCAATGGGATAGTGCCCTTCGCTTTCATGTGTTCGAGTCCAATCTTCATTACCAAGGTCGCAAGGGAGGCGCCTCTGAACCACGCGAGGGTCTAGTGCTCGACTTGAATGGGGATGGACGCGACGATTTCGTCCTCCTCGTCCACGATCGCCTTCTCTGCTATTACCAAGAGTGAGCTCTAGTGCCCGAAAAATTCTATTTCTCGGAGATATCGTAGGTCGTCCCGGTCGACGTTTTCTCAAGGAACGCCTGTCGGCCTACCGACAGGAGCATGGCTTCGACTTGGTTGTCGCCAATGGTGAGAATGCCGCCGGCGGAGCAGGCATCACCGGTAAAATCGCCTTGGAACTTCTCGGGTACGGTATCGATGCCCTTACGCTCGGGGATCACGTTTGGGACCAGAAGAATTTCAACAATGAAATCGATGGGCTTGCCCTCGTTTGTCGTCCGGCCAATCTTCATTCAAGCAATCCCGGTCGGCCTCGCCTAGTAGTCGCTAAGAATGGATTCCGGCTCGGGATTTTCACGGTGCTCGGTCGCAGCTTCATGAAGCCAAACGTTGATTGTCCCTTTGCCACGGCGGATCGAATTGTGGAGGAACTCCGAGAAAAGACGGATGCAATCCTCGTGGAGATTCATGCCGAAACTACTGCCGAGAAAGTCGCTTTCGGTTGGCATATGGATGGCAAGGTGGCAGCAGTTCTGGGAACCCATACGCACATTCCTACTGCCGATGGTCGCATCCTGCCTGCCGGTACGGCATATCAGACAGACATCGGCATGACGGGTCCGCGCCATTCCGTGATCGGTCGGCAAGTGGAGGCATGTGTCGGCCGATTTATCGACGGTTTGCCACGTAGGTGCCTTGTTGCTGAAGGCGATGTCGGTTTTCAGGGAGTCGTTCTTGAAATCGTCGACGATACAGGTCTCGCCCATTGCATTCAACGAGTGGAAGTTCGCGAAGAGGATTAGCGTAAGCTTTCCCAAAGCGGACTTAGGCCACATTTTCGACTTCTCAAAAGGTTTGCCGAATGTTTCTTGGTAAACCGACTCCAAATAGAATAGTTGTAACCTGAACTCTTTCTTATTTTGTTACCAAAAATAAATAGTTAATAACAACAGGCGGCGCATTGTTTTTTACTTAACTCAATTAACTCTATCTATATACAATATTTATTCTTATCTTTCATCTATTGATTAAGTAATTATGACATCAGACCTAAATTCGAGAATCAGGACTAACCCAGACTCCGTACAAGACTTGGAAGATGCTTTTGCAGAGCATGCCAGAAAGACAAAAGAACTGGAGCAAGACCTTGCTCGAGCAAAGGCTGCCGAAACTGAGGTCAGAAATAAGCAGAAGTGTAAAACTCTTGAAAAATGGGCATTTAATGCTGAAGACGCGGCAAAGTATTTTAATGAAAATGCCGTTTCTTTGTTATTCGAGACTGCATTCAACCTGGCAGGAGAAGAACGCATATCGAATTTATTATCTGAGCATCTAAAAGATAAGCTCAGGGAAGAACTCGATTTTCTTGCGAAAGAGAAAAAACCGCGCCGAAACAACAGACCCTACGAAGAAGGCGATGCCAACTACAGAGAACTTCTGGCCTGTATCTGGAAGAATGTGGAAGAGGACGGAGAAACCGGCGGAAAGAAACTAGCGAACAACCAGCGGAAATTTCCAGCGAAAAGAATTCAGGAGAAGTTTCTGGTCAGTATTGATCGATACAACCAACTCAAGAGTCACGTCATCGAACAAGCCGTCGCCAATAGGGATCCAATGCAGTCCGATGTTGCGGAGGGCATCCATAGCTTGGATGACGTCGAGATTTCCTGAAGGAAATTTCGAACCCTCGGCTCTCACTCCAATAGGTTTCTGCCGTACGGTCGATAAGGTTGCTCCTCAATCAGCCAAATGGTGGGTTAGGCGATGGGGCGAGTGGTCCATCCCGAGCGCTCGATTGCCCGTGCCGAGAAGATTTTTTCCTACTAGCTGTTACTGAAGTCCGAGCTTGTCCCAGTTCTTGTAGAGAATGAAGCCGGCAAACCCAACGGCCGCCAAGAAGAAAACAACGGCCATAGACACCAACAATTTGCTTAGAATCCCGGATCCGCCTCCGTCGCTCACAGTTGCCGGTACTGCCTCCGGGTCGACTTGCGCCGAGGACGTCGCGTCGCTCTTTTTCATAGCCGCTTCGGATTTGTCCCCCGTGTCTTGAAAAAGAGCGGGGCCCATTGCCATAGGCGGTGCTTTCTTGATCTCCAAGGGTGGGGGACTTGCCCCCGGCTTACTTACCGGCTTAAGTTTTTCCTGAATCGTCTGCCATTCCGGCAATTGTTCCAGCGCCATCCAGTTGCTTATTCCTTGGTGCCATGCTAAGTCGGAAGGCTCAAACTGTTTCTTCGACATCTGCTCAACCAATTCGTCGAAAGTGAAAGGACCGAAGTCCTGCTCGCCTTTTGATACGTAGATCGCTTGTCCTGGAGGTGGTGCGGGCATGGATTTAGATGGCAGGTTAATTAATAATAAATCTCATAAATATGGCTACAATCTTGAATGAGTCAGCTATAAATTATCAAAGAATCTTTTGGGAAATCAAAATAAGTGAGCCCAAATCATCTCGAGAAGTCTTGTTCTTTTGATCGGCATACAAATTGTATCTCGGGGCCGGATACTTGCGATGAGGTAACGAAAACTTGACCGGATGTGAGTGGTGAGGGTAATCTGCAGAATTGTCGTTCTTGTTTCTCGGTTCGAATTCAAGGAGGCTTAAGAAATTGTATTCTTAAAATCTTAAAGCAGGCAAGCTCATGCAATTCAAAGAAAATCTTTCAGCTAGTGGTATTGGAAAGAACAAAATTATATTGGTTCTATTTTGCCTTTTGATTTTCTCCAGCGGGTGCTTCGAAGATTCTGGTAAAATGACTGAAGAGAAAACGCCTTCCGCGGAAGGCAATAAAAGCAAGAATGTGGAGGCGATGATGCCCAAAGCCTTGCATGATGATTTAATGTCCGAGCAGGAGGCTCGCCGGAAGGAATTGAATCTGAAGCTCGAATTCGTATCCAGGCATCTTCAAAACCTCCAAGCGGAACAAGACAAACTATTGGCGCACTTGGCAAAATTCAATGCATTGAAACTTGAGCTCGCTACCACTCAAGAAGAGCTTAAGCGGAAAACAGCGGAAACCGAGGGTTACAAAACAACATCCCAAGCGGCAAACAGTGCCAAGAGTGCAGCCGACACCCAAACTATTAGGCAATTAAGCGCAGACAACTCTCAGTTGTCCGATGCCCTAACAGCTAGCAAGCAGAAAGCTGCAAAGCTAGAATTATCGGTTAGTCGAATACAAAATCCCGCAAACATGTTGAGAATTAGGCAATTAACCTTGGAAACAAAATACCTTTCCAACGAGTTGGCTGGCCGTGAGAAAAAAATCCAAGAGTTACAAATCTCGCTCAATAGTTCGAGACCTCAAGACAATCTTAATGCAGTTAGGCAATTAAAGTCACAAAACACCCTGCTTTCCGCATCTTTGACTAGGACTGAAAAAAGATTGAAAGAAATGCAAACCCTTCTGAACAAACCGAGAAACCAAGATAACCTGAGTACAGTTAGGCAATTAAAGTCACAAAACACCTTGCTTTCCGAATCTTTGGCTAGAACTGAAAGGAGATTGAAAGACACTCAATCCCTCCAAGGCAAACCGAGAAGCCAAGTTGATCCAAATCTAATTGGCCAATTAAAGTCACAAAACGCTTCGTTGTCGACGGAACTGGTTAAATTGAAACAGCAACTCGCACGACTAGCGGCTCGATCCAAAGACAATGTCAAAACGCTTGCTGAGTGGAAAGCAAAAATAATGAAGCAAGGTCTAATGAATATTCTGCCGACTCCCGATCAAATCGCTGCATCGATAGGTAAACCACATGACAAAGAGGATCGTGTAACAAGTGGCACCGGGGATGAGGCAATTTTCATTTGGCGCGATTTTGTAAAGGTGGATTTAGAGATCCATACAATCGATGGAAAAATCGAAACGATAACCTACGACAAATAAAATTAGCAAATGACATTTACCGAGACGTAATTACGCGTTTCTTTTGTATATCAATCCTCGATGATTTCCCTCTTTTGTTTTCCATCGTTTCGAGAGTTTACCTTGGGTAGGTCTTTTGAGGTTTTGCCTTCACTCAGCCTTTACGCTGATTTCCTATCCTGAGTCTTCAGCGATCTTCGGATTTGCCTTCCATTTCGCTTCACCAAAGCGTAGTATGTAAACATTCACTGCTTGCGGGAGTAGCTCAGTTGGATAGAGCAATGGTTTTCTAA
>MDTC01106238.1_pt1 | contig 12789 bp, 12 predicted proteins | sample 811181 | NCBI WGS metagenome assembly MDTC01 (sample SAMN05326644, study PRJNA326480) | marine metagenome | isolation source: seawater | place: Pacific Ocean: North | collected 2011 | reverse complement strand
TCCTAGGCCTGGCAAACGAGAAACAGCTTATTGGCCGCGGTCTTACCTCTTGTGCGACTTGTGATGGCGCGTTCTACCCCGATGTGCCTGTCGCCGTCATTGGTGGCGGGGATTCTGCCTGCGAAGAAGCCAGTTTCCTCACTAAGTTCGCCTCCAAGGTCTACCTGATCCATCGCCGGGATGAACTGCGGGCTTCTAAGATCATGGCAGATCGTGCCTTGGCCAATGACAAGATTGAGCCCGTCTGGAACAGTGGAATCATTGAATACATCACGGATGACAAAGGTGAAGTGTGTAGCGTACGCCTGAAAGACACCACCAACAGCGAGGAACGTGTGTTAGAAGTGAAATGTGTCTTTGTTGCCATCGGCCATATCCCAAACGCTAAGTTCCTCGAGGGGCTCGTCGAAACGGATGAAAACGGTTATGTCGTGCCGAAGAAGGGCACGATGACCAACGTTGATGGTATCTTTACCTCCGGAGATGTTTCCGATCACGTCTATCGCCAAGCAATCACTGCAGCGGGCTCCGGTTGTGCCGCCGCGCTCGATGCCGAGCGCTACTTGGCCGAACATTTTGAGTAAGCGAAGCCTCGTCGCGGCTCTGTTGACAGCAACTTTGAGCGTCTTATAAGGTTTCACCACGCTTATGAAGACGCTTTCTCTTATACTCCTCACTAGTCTGGTCGTCCTATCGCCATGCCTGTTGGCTGCAGAGAACTGGCCGCAGTTGCGTGGGCCAGAATTCAATGGCTCCTCACCAGAGGGCAAGGTCCCGACTACCTTCTCAAAGACAGAGAATGTGGCCTGGAGCGTGAAAATGTCAGGCGCGAGCGCATCAACCCCGGTGGTGTGGAAAGATCATGTCTTTGTCACCTCTGCTGACAAAGAGACCAAAGCCGTTGAAGCCATCTGCATTGATCGCACCACGGGCAAAGAGCGGTGGACGAAGCGGTTCGAATCCGAAATCGCACGGGACAACAAAAGTAACTACGCGGCTCCGACACCAGCGACCGATGGCAAGCGTGTGCTGTTCTTCTTTAGCAGCGGTGACCTATTAGCGTTCGACTTCGATGGCAAAGAACTGTGGAAGCTAAACATTCAAGAAGAATACGGTCCCTTCACCTTTCAATGGACGTTCTCCACGAGCCCGGTGCTCTACGACGGCGTAGTGTACATGCAAGTCTTGCAGCGCGATGTGCCTGTGCACGGCCAGGGCTATAAAGACAAGAAGAACGAGAGCTATTTGCTAGCCTTAGATGCTGCGACGGGCAAGGAATTGTGGCGTCACATCCGCCCTTCGGATGCCAAGGCAGAGTCCTTAGAAGCCTTCACCACACCAATGATCTACAATCATGAAGGCCAGACACAATTGATCGTGTGTGGTGGGGACTGCATCAGCGGCCATGACATTGACAACAAAGGCCAAGAGATTTGGCGGTGGGGTACGTGGAATCCCACGAAAATTGGCCATTGGCGTTTGGTGCCTTCTCCTGTGGCGGCTGAAGGCATTGCTTTAGCATGTGCGCCTAAACGCGAGCCCGTCTACGCAGTCAAGCTCGGTGGCAAAGGTAACCTCTCAGATGAAGCTCTAGCCTGGACGAGTTCCGATAAAGAGATCTCCAGCGACGTGCCCACGCCGGTATATTATGGCGGTCGTTTCTACGTGCTACATGGCAATCGATCCACGCTCAGTTGCCTCAAGCCAAGTGGCGAAATTGTCTGGAGCGAACGACTCGGGCGCACGGAATTCGAAGCATCACCCACCGCTGCGGGTGGCAAGCTATTCCTGATGGATCACGGCGGCAAAGTGTATGTAGTGAAGGCAGGTGATCAATTTGAGTTGCTGCACAGCGCTGAGATGGGCGAAGAGAATGCACGGTCCACCCGCTCAACCATTGCCGTTGCTCAGGAGCAATTGTTCATCCGTACTAATGGCGTTCTCTATTGCATCGGTGGTTAGCGTGGTTTAGTTAGCATCGCAATCCAATCGCGCCTCAGCCAAGAACAGTAGCGGCTCCATACAATTAGTGTCTGTAGGGAAATCATAGACCCGTTCGGCAAGCGCTAGAGCCTCAAAAGGGGCCATTCCCTCGAGTTTCTCTGTATGGACTTTTCCATAACCACAGATAAATGCCGCCGCAGCCTCAGCACACCGCTCGACTTCATCACCGATCACGCCCTGGATTTGCCATGCTGCAATCATGTTAGCCACATCCTGCCGTGAATCGTCATAGGCTGCAGATTGCACCCCAACCCGCCCGACACGCCCTTTCTGAAGTACTACGTCGTGAAGTAGAACGCCTTGCAATAGCTGAACTGACGCCTTTTCGCATGGCGGAAGTAAATCGATGGCCTTCTTCATCACCTAGACGACACGCTTACGGTGAGTTGTACGACAGCTACGCCTAATCCGGCGTGAACGCTTCTCAGAGTTGGCTTTGGTGGGCGTGGCGACCCGATGCCACGCTGCAAGAGCCCGGCCAACTCCTTCCATGGCACTCTTGACTTGATCAAGAGTTTGGAAATCTTTTAGAACCCGTTTCTGACACGATTCCGTCACCGATCCCGCAATGTGATAAAGATAGGCCAAAGGCCGCGGCGGGCGCAATGCCTCAGGATGCTCCTCAGAGAGCAGATAGTGCTCTTTCAAGAGTTGGTGCGTATCTTCCACCGCGTTGCGTTTCGATACGGCCACGCGAATCATCGATTGCCAACGAGCTGTTCTGGCAGGAGAGCGGAAAGACCCTCATTGATTAAGTCCTTAGCAAAGACGGGTTGTGGTCGGAATTGTTCGATGCAGACCTTGTTCGAAAGAGCCCTGAGATGGCACCAGATGCTCTTGTGGTGACAGCACTCATGTCAGAGATGATCTGAATCTGCCGGTGCTACGGCCTAAGATTCAGTTAAATTGCTAGACGCTTGTGATACAAAGTTTTTCAACAAACGTAGGCCGATGCCCTGGCTTTTCTCTGGGTGAAATTGGGTGGCGAATAAGTTGCCTCGGCGTACGGCTGCTGCGAATCGGAAACCATAGTCGCACCACGCACTGACCACCGATTCATCGGTGGGCTGTGGGTAGTAGGAGTGCACGAAGTAGACATACGGATCCTCAGGAAGACCTTCCCATACGGGGTCGTTGCGATCGGTTAGGGTGAGGCTGTTCCAGCCCATGTGCGGCACTTTGAGATCACTGCTAGGAAATTGGACCACACGCCCTGACAGAACGCCGAGTCCAGGCGTGACCTCGAACTCCACGCTGTGTTCGAAGAGGATCTGGTAACCCAGACAAATGCCAAAGTAGGGTTTGTTAGCCGCCAACCAATCTTGCAGCGGGGACCAAAGATCTTGGGCATGCAATTGCTTGGCACAGTCACCACAGGCACCTACGCCCGGTAGGACCAACGCTTGGAGTCCACTCAAGTCAGCAGGCTGGCGAACGAGCTGGGAAGCAATGCCTTGCTTGGAGAATGCATTCTGCACACTATGCAAATTCCCTGCGCCGTAATCGACGAGGCCGATGTTAAGTGGCTTGTTCTGGGTCATGATCGTTAACGCAAGAAGGGAAGCCATTTAGGCTTCCCTTCCACATACAAATTAGTTTTAGGAAACCGCCAAGCTATTTATTCTGAGCTGGCTTGCACATATTCTTCTGCAGCTTTGATAATGCCAAAGAAGCTGTCTGGCTCAAGACTGGCACCGCCAACAAGCGCCCCATCGATGTCCTCTTGAGAAATGAGTTCGGCCATATTGCCAGGCTTTACGCTGCCGCCATACTGGATACGGACACGCGCTGCGGTTTCTTCGTCGAAGAGGTCGGCTAGGACCTTGCGAACAAAGGCGTGAGCCTCTTGCGCTTGCTCGGGTGATGCGGTGCGGCCAGTACCAATTGCCCAGACGGGTTCATAAGCAACCACCGTATCAGCGGCGCGCAACCGACCGAGGTCTTTCAAATCACCACGGAGTTGGGATTCTAGCACTTCCTTAAGTTTACCAGCATCACGTTCTTCGAGAGTTTCACCCACACATAAGATTGGCTTGAGTCGTGCTTCGTGTGCGGCAGCAACCTTGCGTTGAATGTAATCGTCGTTCTCGCCAAAGATGGCTCTGCGCTCGCTGTGACCCAGTATCACATACGCGCACTCAAGCTCTTTGATCATGCGAGCACTGATTTCACCAGTAAAGGCGCCAGCTGGTTCGGGTGACATGTTCTGTGCAGCGAGCTGAATGTTATCGCTACGTTTGGCCAAATTGAGGGCCGCAGGAATTGAGACGAAAGGCGGCGCAAGGACAATCTCTACGAGATCACGGCTCCCTACGAGACGGGCGAAGGAACGAAGAAACTCGTCGGTCTCCTGGGGAGTCATGTGCATCTTCCAATTCGCCGCAATGATCGGTTTACGTTTCATGAAGTGGGCTTGTGTGACAGGAATGGTTGTTAAAGGAAGGAGAGGGTAACGAGGGCCAGAGCCTAGGCCTGATCAGTGAGTGCGGCAACGCCAGGAAGGATTTTTCCTTCAAGCAGTTCTAGCGAGGCGCCGCCGCCGGTGCTCATGAAGGTCATCTGGTCACTCAGGCCGAACTGATTGACAGCGGTGACCGAATCTCCACCACCAATAATTGTGGTGGCAGCTGTATTGGCAGCAAGCGCTTCACCGACTGCTTTCGTACCGCTGGCAAAGGCGGCGATTTCAAAGGCTCCCATTGGACCATTCCAAATGACGGTTTGCGCATCTTTCAACACCTCGCAGAATTCAACAATCGCTTGCTTGCCAATGTCGATGCCTTCCCAGCCGTCGCTGATGGCACCACCATCGTTATAAGGAGCGATGTTATTGGTGTTAGCAGTATCGGAAAAGTCATCAGCTTCCAAACTGTCGGCCGGTAAGAGAATTGTAGCACCCTTGGCTTCAGCTTGAGCAAGAATGTCTTTGGCAATGGGAACGTCAGCATCAGAGCAAAAGCTTTGACCGATGTTGTAGCCCTGTGCTTTGCGGAAAGCATACTGCATCGCCCCGCCAATGAGAATGGTGTCTGCCTTGTCCATCAGGGCATTAATGACACCAATCTTGTCGCTGACTTTCTTGCCTCCTAAGATGACCACGAATGGTCGTTTAGGATCTTGCAACTCACCTTGCAAATACTGGAGCTCACGTTCTACCAAGGAGCCCATGGCTGCTTGAGAAACGTGCTCTGCTACTCCTGCGGTGGAGGCGTGTGCGCGGTGGGCAGTGCCAAATGCGTCGTTAACGTAGAGATCGGCAAGCACCGCCAATTGCTTTGCAAACGATGGTTCGTTGTCGGTTTCACCTGGGAAAAAACGCACATTCTCCAACAAAAGAATCTTGCCTTCACCCAACGCATTGGCGGCAGCTTCAACGGCTGGACCCACGGTTTCACCAAGGAACTGCACCTCAGTTTCCAGCAACTCACCCAGTCGGACGGCGACTGGAGCGAGGGAGAATTCAGCTTTCTTCTCACCTTTGGGTCGCCCCAAATGCGATGCCAAAATCACCCGTGCGCCTTGCTCTAGCAGGTGCTTGATTGTTGGAAGACTGGCCCGAATCCGGGTGTCATCGGTGATGACAGCACCGGAGTCGCCGTCTTTCAACGGAACGTTGTAATCGACCCGAACAAAGACGCGTTTGCCCTTCGCTTCGAGATCGCGAAAACTTAGTTTGGCCATTGAAGCGCAATCAGAAACCTTAGACGGAGGCGCCAAGCTTGGCCATCATGTCAACAGCGCGATTGGAGTAACCCCACTCGTTGTCATACCAACCGACGACCTTCACCATCTTGCCCTCGAGCACCATCATGGTGGACTGGGCATCAAGGATACAGGAATGCGGGTTGCCCACGATGTCCTGCAAAACCAATGGCTCTTCGCTGTACTCGAGAATACCCTTCAATGGACCATCAGCGGCCTCTTTCATCTTGGCGTTGATCGCGTCAGCATCCGCTGGGTTCTTCAACAGAGCTGTGAAATCAGTAACTGAGCCGGTTGGAGTCGGCACACGGAAGGCACCACCGTTCAGCTTGCCTTTCATGTCAGGAATGACCTCGCCGATGGCGCGAGCTGCTCCCGTAGAGGATGGAATGATGTTGACCGCAGCCGAACGAGCACGGCGCAAATCTGAGTGCGGCGCATCGAGCAAACGCTGGTCACCAGTGTAACTGTGAATGGTGCTCATGACACCGCCCTCGACACCAAACGAATCGTGCAAAACCTTCACCATAGGAGCCAGGCAGTTCGTGGTGCAGCTGGCGTTGGAAATGATATGGTGGCTGGCTGCATCGTAGAGGTCGCAGTTGATGCCCAAGCACATGGTGATGTCTGGATCCTTAGCGGGAGCCGAGATCACGACTTTCTTGGCGCCACCGGTAATGTGGTTACCAGCGCCATCGCGGCTGCAGAAAAAACCGGTCGATTCAAGGACCACATCGACGCCGAGCTCACCCCAGGGCAACCTGGAAGGGTCACGCTCGGCAAAAACGCGAATCTTGTGACCATTTACGGAAATGGACTCGTCATCATAGCTGACTTCGCCTTTGAAAGGCCCTGCAACGGAGTCCCATTTAAACAGATGCGCAAGGGTGTGGTTGTCGGTCAAATCATTGATGGCAACCACCTGCTTGAGTGCGTCTGCATCCATCGCGCGTAGGACATTCCGTCCAATTCTGCCAAATCCATTAATTCCGTATGTAGCCATAATCTGTGTTGTTTTCAGTGCTGTTGATGCCGTGAAGAGGCAACAATGGTGCTGCGTACCCCTCAAATTTTGGCGCTATTTAGCAGTCCGAAAGGCAACCGTCAAATGGACCTTTCACTAAAGCGAAAGCTTCTTTGACCACTGCTCCCACTATAGACGGACCCTACAGGAACCGGCAATTCCCTGGGTTAATTGAGTGCCGAAGTAGTCAATCCAAGAGCAATCCCAACTCCAACTGGGATTCTCGGGGGAAGACTCGTGGCTTGATTGCCCGCACCAGCGGTCGCGAACGGCGAGCGCGAAATCGACGGGCGCTTTCGAAGAGTGATTTCAGGGCATCAGAGATCTGACCTTGGGTGTGGAAGTCGAGATTGTTCATGGCAGCGACATATACTGTTCTTATGAACAGTGTTCAACAGAAAGTTTAAGTTTGTTAATATTCATGCCAACTCAAAGAAATCAAACAGCCTCAAAGGCCCAAGCTATTCCCACAGTTGTTGGCACTTCCACGCCCTGGCAAAATGTCCATGCTGTTATGGCCACGACCAATCTGACCAAAAGGTTTCACTACATTGCCACTGCAGAAGATGTCGATCGAAGCAACCCTCATCCTGACGTTTTCTTAGAAGCCGTGTTACGCATAGAACGCAAACCTTCTCAGCGTGTCGTGATTGAAGACGCCCTTGTCGACATTCAAGCAGCCAAGGCAGGTGGAATTTGGGTGCTGGCAGCGGCCAACACGCACTCAGAGCATTTTTTAACAGATACAGATGACGTGCATACGAGTCCAACTACGGTGACTGTGGAAACCTTACAAACGCTAATCCACGGCTAGGGAATCGAAGACTTCAGGTAAACCAGCAGAAACGGCAAAGTCACCATGCTCCCCAAGGTCGAGTAGAAGGCCGCACGGGATAACAAATCCACATTACCACCAAAAACACGAGCGTAGACAATCGGGGCGATAGCACTCGGCATGCTGGCCTGCAAAATCACCACCGCCCGTAGCAAGCCTGTGAGACCCACAAGGTCAGCAGCCAAGATTGCTAACAAAGGTGCAACTAACAGGCGCAGAGCAACCACTCCGATGAGCGTGGGCCCAATCTTACCAATCTGCATGCGCCCTAGTTCCATACCCACGCAAACAATGGTGAACGGTAGTGCCGCGAGGCCCAGTGATTCGATGGGATTCATCACCGCAGCAGGCAACGAAACTCTCGCAGTGCGCAGCACAATCGCCAACGCCAAAACATAGAACATCGGCATGCGCACCAGTTTCAACATCGTTTGCTGCGTGCTGAGCGCCCCTCTGGCAGCAATGAATAGGCTTCCGCCGTTATGTGGAATGGTGTTCACAGCAATCAACACGCTAGCAAGTTTCAGCCCATCATCGCCGAAACTGAAGGCGGCAACCGGAAACCCAAGGTTGAAACCATTGAAGAACATGGTAGCAATCACCGCACTGCTGGTGGTGCTGTCATCAAGCTTGCGTAGCTTGGCAAAGCCATAACCCAGCAAACCCATGCCAGAAAAACAGATGGCCAAGTAACCCGCCACGCGAAGCACCAAATGTCCATCGACTGGCGCTTTCATTAAGGTGCTGAACAGCAACGGAGGCAACATCACATAAATGTTGAACCGATTCAGGCAGGCACGGTCAAAGCTGAGCAAGCGATCAGAAACCGCACCGATACCACCTAACAAAAGCACTGGTAGCAACGCCGTAAGGATAACCTCGCTGAGGCCAAGCAAAGAAACTGTGGCGACGATCAACAGATGCTCTCCCGAAACTGCCTTACCGCGCCAGCTGGCGTCACATAGCGTATATACTCTTCGGAGCGCAAAGCGGTGCCCATAAACACGGCATCATTACGGTGCTGCATCAGGCTCGGTTGTGCTGCAGGCGCGGCGACATGAATCTCTTTCGCGCCTGTTTCAGCAATCACGCGTTTTACATTTTTCAACGTGATACCACAGCCAGGCATGATAACAATACGATCTCCGGCTTTTTGAATCAGCTCTCGCAGCAAGTCGGTGCCTTCAAAGACCGATGGCTCTTGTCCTGATGTCAGAATGCGCGCTACCCCTAGACCAATCAAGGTTTCCAACGCTTCGAAAGGATCTTCGGCCATGTCAAAAGCTCGGTGGAAGGTCACTGGCAACGGATCAGCAAGGGCAATCAGCCGCTGCGTTTTCCCGACATCCACACGACCATCCGGCGTCAGCAGGCCAAATACTAGGCAATCGACACCTTCCTCTTTGAAGATCTTTACATCTTCACACATGACCGCAAATTCTTCTTCTGTATGGCAGAAATCGCCGCCACGCGGACGCACCATCACCGATAGGCCCACATTGCCGGCGCGACGCTTGGTCTCACGAATAGCGCCCAAGCTTGGTGTGGTGCCTCCTTCTAACAGGTTAGCACAGAACTCCACGCGGTCAGCCCCCCCTTCTGCAGAGGCAACAGCACTCTCCACAGAATCAATACACATTTCAAGAATCATAACATTTTGACAATAAGATTGGTTATTCACTGAGGCGCATCAGACGGCGCACTCCAAAGAAGGCGATGGAAAAGAAGACAAACGACAGAATGAGGTTGATTATGATATTCGGTCCATCCGAGCCAGAGTAAGCGGGAGCGACAGAAAAGTTTTTTAAAGTAGGATTTGGCCCTGCGAGCTCCTGCAATTTGTGCAAATACTCGATGGGCGTGGCATAAGCCAACTTACTCGCTTCGGTATAGTAGCTAGTGACCACACCAATCACGTTGGCATCGACACTGTGAAACAAGGGAGACCCAGAGGAACCACCGTGAATGGAAGCATCAAAGCGCAACCGGCGCTTTTCGGGATCACTTTCAATGGCCGTGATATAGCCTCGATTCAGCTCGGCGTGACGCACACCTTCTGGATGGCCTAGCACATACACTTCCACCCCACGATCTAAATCCAAAGTGGAAGGGGCGACTTCCACTGGCTTGGGCTTGTAGTCTTTTGGAGCACGCTCCAAATCCATCTGCAATAATGCCAAATCATGATCGGAGTCGCGTGCATAGAAACCCCGTTTCATCGGAATCACAAGCCCGTTCTGCTCAGCTTGCACCTCGACAGCCCCTTCGATGACATGATTGTTGGTCACCACCAGACCAGTCTCGGAAATCACAAAGCCCGTCCCCGACGCACTTTGCCCGTTCTTTAATTGTACACTGAGGCGGAAAACGGACGGTTCCACCTGGCGGCTCAATTCCTGTCCAGAGAGAGCCGCCATGTGGAAGAGAATCACATAGATCAGTTGCGAAGAGATCACGAAGTCCAACCAACAACCGATCGGTGCTAGCGCAAGGCGCTAAAGTACCTTGGTGACACCTGGCACGGGCACAGGATACGCACCATTCTCGTCAGGATTGACCTTGGTAGGCGCATCCCAAGCGAGGGTGTCCGGGAAATCGGAGATTTCAGACTTGATGGCGTCATTCCACTTGATTTCTTTACCAGAGTAAGTGCACATACGGCCTAACACAGAGGTCATAGAGCTGGCAGCGCCATAGTAGGCGTTGTTGATAGGCTTGTCCTCACGGATGTGCCGTAACAATTCATTGTGCTCCACCTGGTATGGATTGGCGTCGTCTTTACCACGGTGACGCCAGAGCGTTTCATTGCCGGAGAGATCGGTGATCTTACCTGGCATGGCACGCCCTTTGGTGCCAATGATCTCTTCAGAAACCCGAGACCAAGTCTTGGGCTGGTGACGACACTGACTGTTGACGATGACGCCATTGTCGTAGCGGTACTCGACAAAGTGGTGATCAAAGATCTCACCAAACTTATTGCCAGTACGCACTTCACGACCGCCCATGCCTTGCGCGATCACTGGGTGAGCAGCGGTTTGGCCAATCGCTTCGCCAATAAACCAATTCGCCACGTCGATATTGTGAATGTGCTGCTCGCAGATATTGTCGCCGCAGAGCCAGTTGAAGTAATACCAATTGCGGCACTGATAACGCATTTCAGTGTCATCTTTCTGACGATCGCGCACCCAAACACCACCACCATTCCACCAAACCTGAGCGCTGACAATGTCACCAATCATGCCATCCTTCACCCGCTTGAGCGTTTCAAGATAGCTCTTCTGATAGTGACGTTGGAGACCCACCACCACTTTCAATCCTTTCTCGTCTGCCTTCTTGGCGGCCGCCATCACCCGGCGATAGCCTGCTGCATCGACGCAAACAGGCTTCTCCATAAAGACATGCTTGCCAGCTTCTACCGCAGCTTCGAACATCATGGGACGGAAGCCCGGAGGCGTGGCAAGAATCACTACGTCTGACATTTCGATTACTTTGAGGTAGGAATCGAAACCGATGAACTTGTTCTCCTCCGGCACTTCGACAGCGTCCTTATGGCGCTTGGTCAACATGTCAAAGGTATTGTCCATGCGTTCGCGGAACACATCGCCCATGGCGACCAATTTGGTGCCTTGGGTAGTGAGATTCTGGTTGGCCGCGCCACTGCCACGACCGCCACAACCGACAAGACCGAGTTTCAGGGTGCTATTGCCTTCCACCTGCGCTGAGAGCGAGGCAGGCAAGACGAGGGACCCGGCAGCGGTCGCTGCGGCAGATTTGCCGAGGAAATCACGGCGAGTGCTGGTGTCTGGGGTGTTATGCATAATTAAAATGGATGAAGAGTTTGAAATTGAGATGCTTTGGAGAGGATGAAACCCCGATATTAGTTGCTTGCCTTAGCTTTATTCTTGCCCTTGCCTCTGTTTGCTTTTCCAAGCACTTTCACGCCAGCAGATTTGGCTGCAGCACGGGCTTTCTTGGCAGCCTCGGGACCACCTTTACCTGCTTGGATACGCACGGTTGCATCGGGGTTCATTTCACCAACCGCACTGAGAAGAGCCTTCAAACCAGTTTCGTCAAGCACCTTAGTGCGTACCACATAACCACCATTCGGAGCAACCTGCACGGAAAGTGCATTGATGTCATCGCTAGGTTCTTGCCCTTTTTTCTTAGGCTTAGCGTCATCCTTAAATATTTCCGCTGCGGCTCCTTCGGGTTTCTTCTTGCCAAGATGCTTTATTTTGATGTTGCGGAACTGCACCACCATGGGTGGACCCGCATGCAACTGCAGACCTAACACACCGCTATCTCGGCGAGCGCCGCCGTCCTTATCCGTGCACTCGGAAGTCACTACACCGTTGATGCGATGCACAAATTTGAAGCCCTTGGCGCTGACGTGATAATCATTCCAATCCTCTTTCTTGATTTTGGATTGAATTTCTTTGGAATCACCCACCGTGCCTACTGTATTTGGCTTGCCATCGTCGCCTAACACCGTGACCAAGCCGCGATTGGCCAGGATGCCGCGAAATTGTTCTCCATAAAGGATGCCGGAATAAGTGTCTTTAGAATCAATGTCTGCTTGATAACCGCCGAGGCGCCACTCATCTACACCCTTCTCCAACTTGAAGCTGCGGTATTGAATGCCAGAATTGCCGCCGATGATTTTATACTGCAATTTCAGCTCGAAATCGCCAGTCTCGCCACCCGTCCAGATTGCGAAAGTATTGCCTTTAGTCGCATTGTCCTCGGTGGTCTTGCCCTGCAAAACGCCATCCACCACACTCCAGAATTTAGGATCACCGCTCCAACCGTCTAAAGATTTGCCATCAAAAATGGAGGTCCAGCCTTCATCACCTTTGTGGTGATCAGCAAGTGCCAGCGTCGGCAAGCAAAGGCAAAGTGTTATTACTGCAAGTTTCATAAGATGATATCGTTTGGTTGGTTTGGTTGTATGATACTGATGATTTTAGGCCTGATCCCAGGTTTCACGAATCAAGCGGTAGCCTTCTTCGTAAACTTCCTGCTGGTTAGGAAAAAAGTCACGCCAGACCCGAGTCGCCGCTGCCAGATCAGGTAGAGCACGGCCAAAGGCCTCAATGGTCAGCCACTGATCGTAGCCTAACCCTTTTGCAGCTTGAATAGTCTCGACAATCGGCACATGGCCTTTGCCAGGAGTACCACGATCATTTTCCGAAATGTGAATGTGGCGAATGACATCAAAGTTCGC
>MDTC01011313.1_pt1 | contig 12789 bp, 13 predicted proteins | sample 811181 | NCBI WGS metagenome assembly MDTC01 (sample SAMN05326644, study PRJNA326480) | marine metagenome | isolation source: seawater | place: Pacific Ocean: North | collected 2011 | reverse complement strand
TACTTGGAACAATATCAGCAATACCTGCAATATGAAAAACCCAATCAACATTTTTAAAAAAATTATCCCTTAAATTTTTTAAATCTGAGATGTCAGCCTTAACAAATTTAATTCTATTTTGAATCTTCTTTAAATTCGATTTCCTGCCGGTGCTTAAATTGTCAATTACTGTAACCTTATGTCCTAAACTTACAAGTTTTTCTGTTAGATTACTTCCTATAAATCCAGCTCCACCTGTTACAATGCATTTTTTCATTGACTATGTCTCTGTTTCTTTTTAAATATTTTCATGGCTATCACAACACCTATATGTAACTTTGGAGAAAAAGCCAAAGATTTCTCTTTACAATCAACCGATGGTAAAAAAATTTCATTAACAGATATCAAAGGTGAAAAAGGTACTTTAATAATGTTCATATGCAATCATTGCCCTTATGTTAAATCTGTAATATCCGCATTAGTAGCTGACTGTAAATATTTAGAAACATTTGGGATAAAGTCAGTTGCTATCATGTCAAATGACGTAACTGCATATCCAGAAGACTCTTTTGATAACATGAAAACTTTTGCTAAAAAAAACAATTTCTCTTTTCCTTATCTATTTGACGAAGATCAAACTGTTGCCAAAAATTATGGGGCTGTATGCACTCCAGATTTTTTTGGATATAATGAAAATCTTGAACTGCAGTACAGAGGAAGAATATTTGCGGCAAGACCAACAGAGCTTTCTACAGCTATGCAACAAATTTCCAAAACAGGCAACGGTCCAAAAAATCAATTTCCAAGTATGGGTTGTAGTATAAAATGGAGATAGCATGGTAAAGTTTAACCTTGTAACTTTGGATATTTTTTCAAAAGCTCGTCGATTTTTCCTTTGTCTCTTATCTTTCCATCTTCAATAAAATAAATTAAATCACATTCACTTAACGAGTTTAATCGATGCGAAATCATAATTAAAAATCTATTATTTTTTAAACTATAAAAGTCATTGAGAATGTCTTTTTCTGTTTTTTGATCTAATGCACTCGTTGCTTCATCCATTATTATCAAATCAGACTTAAAATATAAAGCTCTAGCTATACCAACTCTTTGAATTTGACCTCCAGATAATTTCAAACCTTGTGCGCCAACCTTAGTATCTAACTTGTTTGGCAAATTCATAGTAAATTTTTCTAATCCAGACAATTGAACTGCTTCTTTTAATCTAGATTTATCGATATCTTCTTCCTCTAAACCAAAAGCTATATTCTTTTTAATGCTTTCATCAAAAAGAAAAATATTTTGAGGTATGTAACTAAAATTTTGGTACCATGAAATTTTATTTTCATTAATATCTAATTCATTTACTAAAATCTTTCCTTTTGTAGGTTCGAGAAGGCCTGCTATTAATTTAATTAGAGTTGACTTTCCACAACCAGTTTTGCCGATAAAACCTATAGAAGTATTATTTTCAAATTTTATATTAATATCTTCAAGTAACATTTTTTTTGAATTAGGGTATTGAAATGACAAATTTTTAATTTCTATTTTTTTTACTTTTTTAATTTTACTTTCTGAATTTTTATTAAAAGAATTTATTAATTTCACTTTTTTAATAGAATTTATCCTTGAGGAAATTGAATTAAATGAGAATTCTGATTTTTTAATTACTGAAAAAGCAATAGTTAATATATTAAAAGATGGAATTAATCTTAATGCAGCCATACCTAATAAACTTAATAAAGGCAAAATATCTTTAACGTTTTGGCCAGAGGTTTGAAAAATTATTATTATTAAAACCATAGCAAAAACAGCCATAGTTTCAAATATCAACCTAGGAGATCTTGAGAACATTATATTAAAAAACTCTGTATTCTTTATTTTGACTATATTTTTATTAAATTTTTTTAAGAAAAAATTTTCTCTCAGTAAAATCTTGATGTCTGCAATATTAAAGAATATTTGATTTACTATCTTAATTTGCTCTGCCCTTTCTAAAAAATTTATTTGTGCAAATTTTGATAGTTTTTTTTTAAATAATCTAAAAAGGATTACAGATACAATTCCAATACTAAAAAAAACTAAAATACTTATATTATTACTCGTGAACAATAATAGAGTAAAAATAAATATGATTAAAATAAATTCTCTCAAAATATTTAAATTAGCCTCAATATAATTATTTGCTAAATCAAGATCACTACTTAAACTTCTCAATAAAATTGATGGATCATTATTTAAAAAAAATATGTAAGGTTGATTAAAATAAAACTTTAAAAGCTTATCTGAGTTTCTTATTCTTAAATCTTTAAAAAACTTATTCTGAATATAGCTAACAAAAAAAAGATAAGAATTTTTAAAAATAAACACTAAAAGTAGAGTTAATCCAAAGAAAACTACTATATCTTCGAAATAAAATTGTAAGAAAGAAAATTCTTGAATAAATTTAGAAATTTTATTGGCATCTAAAATTGCTGTTAAAAAAATTGGGATAGATGCTATTCCTATCAATTCTACTAAAGAAGATATTAGAATAAGTAAAGCAAGAAAGGATAAATAAATATAGTCTTTCTTATTTAAAAATAACTTTAAATTTTTAAACATCAAATTTTTTAGCTAAATAGTTTTTCCTTTACTCTAAACTCACAAATTTTAAAGTCTTGAAGATAGTCTATATCTAGCGTACTTATTTTTTGTTTGTATAAAAATGTTTTATTTTTCACGATAAATTTTTTATATCTTTTTAAAAATTTGACTGAACATAAATAAATATGGCCATTTTCAACAAAATAATCCTCAGATAAATCTTGTTTATTCAAAGAGTTTACTCTTTTATTTAAGATAAATTTCCATTTTGTATTATTGATTTTAAAAATATGTTGAGGATGATCGCTAGTCTTTGAAACCGTAGCTAAAGATTGAAGCCTCTTTTTTCTAAATAAATTTATGATTTTTTTAGTATCTAATAAATCTCTATAGGGGGTCGTAGGCTGAAAAATCATTACTGCATCAAATTTTTTTTTTTTATTTAATAAAAACCAATCCAATCCATCAAAAATTGCATCGATAAGTTGGCTGTTTTTTTCAGACAATTTTTTTGGTCTAATGTAGTCATTATAAATTTTTAAGTTTTTTTCTATTTTTTGAATTCTTTTGCTGTTTGTGGAGACAAATACTTGGTCCAATTTAAGTTTTTTTACGAATTTAATAGTATGATAAATTAACGGTTTTCCTAAAAATTGTTTTAAATTTTTATTTTTTAGTCTGGTTGATCCAGATCTAGCTGGAATAAATCCTAATATTTTCATTATTTTTGCATAGCTCCGCACTTTGCAAAAATACAGTTTTTCGCAGCTGTGTATTTCATTGGTAACTATATCGAGGAAAACAAATAGCTATTTTTTTTTATCGTAGTTTTTTTACCATCCAAAATTATTTGGATTTTTCTTTTTTGCACCTCAATAATCTTAAAAATCATGTTGGAGAACGGACCATTCAAAAATTTCATAGTTTTTTCCAATTCAAATCCAAAAAAAGTTTGTTTTAAAAAGCCATCTTCGTTCTCATTTATTTTACACTTGTATACAAAATCTTTAATCTCTTTTTGACAAGTAGAATAACCGTTAAGAATATATTTTAAGCCTTTTATATTTTTAATCTGATCTAGTGTTTTTTTATTAGAGAAATTTGGATGATAACATAATACATAATCACCCAATAATTTTAATTCTCGAAATCCTAAAAGTTTGCCATTTACAATTTTATCAAATTTTATTTTTGGTGAATAAAAATCAATTTTTAAGCTTAATTTTTTACTAATTTCATGTTTTAAGTAATCTAAAGAATTATTTTTATGTTTTAATATAATCCACATCCTAATTTTCATCCTTTGATATTTCTTTTTTAAGCTCATCATATTCTTTCATCTTTCTTTCCATGAAATGAATAGTTAGTTTTGTCTTCTCAGTTAAACCTTTCTTTGTTAAAATATATAAATAATTTGATTTTTTTGGATTTTTTTTGAAGTTTTTAATTTTTACTAGTCCCTTTTCCATAAAAGCATTTAGAAGATAATTTAATTTTCCTAAGCTAAACCCTAACTCATTAGCTAGTTTTCTTTGGGATGTGTCTGGATTATTTTTTATTTTTCTTAACACATCTAACTTTTCCTGGCTTTCTGGTTTTTCACTCATATTATTTAAATTTGAAATTTTTACTTTCTATATTCCATCTTTTTAAAAAAGCTAAAACTTTTTTATAATCATCAAAAACAATTTTCTGATTATAGTTATTTTTGTTTTGAAAGATGATCACCAAATCATTAACATCATAAAATCTATTAATTTTTTTTGGTTCAAATCCAAAAATTTTAAAAATATTTAAAAGCGAGTTTAAACTCCAATGCCATGGGTGAGTATGTCCAATTTTTTTATTAGAAACAAAATAATTTTGAATAATTTTTTTAAACGGTACAAGTATCCTTGCACTTTCAGCAACTGCTAGATAACCATTTTTTTTAATATTATTTTTTAAACTTTTTACAACTTCAATAGGATCATTACAATTGCATAAAGTCCACGTTAGAAAACCTATTTCTGGTTTTTCTTTTTCTGATAAATTAACATCTTCGATAGATGAATTAATTAGTTTTTTATAAATTATTTTACCCTTTTTTTTGTTAAATAATTTTTTTACTTTTGAAAAGTTAATTTTAGAGAATTCAACTCCTGATATTTTTCTACATTTAAAACTTTCAGAGGAAATTTTTAAAAGTCCGCCTTGTCCAAAAGCAAAATCAAAGATTTTTTATCTTTTAATTTTAAATAGTTATTCATAAAATCTAAAACGTAATAATGTCTTGCTCTCATTTCTGGAATATTATCTGTGTAGTAATTCTTTTCGGGGTCCATCTTTTTTGAAAAAATTTTCTCTGACCATTCCTTAGCTATTTCAATAGATGATTTAGGTTCATTATGAAAAACAAGACCGGTTTTTTTAGATAGCCATACAGAAGAAGCGGAAACGTTATTAAGAAAATTTAACTTTATTAAATCGTTTTTTTTATTTTTAAATTTGAAATCATTTTTTATTATTTCAAACTGTTTTGTTATATATTTCATAATATGTTCAAAAATTGAATTTGTTCAAAACTTGAACATAAAAAAGGAAATATTTAAAAATGTCAATTATTTTTAGCATTTCTATGGACTTTTCACGATTCTTTACATTATATAGAGACTGATAAATGAAAATAACTAAAAAAAATAAAGGAATTCTTTTTTGGGTAACCGGGCTTCCTGGGTCAGGAAAAACTACCTTAGCAGAATCAATTTATCCCTACATTAAAAAGAAGTATGGTACGACCTTGCTCTTAAGCGGTGATGATTTAAGAAAAATTTTTAAATTTAAAAGTTTTTCCATAAAAAAAAGGCTTGCATATGCCTTATATTATTCAAGGTTTTGTAAAATCTTAACTGATAGAAATATTAATGTCATATTAGCTACAGTTAGCCTTTTTAATTCAGTAAGAAACTGGAATAGAAAAAATATTGATAATTACTTAGAAATATATATTGAGGCTGACATTAAAAAACTAATCCAACAGAAAAGAAAGTTTTTTTACAGAAAGAAAAGTAGAAATGTTATGGGGAAAAATCTCAAAGCTGAATACCCAAAAAAACCAGATATTAAAATTAAAAATAATTTTAATAAATCAATTAAAAAATTTTCAAAAGAAATAATTAAAAAAATAAGATAACTTTTAATTATCAAACAATACTTTTTCTATATTTGATAATAACTTTTTATGGTTTTGCAATTCACCTAAATAACCAAAAATTTTGACATTTGGCATCAAAGAATATCTATAGGCAAAGTACAAGTTTACAATGCCAGTTTCAAACAGAGCATTTGAATATTTTATATCGTTTTTTAAATTATACATATTTTTTAAAAGTTGATAACTGCTTATGTTTTTAGGAGAAGAGTCTAAGTAAAAATTCCATCCGTAAATATTAATTTTCTTTGCGTAAAAAAACAAAATAGATAAATATGTTAAAAAAGATCCAGTAGGTACAAATCTTTCAGAATACGGGGGCTCTATGTAAGAGGGTTCATAAATATTTTCTGTTATAAATATTCTTTGTAATTTATTATCATTTAGAAATTTTTCATAATTATCATATTTTTTTAATCTGGGTACGCCATAAATTTTAGCATTTATTTTTATGGGAGTTGGATAAAATTCATTGCTAGTGCAAAAAATTTTCCCATCAGGTTTTTTTAAATGATGTACAATGGGTAATACTTTATTTCCTTTTTTTAATATTCTATCTAAAGCTGTACTAATATTATGCACGTAAGTAATTTTGTCGTTTTTATATTCCTTGAGATTTTTTATGCTTTGTTCTTTCTGCTTTGGGTTATTGCTATGATAAATTGGGTGCCACTCCGGGGCATACAAAATATTCTCGTTTTCATCTACTTTTAATGTATCCCATAAAGAGAGAAGAAAAATAGGTTCATTAATTTTTTTTAGGATATTAAAATCTTTACAACCTGAAGAAAAAATATGAATCTCATCCATTTTGTCTATATCGCTGCTTTTATCTTTAATAATTTCATAAGGTGGAAAATTCAAATCTTCTAACTTTTTCCTTATTTTTGGATTTGGTAAAACTTTTCTTTTTGAAAATTTGTAAATTATTTTTGGAAAAACGTTAATTAGTCCAATCATTAAAAAAACTTCAAGGCCTCTTTTTATATGTACAATTTTTCTGTATGAAGGTAATAGTATTTTATAAATATAAGGAAACGTCTTTATAAAATTCTTTACTTTTTTTAACATTTGCTTTTTTCTTAATTAACTTTTAGAACCAAGTGAACTTCGCAGCTCAGCTTTTTTTTATCCAACACATTTTGAAGATCGTCAATGTGGTCTCCAAAAAGTTTATTAAAATATTTAATATATTCTTTATCAAAATAATTTGAATTTAATAAAACACTTCTATAAAAATCTGATATATCTGTGCCAAACCACCACTCACCTAAAATTTTGAATTTAAATTTCTTAGTCATATATTTGATTGATTTGTAAGTATAAAGGTGGGTGTGACTAGCGTTAAGTTGTCGAGGATAAACATTTGGAAAAACATTTTCTATAAAGGTTGACAGAGAAAAAAGAGGGATGCATGTATATAAGTATTTAATTTTTGATTGTTTAATAAGTTTTAAAATAAAATTTGGATCTTCCAAATGTTCTAAAGTACTGATCAAGCACACAACATCAGATTTATTGTTTTTAATAACTTCATTGATTTTTTTCGGACTCTCGCAAAAAATATTTTTAACTCCATTTTTTTTTGCAAGTTGAACTAAATTTCTATTTATTTCATAACCTTTTGCTTTTATATTTGACTTTTCACAGGCTTTAATAAAGTGTCCAGCGCCTGAGCCAATCTCTAATAATGAAAATTTTTTCTTTAGAACTTCTTTTAAAAAATTAAGTTTTGGATTGTAAATTTTTTTAACTCTAAAATTAAATTGTGAGCTGTAACCTTTATCATAGTTAGAACCTTTTTCTGAAATATAAAGTTTTTCAAGAAAATTATTAGTATCTTGATGTAATCCATTTAAATGAAAACATCTTTTGCAAATAGTGTAATTTACATTGTTGGATCTAAATACTCTTTTGGATAATTTAAAATTACAATTTTTGCAGTATATTCTCTTTTTTTCTTTAACATAAAGTTTAAAGCCTTTTTTCGCTCTATCTAAGTAAATTTTATTATCTGTAAAAAAATCCTTTTTTATACTACTTATATCTGAAATTTTTTTTGAAAACTTAATTAATTTTTTCATCAGTTGAGATTGTATTTAAACTTTTTTTGTATTAGTTCTGCAAAGATAAAATCATTAATATCATTAATATCTATTGATTTAAGTTTATTCATTTCATAACCCTTTATTTTGCCTCCAAGAATAAAATTTTTAATTTTATCCATCTTTGTAATATAAATACTCGCTCCATTTCTTGCATAATAAATTTTTTGCTGCTGTCTTTGGAGTAATTTTTTTTCTTTTTTTATTTTGGTTAAGTAATTTTTTTTTAAAGTATATAAATTTTCTGGATTGTAGTTGTGTGAAATTTTTAAAATAGACACAAGGCTGTCAGGTTTAAATTTTTTAAATATTTTACAACAATTTTTTATATCTGAAAATTCTCTTAGTGGTGAGGTTGGTTGTAGTATAGCAACAGCTTCGGGTATATATTTGTATTTTTTTTTATAAAAATTAATTACATGTTTTACTACTTTATGAACATTTGTTTTATCGCCAGATAAATTTTTTGGACGCAAATAGGGACTTTCAACTCCCATTTTTTTTGAAAAATCTTGTATTTTTTGTGAGTCTGTTGATACAATTATCTTATCGAAACACCTTGATTTTAATGCCGCCTTGATTGTCCAGTATATTAAAGGTTTTTTATTAAATATTTTATAGTTTTTGTTTGGTATTCCCTTGGATCCTTTTCTTGCAGGGATAATTGCTAATAATTTCATTTGTATGCTAATTTTTTTTGAACATTTACTTCAATAGTCTCTAAAATTTTTACAATTTTAGAAGCGGCATTTCCGTCACCGTATAAATTACTTTTATAAAGGCTATTCTTAATTTTCATTTGGGCAAGGATTTTTTTGTAAATTTCTTCAGTGTTGTAACCTGCATTTACTACATTCTTTCCTCTCTCTCTACCATTTTGTCTTGTTCCAATTGAAACTGTGGGCACCCCAATAAAACTTCCTTCTCTAATCGCTGCAGATGTGTTTCCGACTAAACATTTCGTCATTTGTAAAATGTGAAAAAAAGTCTCATGATCTAGGTTTTTTATAAACCAAGCATTTTTAATAAATTTTTTTTCTCTATACTCTCTTATTGCTGCAGATATTTCTTCGGAACCAGCATCAGCATTTGGCCAAAAAATAAGTTTTTGAACATTAATTTTTCTCATTGCATTAAGAATTTGGCACATGTGCTTATAATTTTTACCATATTCAGTTGTGACTGGGTAATGCATTAAAGTTATAAAATCTTTATTTAAATTTAATTTATCTCCAACCCCTTCTTCCCTGCTAAAAACAAGTTTATTTATATCTTTTGGCTTATTTTTAAGACAGGCTTTAACTAGATCAATTCGTGGGCAACCCACATTAAAAACATACCTTTTGTTTTCTCCCATTTTAATTATGTTATTTTTTGCTTTTTCGTTAGCAGGAAAATGAATGTGTGAAAACTTTGTAATTGCATGTCTTATACTTTCATCGATAGTGCCTGTTATTTCTCCTCCCATAGTATGGGCAACTGGAATGTTCATATATGCTGCCGACACAACTGTTGAAAGTGTTTCGTATCTATCACCGACTGTGAGAACTATATCTGGTTTAAGCCTTTGAAAGGCTGTTGCAATCTCTATCATTCCCAAAGCAGTAGTTTTAACCATAGTTATAGGAGTTTCACCTTCAACTAAAAAATAAATTTCCTCATCAATTTTAAATTTATCTTTCTTTATAAGTCTAGAAACTGAACCATACTTTTCTATATTAGCAGAACCCCCAACTAATATTTGTAAGTTAATTTTTGTGTTAATCTTTAATTTTTCTAAAACTTTTCTTATACTTCCATAATTAGCTCTAGAAAATATTGCAACACACACATTTCTTTTTTTAGTTATTTTTTTCATTTCAAAAACTCACTTTTGATAGATTGATTTTTAAAAATTTTTCTTTTAAGAACCTTTCCCAAAATTTTTTTATAGTCAAACACTTTAATACCTTTATTAGATTTTTTAAAATTTAAATCTGAAAATTTTATTTTGTCGCCTTTATTTAGATCTCTCTTCGCTATTACTCTTTTTTCAAAAATATTTTTCATTTTTATGTATTTTTTTAAATTATTTTTATCAACCTTACTGGATAAAATTTTTTTTGCTTTTTTTATCGAGTTACAAAAATATTTGAACTGATTTGGTTCCATTGCAAATTTTGCGTCTGATCCATACATTTTCTTTGAAAAAGTTATATGTTTTTCAATATATTTGGCTCCATAAACAACAGAACAAATCGCAGCTTCACTACCAATGGTATGATCTGAAAAACCATATTCACATCTGTTACCAAATTTTGATTTCATTTCTTTAATCACATTTAATCCCACAAGTGTTTCTGGGCATGGATAAATTGATGAACATTGCATTAATATGACTTTATGATTACTTAATTCTTTTAAAGCTCCATTAATCTCTCTCCATGAACTCATTCCGGTTGAGAGAAATATATTTAAATCTTTTTTTTTATTGATCTTTATTAATAAAGGTAAATTAGTTAATTCCCCAGATGGTATCTTAATATTTTTAACTTTTAACTTTAATAAAACCTCAAAAGCTTTCAAGCTAAATACAGAACACATGAATTCAATCTTTTTTCTTTTAGAATGTACAATTAATGATTTCCATTGGTTAATGCTGAAAGATGTTCTTTTAAAATACTCAAACCTCTTTTCATCTTTAAAATAGTCTGGGTTGATCGCATCTTTTAATGTTTCCTCTTCTGCAAAGTGCATTTGAAATTTGACAAAACTAGCTCCTGAGTCTTTTGCTATATCTACTAATTTTTTTGCATTTCCCAATGAACCATCGTGCACGGATCCTATTTCAGCGATTATCATTTTCTATAATAAGTTTTATACCATTTAATAAATTCGTTAATACCGTATTTCAAACTAAATTTTGGTTTATATTTAAAATTTTTAATAGTTAAATACATCGAACCACTAGTTTTTTTCACATCACCTTTTTGTAAAGGTAAATTTTTATATTTCAATTTTTTTCCTAAATTTTTTTCTATTTCACCTATGTATTTTTTTAACATTAATGGTTTAGAGCTTGAAATATTGAAGATCCTCCAAGGTGCTGGGCTCTCGTATTCGCTCAATTTTTTGAATTTACTCCGCTTAGGCACTTTATTCATAACCCTGGTAATAACCTCGGTAATATCATTAATATATGTGAAGTCTCTTGTATGATTTCCATTGTTAAAAAGATCGACCATTTTATTTTTAAGTGTCAAATCAACAAATTTAAATAAAGACATGTCTGGTCTTCCGAATGGTCCGTAAACTGTAAAAAATCTTAATCCTGTAGTAGGCAAATTATATAAATTAGAATAAACATGCGCCATCAACTCATTAGATCTTTTTGAAGCAGCGTATGTTGATATTGGGTGAGATGCACTATTTTTTTCAGAAAATGGAATATTTTTATTAAGTCCATAAACAGAGCTAGAAGAAGCATAAACCAAATGTTTGATTTTATTTAGCCTACTTAATTCCAAAATATTTTGAAATCCTTGAATATTATTTCGAATATAGCTATCTGGATTTGAGATTGAATATCTTACTCCAGCTTGGGCTGCTAGATGAATTATCTTTTCAATTTTATTTTTTTTAGAAATAATTTTTAAATTTTTTAAATTTAATATATCTATCTTATAAAATTTAAATTTTTTATATTTTTTTAATATTTTAATTCTGTCTAATTTAATTTTCTTATCGTAATAATGATTAAGATTATCAAGTCCAATAACATTATATTTTTTTTTGATCAAAAGATTCGATAAATGAAAACCAATAAATCCTCCAGCGCCAGTAACTAAAATTACTTTTTTCATATGTGTAAAACTTTGTCTCCACTTGGAAAAATGTTCTTTATATCGAATATTTTAAAGTCATTTAATCCAAAAGAATAAATTTTTTTTAATCCCATTTTTTTGAATTTCTTGTGGTCAACAGAAATTATTATTCCATTATAGTAATTTTTTTTAGGAAATTTTATAAAATTGAATTTACTATATTGCTGAGAGTTAACATGTGGATCATAAATTTCCACTGAACAATTTTTTCTCTTTAACTCTTTAAAAATATCTAAAGATTTACTATTTCTTAAATCATTACAATTAGCTTTGTATGTTGCTCCCATTAATAAAATTTTGAGTTTTTTTTCTTTGAAAAATTTCAAAAATTTTTTTATTAAAAAATTTGGAAAATTTTCGTTTAAACTTCGTCCTGCAAGTAAAGTTTTTGGTACGTAGCCAAGTTTTTTCGAAATATGAAATAAGTAATAAGGATCTACCCCAATACAATGCCCTCCTACCAAACCAGGTTTAAAATTTAAAAAATTCCATTTTGTAGATGCAAGTTGAAGTGCTTCTCTTGATTTAATATTTAATTTGTCACAAATAATTGCAATTTCATTTACGAACGCTACATTCAAATCTCTTTGACTGTTTTCAATCAATTTTGAAGTTTCTGCAGCTAGCATTGAGGAAGATTTATAAACTTTATTCACAACTTTTTTATAAAGAATCGAAATTAAATTACAAACTTTTAAGTTTGAGCCTGAAACAATTTTAGAAATATTTTTGAAATTATTAATTTTATCTCCAGGATTTATTCTCTCTGGTGAATAGCCAAAAAAGAAATCTTTATTTATTTTCAATTTTGTTTTTCTTTCAAGATATTTTATAAAAATGTTCTTTGATGCTCCCGGATAAACTGTGCTTTCTAAAATTATTAATTTGTTTTGAATATAGGACTTAATTACAATATCTAATGCTCTAAAAATAAATTTTAAATCAGGCTTTTTTTGATTATTAATTGGAGTTGGAGTAGTTATAATATAGACATCTGTGCCTAATAAATATTTAGTCTCGCTAGAAAAAAAAATATTTATCTGTCTTAATTGTTTTTCAGTTAAAG
>MDTC01232973.1_pt1 | contig 12790 bp, 12 predicted proteins | sample 811181 | NCBI WGS metagenome assembly MDTC01 (sample SAMN05326644, study PRJNA326480) | marine metagenome | isolation source: seawater | place: Pacific Ocean: North | collected 2011 | reverse complement strand
TGGGAAGAATAAGCCTGACATTGCAAAGTCAAACGCCCATGCAACTGCACCAAGGATACTAGTGATACGCATTGATGCAATGTATGCACCAGCGGCACCAATTACGACTAATAGAACTCTGGCTACTATTAATCTTTTTCTAACATCCGCTTTTGGATCAACCATTTTGAAGTAAACGTCATGTGATAATGCGTTTGCTATCGCTAATACTAATCCATCTGCAGTTGACATAGCTGCTGCCATACCACCGGCTGCAACTAATCCTGAGATTACGTAAGGTAGTCCTGCAACTTCTGGAGTTGCTAACACTACTACACCTGTTCTCATGAACCATTCGTTTAACTGAAGTATGCCGTCGTTGTTAAAGTCAGCAATAAATACTTGCTTTTGAGCAGACCAAGCCTGAACCCAGTCTATTGCCATAACATCAGAAATAGATTTTCCAATTATACCTGTTGGTAAATTAGGATCTATTAAAGAAATTTTCGACAATGTTGCAAGCATAGGTGCTGATGAGTAAAGCAAGAATATAAAGAATAGCGACCATGCTACTGATTTTCTTGCTGATTTAACAGATGGAGTTGTAAAGTATCTCATTAAAATATGAGGTAACGATGCAGTTCCTACCATCATACAAATCGCTAGCGAAATGTATTTCCATACAGCCATACCACCTGCTCCTACTCCAGCATGAGACACTGCGATAGATTTTAATCCACCTGGTACCCCAGCTGCTTTTATATCAGCGGCACTATTTTTAACTAGTCCGAATTGACCTTCAAGTTCAGTAATTCTAGCAACTTCATCACCAAGCATTAAGTGAGGGAATACTCCTCCACCTATTCTGCTACTTATCCAGAAAACTGGAATTAAGTAAGCGATGATTAACACTAGATATTGTGCAACTTGCGTCCATGTCACGGCTCTCATTCCACCTAACATTGAACAAAGCAAAATACTTACTAAACCTACCCAAACACCTGCTTCAAAAGGAATTCCTAATGCTCTCGCAGCAATAGTTCCTGTAGCATTAATTTGTGCAGTCACATATGTAAATGAAGCTAATACAAGAACTAATACGGCACAGAAACGAACTGCGTTTCCACCATATCTTGTTCCTATAAAATCAGGCACTGTGTAACAACCAAATTTTCTTAGGTAAGGTGCCAATAGAGTTGATACAAGCACATATCCACCTGTCCAACCTACTAAGAAGGCCATGTAACCATAACCACCAAAGTAAACACCTCCAGCTAATGCCACAAACGAAGCACCTGACATCCAGTCAGCCGCAGTCGCCATTCCATTAAACACCGTTGGTACTTGTCTTCCTGCTACATAGTATGCATCTACCTGGACTGTTCTTGATAGCCAACCAATTACAGCATAGATCGCGACAGTAAATGCCACGAAACATATTCCAATTGTTTTAGCTGCCATCCCAGCTTGCTCGGCTATTGCCATCAAAATGATGAAAACAATAAAGCCTCCAGTGTACAAACCATATATTTTAGGAAGGTTTTGTATAAATCCACCTTTAAACATATTAGTCATCCTCCTTTTCGCCAAATCCAAATTCTTCATCGATTTTTTCTTGTCTATTTGCGAACCAGAAAATTATAAGAACAAACGCAAGAAGTGATCCTTGTGCAGTCATATAATAAGCTAGTGGATATCCAAGAAAGCTCATAGAATTGATTTCAGCTCCAAAAAGGAAAATCACGATTGAAAAGAAAAACCAAAGTGCAAGTGTCATTAACATATGCCCCTTTGTTTTTTCCCAATGTCTTTCTTTATTTGACATATTTCCCCCTATATTTAACGTTAACGTAATATTAATTGTAGGATCTTACTCATCTAAAAAGTAATTAAAAGTTAAAAAACCTCATTTGAGGTGCTATAAATCTTATAAAATAAGGAAAAATTAACAGTAAAAAACAGACACAACTTGAAATTGAATTTAAAACCCATATTTGAAGTAATCTCAGTGCTTAAGGAGTATTTAATTCCTCATAAAAAAATAAAATCTAAGTTTCAAAATTTAGAAAATTTAGATGATTTAAAAATTTTTATTCAAGAAAGATCTGCTCTAGTAACGCAGTCAACTTTGTACGGGTATTTAAAAACTAGAATGGGATTAAAATATACACTGATGTTTACGGATAAAATTTTTCTTGAATCTGTAGATAAAGCAAAATGGAATATTTATGTTTCTGCTTTAAGTGATTGTACATTATTTGTTTACTCTTATCTTATTTCAAACAAAAAAATAAATTCAGAAAATGCAAAAGAAACATATTTTAAAATTTTAGAAACAGAGAGAACAAATGGATTACCTGAAAACGTAATCAAAGAATCAAAAAACTCTTTTGAACAAAGACTCAAAGAAATAAATTGGCACACTTTTTTCGAAGAAAACCCATTTAAATTAAGTGGACTTGCACTTTATAAATGGTCGCCAATTGCTGATGAGTTAAAAGAGCTTGACAAAGAAATAGTTTTAAATTCGATTAAAAATAAATGGAATTTAGTTATTGAAGAATTTAAAAAACGAACTATTAACTTTAAAATCTAATTTTTATTTTGTCTATTTTCTATTAAAGACTCAACAACACTTGGATCAGCCAAGGTAGTGGTATCTCCAAGTTCGTTATGTTCATTAGCTGCAATTTTTCTTAAGATTCTTCTCATAATTTTTCCAGATCTTGTTTTTGGTAGACCTGGAGAAAATTGTATCAAGTCCGGTGTTGCTATTGGTCCTATTTGTTTTCTAACCCAAAGTTTTAATTCTCTCTCTAAGTCTCCATCTGGTTTTTCATCTGCATTTAATGTTACATAACAATATAAACCATTTCCTTTAATATCATGTGGATAGCCAACCACTGCTGCTTCAGCAACTTTAGGATGCGCTACAAATGCACTTTCAATTTCCGCTGTACCTAAATTATGACCTGACACAATTATCACATCATCCACTCTACCAGTGATCCAATAATAACCATCTTTATCTCTTCTACACCCATCACCTGTAAAATATTTTCCATCAAATTGAGAAAAATAAGTTTCTATAAATCTTTTATGATCTCCATAAACCGTTCTCATTTGCCCTGGCCATGATGCTGATAAACATAGTCTGCCTTTGCATGCACCTTTTAGAACTTTGCCTGTTTCATCTACTATTGCAGGTTTAATTCCATAAAAAGGTTTGGTTGCAGATCCCGGTTTAAGGTCAATCGCTCCAGGTTGTGGAGCAATTAATATTCCACCTGTCTCAGTTTGCCACCAAGTGTCTACTATTGGACATTTTGAATCGCCAACCACATTGTAATACCACATCCACGCTTCTGGATTTATTGGCTCTCCTACAGTCCCTAATAATTTTAATGATTTTCTGCTTGTTTTCTTTACTGGGGCATCACCCTCTCTCATCAAAGCTCTAATAGCTGTCGGAGCAGTATAAAATATATTAACTTTATATTTATCTACTATTTGCCACCATCTTGAACTATCGGGATAATTGGGTACGCCTTCAAACATTATTGTAGTGGCTCCATTAGCCAAAGGTCCATAAATAATGTAACTATGTCCCGTCACCCAACCTATGTCTGCTGTACACCAATAGATGTCTTTGGGTTTATAATCAAATATATATTGATGAGTCATTGAGGCATAAACCATATAACCGCCTGTTGTATGAAGAACTCCTTTTGGTTTTCCAGTAGATCCAGAAGTATAAAGTATAAATAGAGGGTCCTCAGCACCCATTTCTTCTGGTTCACATTTTGACGATGCGCTAGAAATTAAATCTTCATAAGACACATCTCTTTCATTATCCCAATTAATTTGATTACCAGTTCTTTTTACAACAACACATTTTTTAACATTAGGACATTGAATTAAAGCTTCATCAGCAATCTTTTTTAAAGGTATGATTTTTCCACCTCTCACTCCCTCATCTGCTGTTATCAAGTAGTCTGATTCACAATCATTAATTCTCGTAGCTATAGAGTCTGGAGAAAAACCACCAAAAATTATTGAATGCACAGCACCAATTCTTGCACATGCCAGCATAGTATAAGCAAGTTCAGGTATCATTGTAAGATAAATTGTTACTATGTCGCCTTTTTGAACACCAATACTTTTTAGTGCATTAGCTGTTCTAGAAATATTTTTATGAAGTTCTTTGTAAGTAATTTTTTTTGTTTCGGATGGATCGTCACCAACCCAAATTATTGCTGTTTTCTTTCCATTTTTTTTAAGATGTCTGTCAACACAGTTGGCTGAAGCATTAAGAGTTCCGTCATAATACCATTTTATTTTTACATCTTCTTTACTATATTTTACGTCTTTTATTTTTGTATAAGGTTTTATCCAACTTATTCTCTTCCCTTCTTTTTTCCAAAACTTATCGTTCTCTTTTACCGACAGGTTATATTTTTTTTTATATTTTGAACTGTTTACTAGTGCTTGATTTGACCAGTTATCAGAAACTTTTATAATAGTATTTCCATCATCATCTTTTGCTATAATAGGTTTCTTTTTAATTTTTCTAGATTTTTTTGACTTTCTAGATTTTTTAATTTTTCTAGATTTTTTAATTTTTCTAGATTTTTTTGACTTTCTAGATTTTTTAATTTTTCTAAATTTTTTAATTTTTCTAGATTTTTTAACTGTCTTTTTTTTTTTTCGACTTCTTCTACCCACTTAACGCCCCTTTTTTTTGATTACCTAAACTTTACTCATTTTATTTATAGTTTTCCAGCTTTTATAATCTATTGGCATAACAGACAATCTACTTTGTTTTATTAAAGGTAAATGGGAAATAGTCTTATTTTTTTTAATTTTTTCCAATGTAACTGGGTATTTAAGTTTTTTCAAAAACCTAACTTGAACAGCTACAAATCTCTCTTTTTTGTCAGTTTTGTCTAAAAAGGCAGTTTTAATAATTTTAACAATACCCACAATTTCTTTGCCAATATTAGAGTGATAAAAAAAACAAAGATCTCCCTTTTTCATTTTTTTTAAATTATTCGCAGCTTGATAGTTTCGCACACCGTCCCAGGTTGCACCTTTAGACCCAGCTTGTTTCTGTTGATCAATAGACCAAACGTCTGGTTCTGATTTCATTAACCAATATGAAACACTCATAATGCAGAAGATAATAAATAATTAATAGATTAAACCAAGATAAAAATTTGCAGCAAATATATTTTACTCTATATTATTCAGTTATTATGGCTCAAAAAAACTTTTTTGATTTTAATTTTGAAGGATTAAGACAATTCTTAATAAAGGATCTTTCTATAGAAGATAAAAAAATTTCGATGAGAAGTAAGCAAATTTGGCAATCTGTATATAAAAAAGGTTTGTTCGACATTAATAATTTAACAACTTTACCAACTGATTTAAGAAACAGGATTGACACTTTAATTTCATTAAAAAGGCCAGAGATTACTAAAACACAAAAATCTACCGACGGTACTATTAAATGGCTCATAAAACTTTTTGATGGAAATGAAGTCGAGTGTGTCTATATTCCAGAAAAAAATAGAGCAACATTATGTATTTCATCGCAAGTCGGATGTACTTTAAATTGTAAATTTTGTCATACTGGAACACAAAGATTAGTAAAAAATTTAAATTTTTCAGAGATTATTAATCAAGTTATAATAGCTAAAGAACAATTAAATGATTGGAGTGAAAAAAAACTAATATCAAATATTGTTTTGATGGGCATGGGTGAACCACTGTACAACTACGATAATGTAAAATTAGCCATTGAAATATTGAAAGATAAAGAAGGACTTAATTATGGTCCAAAAAAAATTACTGTTTCAACAGCAGGAATTGCCAATAAAATACCTGACGCAGCAAAAGATCTAGGAACATATCTAGCTATATCTCTGCACGCACCCAATGATAATATTAGAGAAATGATAATGCCTATTAACAAAAAATTTAAAATTAAAGATTTAATTAAACAATGCAAATTTTATACTACAATTGTTAAAGAAAAAATCACTTTAGAGTATGTAATGTTAAGAGGTATCAATGACAACATTCAATGCGCAAAAGAATTAGTTAGACTAATGGCTCAATTTCCATGCAAAGTTAATCTGATAGAATTTAATCCTTGGCCAGGAGTCCAATATTTACCAACTGAAAGAAAAGAAATGGAAAAGTTTGGAAAGATTATCCAGGACTCTGGTTATATAGCCACCATAAGGAGATCAAGAGGAAAAGATATATTGGGAGCGTGTGGCCAGCTTAAAACATCAAGTAAAAAAAAATTTAAATTTATTTAAGTTTTAAACCTGGTCCTTTCATATACGGTGCTTTTGTGTCCAAAGGCCATCTAGACCTTGCGTCAAAGTCAGTTTTATTAACTAAGTTTTTATTAAATCTTTTAATACCAGCCCAAGCTATCATAGCAGCGTTATCACCACAAAACTTTAGGTCAGGGAAAAGAGATTTGAAATTCATTTCTTCAGATAGTTTTTTTAGACTTTCTCTTATAGTGTAATTTGCCGCAACTCCTCCAGCTACAACAAAATATGGACTCTTTTCACTAGTTTTATTTTTAAATTCTTCCATAGCAACTTTTGTTTTTTTATATAAGATTTTATTTATTGTATGTTGAAAGGAAGCAGCAAGATTATATTTAAGTTTATCGTTATTTTTAATTTTTTTAGACTGAATCAAAACAGCAGTTTTCAAACCAGCAAAAGATAAATTACATCCTGCTTTATTAATAATTGGCTCTGGTAGTTTATAAGAATTTTTATCTCCAAGCTTAGAAAATTTTTCTACATTTGGACCGCCTGGATAACCTAAATCCAACATTTTTGCAGTTTTGTCAAAAGCTTCACCAAGAGCATCATCAATTGTTGTTCCAAGTTGTTCGTACTTATTTACATCTTTAACAATTAAATATTGAGAATGACCACCTGAAATTAAAAGAAGTAAGTATGGAAATTTTATTTTTTTTTTTAGTCCAGCACTTAAAGCATGACCTTCTAGATGGTTAACTGCTATAAATGGTTTTCCTATGAATGATGAAATAGATTTACCAATATTTAATCCAACAGTTAAACAAACAACTAGACCTGGTCCAGCAGTTGCAGCCACCCCGTCCATTTCATCAATAGATTTTTTACTGTCTTTGAGCGCCTTATTGATAATGAAATCAATATTTTCTACATGCGCCCTAGCTGCAATTTCAGGAACTACCCCCCCAAATTCTTTATGTTGTTCTATCTGGCTTGAAACTATATTAGATAAAATATCTGCAGTGCCACCATCATTTTCTTGTATTACAGCTGCGGCGGTTTCATCACAACTCGTTTCAATTCCCAAAAATGTAACTTTTTTTTTCATTAAATTATGAACAAAATATTAGAATAGTATAAAATAAAATTAGTAAATATATATACTAATAATGAAAAAAATAATAATCGGAGCAAGAGGAAGCAAATTATCTTTAGCCTATGTAGATAAAGTTAAATATACCATATTGCAAAAAAATCAAAATCTTAGCGAAAAAGACATAATTGTACAAACCATCAAAACTTCAGGTGATATTTTTCATGATAAAAAGTTATCAGAAATAGGAGGAAAAAATTTATTTTGTAAAGAGATTGAAGAAAGCCTCATACAAAAAAATATCGATATTGCCATTCACTCTTTAAAAGACATGGAGTCACAAGAAAATATTAATTTAGTTATAGGTGCATATATAAAAAGAAATGACCCAAGAGATGTATTTATAAGTTCAAAATATAAAAGTTTAGAAGAGTTGAAAGAAGGTATGGTCATCGGGTCCAGCTCAAGACGTAGAGAACTTCAATTAAAAAAAATTAACAAAAATATTTTAGTAAAAAATATAAGAGGGAATATAGACACCAGAATAAAGAAAATGGAAAACGGTGAATTAGACGCAGTAATACTTGCAGCAGCTGGAATTAAAAGTTTAGGTCTTGAAAATAAAATAAAAAAATTTTTTTCAATTGACGAAATGTTACCCGCAGTAGGTCAAGGTATAATTGCAGTTCAATGTAGAAGTAATGATAGTTATATAAAAGATATTTTAAACAATATAAACGACGGTCAGGCAAGTTTTTGTGCAACAGCTGAAAGAAGTATGCTGAAAAAAATTGGAGGTGATTGTGATACTGCAGTAGGTGGCTTAGCTCAGTTAGAAAATGAAAAGATAAAGTTAAAAGCACAATTATTCTCTGATGATGGAAATTTTTTTTTTAATTATGAGTTAATAGGGGCTTATAATGAAGCAAATGAAATAGGAAAAAAAACAGGTGAAGAACTTTTAAAATTAGCAGGAGATAAATTTAAAAAAAAATGAATATTATTATAACTAGACCTTTAATGGACTCAGAAGATCTAATGAGAAAATTTTTTTCTATGGGTCACAAAATTATTCATTTACCTACTCTTAAAATATCCCCAATTAAAATGAATCCAATAGATGGAGATGAATACGATGCATTTGTATTTACAAGTGCTAATGCCATTAGAAACCTAAATCTTAAAAATAATAATAAAAATAACCTTTGTTTCTGCGTTGGGTCTATAACTGAAAAAATTGCAAGACAATCTGGTTTTGTAGAAACATTTTCAGCAGGAGGAACAATTAATGCTTTAAAAAATTTAATTTTAGGTTCTGATAAAATTAATAATAAATCTAAAATTGGTTATATATGCGGTGACAATATTTCCTATGAACTAGATAAAGATCTTGAAAAAGAAGGTTTAAATGTAAAAAAAATAATTAATTATTCTTCAGAGAAAATTACAGACCTAAATGATGAGAATAAAAAAATAATAGACAAACATCCACCTGATGTAATATTTATTTATTCTCTCAGAAGTGCCCAAAGTTTTATTGAAATTGTTAAAAATTATTCACTATATCCATTAATGACAGGGTCTAAAGTTATGTGTATAAGTAAAAAAGTTGCAGAAATTTTTAATAAAAAAGATTGGAAAAAAATTGGAATTTTTAATCCAGGAGAAGAACTGTTGGAACTAAAATGAATGTATTAGAAAATTTTAAAGATTTATTCTTAGACGTTTGGAAAGAAGGTGTATCTGGAGTTAATATCTCTGAAATCATAATAGCATTAACTATATTTATTTTTTTTCTTTTTTTAAGAGGGGTATTTTCTAAGTTTGTAGTCAAAAGATTAGAAAAATATGTTTCAAAAACTACAAACAAATTTGATAATTCTTTAGTTTTTTCAATGGAAGGACCCGCCAAGTTTTTTCCAATTGTTTTGGGTTTTTTTGTTTCTACAAGTTACCTATCGGGAGAACATGGTGCCATAGAATTAATTAATAGATCTTTAATTACAATATTAATTTTTTGGACTTTTCATCAAATTATTGGACCTTTTTCTGTTGTTATAAAATCAGTTGGAGGTTTACTCTCAAGAGATTTAATAAATTGGATTATCAAAGCTATAAAAGTTTTAATTTTAATATTAGGCGCAGCTGCAGTTCTAGAACTTTGGGGAATAAAAATTGGTCCAATTATTGCAGGTTTAGGTTTGTTTGGTGTTGCCGTTGCTTTGGGTGCACAAGATTTATTTAAAAACTTAATTTCGGGAATACTAGTATTAGTAGAGAGAAGATTCCAAGTTGGTGACTGGATATTTGTAGAAGGAGTTATAGAGGGAACAGTTGAGAGCATCGGCTTTAGGTCTACCGTTGTAAGAAGATTTGACAAATCTTTAGCAACAATTCCAAATTTCCAATTTGCAGAAAATGCAGTAATTAACAATTCTCAAACTACGAATAGAAGAATTAATTGGATGATAGGATTAGAATATCGAACTACAAGTGAACAACTAAAAAATATAAAAAATCAAATTGAAGAATATATTAAAAAAAATGATAATTTTTCCAAGTCTGAGAACACTATGCTTTCAGTTAAGATAGATCAGTTTGCCGCAAGCTCTATAGATGTGAGATTAATTTGTTTTACAAAAACAAAACATTTCCAGGAATGGTTAAACGTCAAAGATACTCTTGCTTTAGAGATCAAAAATATTGTTGAAAAAAATAATGCATCTTTTGCTTTTCCAAGTACTTCAATTTATGTAGAAAAAAAATGAAAGCAATCTATCTATTACTATTCCAGATTATTAATATCTACGAATGGGTAGTTATTATTCATGTAATTTTGAGTTGGTTGGTTGCTTTCAATGTCTTAAATACGCAAAGTAGATTTGTTTATGCAGTTTTAGACTTTACATATAGAGCTACTAGTCCAATTTTGGACAAAATAAAAAATTATATTCCAAATTTAGGCCAAATAGATATTTCTCCAATAATACTCCTTTTGGGTCTATGGTTTATTAAACTTTGTATGCAAATATATTTAAGACCTTTAATATTTTAAAATGATAATTGATGGAAAAAAAGAGTCTGCTTTATTAAGAGAAGAAATTAAAAAAGAAATTGACTCGATAAAATTAAAAACAAATAAGGTTCCTGGTCTATCTGTAATTTTAATCGGAGATTTTGAGCCAAGTCAAATATACGTAAAAAACAAAGAAAAAAATTCTAAAGAAGTGGGAATAAATTCAGAAATTATCAGATATCATAAAGAAGTTACAGAACAAGAGGTATTGGAAAAAATTAAGCAACTTAATAACGCTCAGCATGTATCAGGTATTTTGGTTCAACTTCCTTTACCGAAACAAATAAATAAAGAAAAAGTTATTAATGCCATAAATCCTCTAAAAGATGTTGACGGATTTCATCCAATTAATGTTGGATATCTTGCTTCAGGATATAAAGCGATTGTACCATGCACACCGCTAGGATGCTTATTTTTAATAAAAAAAGTAGAAAAAAATCTTTCAGGAAAACACGCGGTAATTATTGGTAGATCAAACTTAAATGGAAAACCTATGGCTCAACTTTTGCTAAAAGAAAATTGTACCGTTACTATCCTTCACTCAAAGACAAAAGATTTAAAATCTGAATGTCAAAAAGCAGATATTTTAGTTGCAGCAGTTGGTGTTCCGCATTTAGTTTCTAGAGATTGGGTTAAAAAAGACTCTATAATAATAGACGTCGGAATTAATAAAGTCGGAAATAAAATTTTAGGGGATGTGAACTTTGAGGATGTTAAAAATAAAGTCAAAGCGATAACCCCTGTACCTGGTGGGGTAGGCCCAATGACTATAGCTTGTTTATTAAAAAATACCCTTGAATGTTTTAAAGGTCGTTAGATTTATCGTTATCTATTTTTAAATATTTACTTCTTCTAAATCTTATTACTACAGTGGCTATAGAGACAATTAAAATAGCACTTGCTAAATAAATTAAATTTGTTGGATCAGACTCTTTATCTTGTAATATTATATATCTTGATAGCGCAGTGATTGCGATTACTAAAGGATATATAACCCGAACAGCTCTAGACTCCCAGTATGACCTAACTAATCCTATAACCTCGATATAGATAAACATTAAAAGTAAATCAGCCAGAGTGACTACTTTTGCGTCATACATTTTTACAATTTCTAAAAGAAAAGCAACTATTGTGGATATTAGAACTACCACTACTGCTACTAACTGAATATTTCGAATCGCTGAATTCATAAAATATATAATAACAGAGATTTATGATTTGTTTAACTGTTTTGAATGATGTTTGATAAAATTTTCAATTTTTGATTTGTTAAATGTTTTGTTTTCTTCAAAAGAAACTTTTTTAAGCGAATAAGCCTTATTTCTAGTTCTTCTTGATAGAATTGTAATGTTGCCTTTATACAAACCTAAAACAACATCTCCTGCTACCTGCTTTCTTTTCTTGTCTATAATTTTTTGAAGTTTAACTCTTTTCTTTGAAAACCAATAACCGTTATAAACTAGTTCAGCATATGCCGGCATTACTCTTTCTTTTGCATGGGCTGTTTCTTTATCAAGTGTAACTGACTCCATAGCTCTATGTGCAACATATAATACAGTACCACCTGGAGTTTCATATACCCCTCTAGATTTTATTCCAATAAATCTATTTTCCACTAAATCAACTCTACCGATTCCATTTTTACCGGCTAGATTATTTAGTTTATCTAATAACTTTTCGGGACTTAACTTTTTTCCATTAATAGCAATCGGATCCCCATTTCTAAAAGTAATAGTAATTTTAGTTGTTTTATTTGGTGCTTTTTCAGGAGAAATAGTTCTTTGGAAGATAAATTCTGGAGCTGAATTTTTTGGATTTTCTAAAACTTTGCCCTCTGTTGAAGTATGAAAAATATTGTCATCTATTGAAAAAGGAGGTGCTCCTTTTTTATCTTTAGGTATTGGAATGTTATTTTTTTTTGCATATATTATTAAATCTGTTCTTGATTGTAGCTTCCATTCTCTCCACGGAGCGATAACTTTTATTTTTTTACCAAAATATGCATAACCTAACTCAAATCTTATTTGATCATTTCCTTTCCCAGTTGCACCGTGAGAAACAGCGTAGGCACCAAACTTTTTTGCAATATCAATTTGTCTTTTTGCTATTAAAGGTCTTGCTATTGAAGTTCCAAGAAAATAAACACCCTCATAAAGCGCATGTGCTCTTACCATTGGAAATACATAATCTTTAACAAATGTATTTTTCAAGTTTTCAATTATAATTTTTTTAACCCCTAATCTTTTAGCATTTTTAATAATTTTTTGTTTGTTCATTTCTTGCCCAATGTCAGACGTATAGGCAATTATTTCTGCTTTATAATTTTCTTGAAGCCACCTGAGAATTATAGAG
>MDTC01122058.1_pt1 | contig 12790 bp, 11 predicted proteins | sample 811181 | NCBI WGS metagenome assembly MDTC01 (sample SAMN05326644, study PRJNA326480) | marine metagenome | isolation source: seawater | place: Pacific Ocean: North | collected 2011 | reverse complement strand
TGAAATTAGAGCTCCAAAAATAGTTTTTTCTGAAAGTTTGTACCATATTGATAAACTAGTATAAATTCCTAGACATATATTAGCAGCAAGCAGTATTGGCACTACTTTTAATCCAACCCAGTAAGTTTTATTGGGTATAAAATACTTAAAAACATGTAAGTACATTGTGATAAGTAAAAAGACAAATATTAGCGTAATAACAAAGTAATTCATCACTTTTGACAATGTTTCTTTTGAACTACTTTTTAATTGGTCTTTAAAGAAAAAGGGTTCAGATGCATAGCGAAATGCTTGTATAAACATACTAACAATCATAGTTATTTTATAATTAGCTCCGTAGATTCCATTTTGAGAAAGAGCCATTTTCAATGCTTCGTTAGGACCTTTTGCAATTCCATTTTCAATATATTGGTTGTATAAAATAGATTTTAGCATTGCTCGATCAAGAGTCTCGTTAATAACATATGCCAAACCAACAAGTAACATTGGCGAGGAGTATTTTAGCATGTTTTTAAAAAGAGAAAAGTCAAATGAGCCTTTGAATCTCATTATTGGCAGTAATGCACAAAATTTAATTATGCTTGCTATAAGGTTTGAAATAAAAACATATCCGACACCAATATTTGGGTTGTAAAAAGTATTTGTTATCCAATTACCATTATTATTTTCATAAGATTCTTTGCAGTAGACGAGAAAGAATAAGTTTAACATGATATTAATTCCGACATTCAAAAAATTAATTCCTGCAAATTTTTTAGCTTTTTCTTCTAATCGTAGCTTGGCTAGAGGAATTGAAGAAATAGCATCTAACCCAACAATTAAGCTAAACCATATTATGTATTCATTATGATCAGGATATTTAAGCCAATCTGCAATTTTTTGCGAAAAAAGGGTCGCAGTAGCAACAAAAACAGTTGTAGTAGTGATTAATGAAAAAAGGGTATTTGAGTAAACAGAGAGGTATTTGTTATCTTTTCGGGTAGAAAATCTAAAAAAGGCAGTCTCCATTCCATAAGTCAAGAATACAACCAAAAATGCAACATATGCATACATTTCAGTAATGATTCCATACTGCTCATTGGAGAATTGTATGGCATATAATGGTGTAAGTAAAAAGTTGAGAAATCTACCAATAATGCTGCTCGAGCCGTAAATAGCAGTTTGACCAATTAATTTTTTTATTGTGCTCAATAGCTTTTAATATTAGAAGTTAGGTTTTCTTTTCTCTAAAAATGCTGTTGTACCTTCAATGAATTCATTACTTCCAAAACAATTACCGAAACTTTCAATTTCTTTTTCAAACCCGTTAATCTGATTGTCAAATCCTGCGTTAATTGACTGAATTGCAGCAGTTATTGCATTTGGTGAGTTCTTTAAAATCTTAGATGCTAACTTTAGACATTCATCGATCAAGTTATCAAGTTCTACAACATAGTTTACTAGTTTATAATCAAGTGCAGTTTTTGCATCAATCATTTGTGCAGTAGTAATTAACTCCATTGCCTTCCCCTTTCCAATTAGCTGAGCTAGTCTTTGAGTACCACCATATCCTGGAATTACACCTAAACTTACTTCAGGTAATCCCATTCTTGCATTATTTGAACATAATCGAAAATGGCAAGCCATTGCTAGCTCTAAACCTCCTCCAAGTGCAAATCCGTTAATGGCAGCTATTACAGGTTTTGGATATTGCTCAATAAAGTCAAATAATTTTTTTTGTCCTGATCGAGCTAAACTTTTACCTTCATCAACACTGTAGTGTGCAAATTCTTTGATATCAGCTCCAGCTACAAATGACTTATCTCCTTCACCCGTAATTATAATTACTTTTACTGAATTTTCATTTTTTAGTTCTTTCAAAGCAATATTTAATTCATCAATTGTTACTTTATTTAGTGCGTTTAATTGCTTGGGTCTGTTAATTTTTAAGATAGCAACTTTATCTACTTTGTTTATTTTTATATTGTTAAAGTTCATTTTTTTATTTATTAAGTAAAATTAATCTAATCGTTATAAATAATTCAATATCATGTTATAAATATTGCTAGTAACTTAATAAAGTTTTATTTAGAAAATTTAGATCTAGCTAGCCATAAAAGACCGACTCCTGTCCAATAAATTAACAATATTGTACCAACATTTTTTATAATCTCTAGAATCAGGCTATTTTGAAATCCTGTAATGTAAATGATATTGTAAATTTCGTAAATTGAAAATAGTAAGGAAATAAATATGTGTATCGGAAGAACTTTTTTCAATAAATAGTAGTTAATTTTAATTCTACATATACACTGTTTTCTTGTTAACGATCATTTCTTGAATCATAACAACACCTTTAAATTCACCATCAACTTCAATATCAAGTACAGCAAAACCACCCTGTCCCTCCTTGTAAAATTCATTAAAATTGAATGTTGCCGTCCCATCTGAAATGGTAGTCTCTGTAAGATCAATGAGATTTGTAGGAGAACTAACATCTTCAAAGAATAACCTTACTTCTGCACCAACTACTGGTCTTTCGTTATTATTAAGTACTTTTATTACAGAGATAGTATCTTTTTTCTTGTAACATGAACTTATTGACACGATTATTAAAATAAAGACCTTGAAAGAAATAATTTTGTTTGTAAATGATTTGAAGTTCATTTTATTTTTAAAAATCGGTTAGTATTTGTTTAATTTGCAAGTTAATCAATTAGAATTTATATTAAATGAAACAGACAGTAAAATTTTTCTTAACAGTTATTATTTTATTAAGTACGATATTTATTTCATCATTCAATGTTTTTGGTAATCATTTTAAAAGTCCAACTATTATTGAGGTTGAAACTACTAAAGGTAAAATAGTTATTGAGCTATATGATGAAACACCTATTCATAAGGAAAATTTTATTAGGTTAGTAGAAAATGGTTTTTATGAAGGTATCACTTTTCATAGAGTAATAAAGAACTTCATGGCCCAAGCTGGAGACCCTAATTCAAGAAATGAAAATTTTAAAGGAAAATTAGGGCAAAACAGCGAAGGTCAGACACTCCCAGCTGAAATTGTACCCAAATATTTTCATAAAAAAGGCGCTTTAGCTGCTGCGCGACAGGGGGACCAAATAAATCCTGAAAAAAAATCTAGTGGTAGTCAATTTTACATTGTTCAAGGCCAAAAACATACAAGAAATCAAATCAAGCAAATGGAAACCAGAATAAATCAGCAAATGGAGAATGCTCAGATTAGTAATTTTTTAAAAATGGAGGGAAATGAGAAATATCTGAAAAGAATTAAAAATTTTCAGGTGCTAAGACAAAGTGATAGTTTAAACATGCTTTTGACACAAATTAAGAAAATGATTTCTTTAGATGGAAATTCAAGGTTTTCCTTTTCAGAAGAAGCTATTAAAATATATGAAACTATTGGGGGTACTCCATTTCTTGATAATGGGTATACTGTTTTTGGAGAAGTAATAAAGGGGATTGAAATTATTGATAATATTTGTTCAGTTTCAACAAAAGAGGGGGATATACCAATTGAGCCTATTTCAATTGTAAAAATGACCATTTTGAAATAGCATGTTTGATCAAATTGAAAATATTAAAAAAGAATTAGATGCATTCACAAGTGATGTTAATGATGAGATTGAGAGATTTAGAATCAATCTTCTTGGTAAAAAAGGAAAAATCACAAATCTCTTTTTATTATTCAGAGACGTTCATCCCAGCGATAAAAAAGAATTTGGGAAACAGTTAAATAATTTAAAAGCCTCAGCTCAGGAAAAAATTACAACTCTCAAATCTCAATGCATAAAGAGCACAACCAAAACAACGCAGGATTTAACAATTCCAGGTCAACCACTTAATATTGGTTCAAGACACCCAATAACCATAATTAGAGATAGAATAATTAATATATTCTCGCAAATTGGCTTTTCAGTTTCTAAAGGCCCAGAAATTGAAGATGATTGGCATAATTTTTCAGCATTAAATTTCCCTAAAGAACATCCTGCAAGAGATATGCAAGACACCTTTTTTATAAATAAAAACATGTCATTGAGAACCCATACCTCCTCAGTACAAGTAAGGGTAATGGAAAAAACTAAACCTCCTATTAGAACAATATCTCCTGGAAGGGTATATAGAAATGAAGCCATTTCATCAAGAGCACATTGTTTTTTTCACCAAGTTGAAGGTTTGTACATAGATGAAAATGTTTCATTTGCAGACATGAAACAAACTTTATTGTACTTTACAAGAGCAATGTTCGGGGAAAATACAGAAATAAGATTGCGTCCGTCTTACTTTCCTTTTACCGAGCCCTCTGCAGAGTTAGATGTTTCATGCTCAATTTGTAAAAGTAAAGGTTGTAGTGTTTGTAAATATTCAGGTTGGCTAGAAATCATGGGTTGCGGTATGGTAGATCCAAAAGTGCTTGATAATTGTGGTTTAGATCCAAAAAGATTTAGTGGATATGCATTTGGTATGGGAATTGAAAGAATCGCACAATTGATTTATGAGGTTAATGATCTTAGACTCTACTCGGAAAATGATTTTAGGTTTTTAAAACAGTTTACATCTGAAAGATAGTTTGCTTATTTAAACTTCCAATCCCAATCATTCATGTTTTTCAAACAAATAGTAAGTAATTCAATACAGTTTTTAACATCAGACTTGTGAACCATTTCTATGACCTGGTGAATATGTCTTGTTGGAACTGAAAGAGCTCCTGCTATTGATCCTCCAGGTGTCATTCTTTGAATATTTGCTGTATCAGTTCCACCTGCAGTTAAAATTTCATTCTGCCATTTAATTTTATTTATGTTGGCATTATTCTTCATAAAACCGATCATTCTTTGGTCACAAATTGTACTAGCATCCATGATCTTTATTGCAACGCCTTCACCTAGAGACGTTATTTTTTCGTGAGGTGCTGCACCTGGTACATCGTAAGCAATCGTTGTATCTAGGCCGATCCCAAAGTCAGGTTTAATTTTTTGAGTAGCTACTTGAGCACCTCTGATACCTACTTCTTCTTGAACAGTAAAAACAGCATATGTGTTATAGTAAGGGAGATTAATTTTTTTTAATGTTTCAATTAAAATGTAAACAGCTATCCTGTTATCAAGACTTTTACAGTTTAAACATTCACCCATTTCGATAAGTTCTCTTTCTCTAGTTACTGTATTACCTACGGAGATTACTTTATCTACATCTTTCTTATTTAGCCCAACATCAATATAAAAATCATTAATTTTTGGCACCTTATTTTTCTCATCTTGACTCATCACATGTAATGGTTTTGATCCCATTACACCAATAATATCTTTCTTACCATGTACAATTACCCTCTGAGAGGTTAGCGTCTTTGGGTCAAAACCTCCAAGAGGATGAAATTTTAAAAATCCGAACTCATCAATGTGAGTAACAATAAATCCTATTTCATCCATATGGGCACCTATCATGACAGATTTCTCAGAACTTTTACCTTTTTTTATTGCAATTATATTACCCAAATTATCAACTTCTATAGAGTCAACGAAAGGTTTAATTTCTTTTAAAACTAGTGATCTGACTCTATTTTCATATCCTGGAGCCCCAGCAGTTTCACATATTTTTTTTAGTAGATTTTTATTGAGCATGATTATTCAATGTAGCTTAATTTTAACATGTTAGTTTTACCACCCTCTACAAGAGGAATACTCGCAGTGTTAATTATTAAATCGTTTGGTAATACTAATTTCTTTTCTTTTAAAAAATGCTTTATATCTGCTATTGTATGGTCAGTACTAATTGTTTTGTTATAGTAAAATGTTGAAACTCCCCAAACAAGAGATAATGTACTTAATAGCTTTGTATTACTTGAAAAGACATAAATACTTGCCTTTGGTCTTTGACTTGATATTTTATAAGCTGTGTACCCTGAGTGTGTCATTGTTACAATTGCTTTAGCAGTTACCTTTGTTGCTAGTCGGCAGACATTAAAGCATATAGAATCAGTAATAAATCTATTTTGATTTTTGTTTGAAAGAGCTTCTTTTAAGTACAATGGTTCAAATTTACTTTCTACTTCCTGAATGATTCTAAACATTATTTTTACAACCTCTACAGGATGCTTTCCAATAGATGTTTCACCGCTAAGCATAACAGCATCAGCACCGTCCATAACTGCATTTGCGACATCATTTACTTCGGCTCGATTTGGTGTAATATTTGTCATCATACTTTCCATCATTTGAGTAGCAATTATTACAGGTTTTGCCATATCTCTCGCCATTTTAACAACTTTTTTCTGAATTAAAGGAACTTTCTCCAGCGGTACTTCAACGCCTAAATCTCCTCTTGCAACCATAATTGCATCAGTTTCTTGCATTATTGCGTTTAAATCTTCTAACGCTTCAGGCTTTTCTATTTTTGCAATAACTTTAGCTTCACCATTTAAATTTGAAATATGGTGTTTGAGTTCAATTACCTCTCTTGCACTTCGGACAAAAGAAAAACCAACCCAGTCCACCCCCTGATCTATGGCGATTTTTAAATCTTCTTTATCTTTTTTTGTTAAGCTAGAAACAGAAATTTTTGTATCAGGAAGGTTGACACCCTTCCTTGAATATAAAACTCCTCCAGCTAAAACTTTTGTCTTTATGGTATCCTTTTTATTTGTATGCACAACAATAAGATGAATTTTTCCGTCATCAAGTAATATCTTTTCTCCTTCATTAACATCTTTAGGTAATTGATTTAAACTAATATGTACATAATCAGGTTTATTTATTTTAGCATCATTTGTTAAATATAGAATTTGGTTATTTTTTAAATTTAATCCCTTTTTAGGCAATTCACCAATTCTGATTTTTGGACCTTGTAAGTCTGCAAGTAAAGCAGTATGTGTGCCAAGTTCAGAGTCTACTTTTCTGATATTTTTAATTGCTTTTATATGATCTTCGTGAGATCCATGTGAAAAGTTTATCCTGAAAACATTTACACCTTCATTTATCATTGACCTTAAAATTTTTTCGGATTCTGTTGAAGGTCCGATTGTTGCTACTATTTTTGTGCGTTTTATCATTATTAGAAGATTAAATTTTTTTTCGATTTTAGCTTTTCTACAATAATTGGCTGTGCAGTTAATATAAAGTTAACTGATCTTATCTTTTTTAATAAATTGTTTGAAAGAACTTCCTCTGAAGATTTTATCATTAAAAAAAAATCGACATATTTCTTTTCGGGTATTAAATAATTTTTCCCACATTTATTACCGATTAAATAATAATTTGTTTGAATTCCTTCTTCATTTGAACAATAAAGTGGGAAACACAAATTAGGTTTTGATGATTTATTTAAGATTATTTCTATGTCTTCTTTTGCTCTTTCAAGTGAAGTATTTAAAATTTTATTTAATGCCCAACAAATCCTGTAACTTTTTTCATGGCAACAAATGCCCATGAGAGAAAAATCAAATTCATATTCCTCATCTAAAATATATTTCATCATTTTGACATTGTAAGTTTAGTATTTGTAAAAGGATTTACTTTTCAATCTAAAGTGAATAGTTTGCTAAATTCTAAGTTGTAATTTACAAGAATTATTTAAAGTTTAAAATAAACTCTTAGAAATGCTAAAAAGAAGATCTTCTTTAAAGTTATCAACCATTAGTTGAATTCCAAAAGGCATATTATTTTTCCCTTTCCCCAAAGGTAATGATATTGCGGGCATTCCAGTAATATTAGCATGAACGGTAAAAATATCTTGTAAATACATCTTTATTGGGTCTTTAATTTCTCCAATGTTAAATGCAGTTGATGGTGTAGTTGGAAAAATAAGAACATCATTATTTTTAAACATTAGCTTTGTTTTTTCCTGTATCAACCTTCTGACTTTCTGTGCTTTTGTGAAATAAGCATCATAAAAACCGGAACTTAGAACGAAATTTCCAAGCATGATTCTTCTTTTTACTTCAATTCCAAAACCTTCTGTCCTTGATTTTTCATAAGTGTTTTCAATACTGCTACTATCTTCACTTCTTCGACCAAAATGTGCTCCGTCGTACCGAGCTAAATTTGACGATGCTTCTGCAGTGGTTAAAACATAGTAGCAAGGAACAAGGTATTTCAATAAAGGGAATTTAACATAATTGATATCATGTCCTCTATCAGAAAATTTTTGAATTATTTCTTCAGTTTTTGATTTGATTTCTTTGTCAAGATTTTTAAAATTTAAATATTCTTCAGGGATTCCGACTGATATTTTTTTTTTAAGAGGTTTAATCTCTTTTAAATTTGGAGAGTTGGCAGAAAGGGTGCTGTCGAACTCGTCTTTACCACTCATTATATGAGTTAATAAAGATGCATCTTCAAGCGAATTAGTAAATACACCTATTTGATCAAAACTAGATGCATATGCTATTAAACCATACCTAGATATTCTCCCATAAGTTGGCTTAAACCCAAATACATCGCAAAATGATGCAGGCTGTCTGATTGAACCCCCAGTATCAGATCCTAAAGAAGCGAGGCATAACCCTTCTGCAACTGCAATTGCAGAACCTCCAGAAGATCCTCCTGGTACTTTATTGTGGTCGAGGTTATGATGAACAGGCCCGTAAATACTATTTTCATTTGAACTTCCCATTGCAAATTCATCGCAATTAAGACGACCGATAATAATGGCATCTTCCTTTAGTAAATTTTCTATTGCTGTTGCCGAAAATTTTGATTTAAAGTTATTTAAAATTTTAGAGGATGCTGAAACATTGTGCCCCTTGAAGCATATATTGTCTTTTATCCCAATTATCATCCCCGCAAGCTTTCCAGCAGTATTATTCTCGATTTTCAAGTCAATTTCATTTGCTTTTAAAAGAGCTTCATTATCAAAAGTTTCAATAAATGCATTTGTTTTAGATTTATTAATCTTATTTAAATAAATCTTAGTAATATCAAAAACTGTAAGTTTTTTTTGAAAAATTAATTCTTGTACGGAAACAAGGGACTTTGGAAGAGTCAAAACTGAATAATTAATCTTTGTTATCTAAATCTTCATCTTTGTTAGTTGCGTCTTTAAATTCTTTGACGCCCTTACCTAAACCGCGCATGAGTTCCGGTATTTTTTTACCACCAAAAAGGAGTAACAATATTAATGCAATTATCAAGACTTGTTGCCAACCAAAAACACCTGCTAAAAAATATTCAGAACAACACATATTATAAGAATTAGAATACAAATGTAAGAATTATGTTTAAAGTTTAAATCCTATTAGCGCTGATACACAACCTTCATCATCCTTTTTCGAACTTGAAATCTGAATTAGTTTTTCAGGAATAATAACAGAAACAATGAGCTGTTGAGTTGCTGCAACTTTAAAATCAAATGAGCGAATGTCGTTACCGTTATTGTCGTAGTAAAGATGCCTTTTTGAATTTCGGATTGTAAATTGAATATTCCCTAGCGAAGTATCTGCGCAAGTTGCTATTCTGTAACTTTGACCCTCATAGAATGTGGATATAAATTGATATCTGTCACCAGGTGATAACTTTACGCTGTTATTTTCACCGGTAGGAACATACTTTCCAAGCAAATCTTTACAATTTTCTTTGTTAAAGCTTCTGCACTGAGCATTTATATTAAAGCTAAATACTAAAATGGCTAATCCGAATAAATACTTCATAATAATTGGTTTAATATTTTTTTTCTGATATCTGAGGCTAAAATAAAAATTTCATTTAAGTCCTTTTGTTCGAATTTAAGATTAAAATAGTTACCAATAACTATTTCGTCATTATTTTCCGCTATTAATGGTCTATTTTCTACAATTTCGGTTCTCAAAATATTTTTGAAAACAAATTTTAAGTTTTCCAAAGGATTTATAAAGTTGTCTTCAATTACATCAATATAAGTAAAATCAGCTATTAAAGATAGTAAGTTTTCATGTACAATTTTTTGTTCTGCAATAATATTTTGAAGTGGTTTATTTTCAGGATCTAGCTCATGCATGTTAGTAGCCAGATAAAGTCCCTCTAACCAACCACCAGCTACTATAAGCGCCGAAAGATGTTCTTTTTCATCGCTCTTTAATTTATTTTCTATTTCCCAAAAAGTATTCCCAATTATGATTTGCATAGAGTCTTTATTGTTTAAATTACTTTCAACTCTTTCTTTAGTGTTTGAGTTTACTACTGCGTCTAAATGTAGTAGTTGAGCTATTTCAATAACTTGGTTAATTAACCGGTTAGTTTCAAACTTTCTTTCAAAAAGCATTGCGTAATTCAGGTCAGTGCTTATTATCCCTAATAAAAGTGCTATTATTTGATTTTCGTAAACTTTATTAATGGAGAATTCCGGGAATAGTAATTGATTTGAAAACCTTGAATATGAATTTTTCAAAATTATTGTTGTTTCCATCGGAGAAGGAATACTGTAATAGATGGTCTCCATCTTATTTTTATTTTGAAGAGAATTTTTGTGAGATTTTTCAATTAATGTATTATTTTGAGAACTTTGATTACAAGATAATGCATTTAAAAACATAAAAATTAGAGCTAATTTTTTTTCAATTCTCATAGCCTATTATTAATGTGCATCCAGCCAATTTTTCCCCACTCCAATTTCAACTTCTAAAGGTACATTAAAGCTAATTGCTTCCATCATTTCCTTTTTTACTATCGATTTTAATTGTACTTCTTCTTCATTAAATAGGTCAAATACTAATTCATCATGAACTTGTAATAATAGTTTAGACCTTAGTTTTTCTTTTTCAATTTTGTTGTAGATATTGATCATCGCTATCTTTATTATATCAGCGGCACTACCCTGTATTGGTGCATTAATTGCATTTCTTTCGTCAAAACCACGGACTGTTGCGTTTCCACTGTTGATATTAGTCAAGTAACGTTTTCGTTTTAAAATAGTTTCAACATAACCATTTTCTCTCGCAAATAAAATGCTATTATCCATATGGTTTTTAATTTTTGGAAACTCTTTAAAATAGTTATTGATAATTTCACTTGCTTCTTTTCTTGGGATACTTAATCTTTGAGAAAGACCAAATGGAGATATTCCGTAAATTATACTAAAATTAACCATTTTTGCTTTGTTTCGCATATTTCTATCCACATCATTAGGATGTACGCTGAAAACTTTTGCTGCAGTTTCTCTATGGATATCTCTTTTGTTTTTAAAGGCATTAATCATAGATTCATCTCCACTCATCCCAGCAATTATTCTTAGCTCAATTTGAGAATAATCTGCACACATTATTGAGTATTTATCATTTTTACAACAAAAAGATTTTCTAATTTCTTTACCAAGATTTGTTTTTATTGGAATGTTTTGCAGGTTTGGATTGTTTGAACTTAATCTTCCCGTTGAAGTCACGGTTTGCATATAATTAGTGTGAATTCTTCCTGTATCCCTGGAAATTAGTTTAGGAAGAGCATCTACGTAGGTTGATAATAATTTTTTTTCTGTTCTGTATTGCAATATGTTATCAATAATTTCATGAGTTCCAATAAGCTTGTTAAGTGTTGATTCATCGGTTTTGAACTGCCCAGTTTTAGTTTTTTTTGCTTTTTCCGTTAACTGCATTTTTCCAAATAGTATTTCACCTAATTGTTTAGGAGAATCAATATTAAATTCCTCATTTGCTAAAGAATAAATGGAATCTTTGAGTTCTTTGAGACTGATGCGAAGTTTCTGAGAAAATTTAATTAATGCCTCCGTATTAATTTTGATGCCTTCACTTTCCATTGCACTTAATACAAATATGAGAGGCATTTCAATTTCATAAAATAATTTATTTAAACCACGTTCATCAATTTGAGGTTTAAGATTTTTATACAGTTGGTATGTCACGTCTGCATCTTCAGCTGCATAATTTTTAAGTTGCTCAATATCTACATCTTCCATTTTTGTAGATGGATTTTTTTTATTTCCGATCAATGATTCGATTTTTATTGTTTCGTAATTTAAAATCGTTCTAGAAAGAAAATCTAAATTATGTCTTTGCTCTGGATCAATTAGATAGTGTGCAATCATAGTATCAAAACATTTTTCGCAATTGAGTTCAATACCATTATTATTTAAAACTGTATAATCGTATTTTAAGTTATGTGCGATTTTTAGACATTGTGAAGAAAAGAAATCTTTATAGATTAAGATTAAGTCTTTGTCATATGATAAGTCACAATAGTAACCCGTATTTGATTTGAAAGAAAAAGAAATTCCTAAAATTCTTGCTTCTTTAGCATTTAAGGATGTTGTCTCGGTGTCAAAAGCAACTTCTTTTTTACTGTTTAATAATTTAACAAAATTTATGTGTTCATTTTTAGTTTTAACTAACTTATAATTTGGGTTTTTTGAAATAAAATCATAAACCTTGTGTTCATTTTTTTCGTTGACTAAACTTTCTGCAAAAAGATCCATTTGTTTTTCTTCAAATATATCTTTGCCGATCAGTCTTTTACCTAGTTGGTTGAACTCTAGTTCTTTTAAAATGGGTACCAAATCACTCTCGTTCACCTCTTTTTTTCTAAATAATTTTTCATCAAAATTTACGGGGCTGTCCAAAATTATTGTTGCTAATTTTTTTGAGATAATTGCTTGATCTGCAAATTTTTCGACATTTTCTCTTTGTTTACCTTTTAAATCTGCTGTATTGTCAATAAGATTTTCAATACTGCCATATTTTGCGATTAATTTCTTTGCTGTTTTCTCTCCGATTCCCGGAATACCAGGAATATTATCAACAGCATCTCCCCAAAGACCTAGTATGTCAATTACTTGTTCAGGACTTTCAACCCCAAATTTCTCACAT
>MDTC01081048.1_pt1 | contig 12790 bp, 10 predicted proteins | sample 811181 | NCBI WGS metagenome assembly MDTC01 (sample SAMN05326644, study PRJNA326480) | marine metagenome | isolation source: seawater | place: Pacific Ocean: North | collected 2011 | reverse complement strand
GAATCAGTAAATAAATTCATACCATCGCGATTCGCACTATTTCCATAAGGATTTCCAACGGCAAAATAAACTAACCCTAGTTCTGAATCAATCGAAGGCGTCTCCCAAATGCCTCCACCATTGCGCTCACCGCCAACCCATGTCGGTCCCGCAATATCCCAACCTTGGTCCGACTCATCTTGTGGCACCGTATTGAAATGCCAGAGCACCTCTCCAGATTGCCCGTCGATAGCTAAAACGTAACCGCCGGCTATGTGACTTTCGCTCCTCGTTGTCCCAAGATAAACAATTCCATCATAAATTTGAGGTGCTGTAGTGAACCAATATCCCACAGATATTGCGGTCTCAATACTAGGGTCTCTGAGATGTAACACATCGAGTATAACCGGCGCCTGCCCTTCGTCACCGAAGCCCGGTACAGGCTCTCCAGTTTTAGCATCCAAAGCAAACAAAAAAGATCCAGCGGCTGAGTAAACGATCCCATTTTCAACCGCTACCCCGCGATGGCGGAAGATATAACCTTCTCTGCGCCCTCCGCCAAGCTTCCGAGTGACGTCATAAGTCCACAACAAATGTCCATCAACCGCATTTAAAGCATAAACACTTCCCCGCGAATCAGTGACATACATTATTCCATCAACCATCACTGGGGTAGTTTGGTTGCTTACACCATCGATTACTCCATGCTGAAACAACCACTTTGGATAAAGGTCTCTGACATTACTTGGGGTAATTTGATCGCTAGGTGTATAACGAGAGCCTGCAAGATCAAAGTTATGTAGGCGCCATTCCATGTCGGGAACACTCGAGAGCTCCCTTTCACTAAGAGGCTTTCTCGTTGACTCGGGAGAGCAACCAGTAATAAAGCTAAACAAAACAAAGAAAACGAGTTGGACCCTTGGAGTCATATGAATAAATGGCAGATTAATCATAATTTTATCCTTTTGATTGTTTGATCTTAGCTTGTGATTACCGAGAGCTTTTCAATCCTCCTCGAAACCCTCTCGACAACCTCAAGTTTAATTATTGAGCAGACCCCTCTGCTCAACCATCATGCGAATCTTACTGATCGCTTCAGAATCTAACTGAACATAAGCCGACTTCAAGTACTGCGCAATATCAACCCCTGAGGGTCCTGCCGGAATATCACGCTTATATCTGAACCTTACAAACAAAAAATTCGGTTCAGGCTCCTCAATTTGGGTCAAACTTTCAGCATGATTTGAATCAGCGTCAACCTTCCAAGAGGATTTCGTAATAATGCTTTCCTCCGGTTTAAGCGTAACGGTTTCCGCAAAAACTTGATCTCCGGCCTCTGTTCGGCGCTCAAAGCAGTTATCGACAATTTCACTCGATTTGCAAACCAAAGCATCGTTAAAACGATCTGGTTGCCTAGCGCGAAGCAGCAAACCCTCCCACAACTCACTGCGCCTCAAAGAAATACCTATCCGATCTAGTGGATCATTTACCTGCACAATATGTTCAAATTCGAGTGGCGAGTTTTTCATCAAAATTACCAAAGAGTTTATTTAGGCTTTAACTCAATTCCCCAATGATCTAGCTGATCCAATATTTGATAGTCCGTCCAATCGAATTTTAGCGGCGTGAGGGTAATGTAACCCTGCTGGTACGCGTAGGTGTCGTTCACAGGATCGGTTGCATTCGCAAGTCTGCGCTTGGCATCATAAACCGTGGTGTCTCCGACAATCTCAATAACATCATATCCCGCCGACGCGATATAAGACTCACCCATGGGACGAGCAACGACACCCTTAAGCTCACCACCCGGGACATTAACAGATATAACGGTCCCCTCTGGCGCACCTGAATCCCTATAATGAACTATTAGTTGTTTTACAACGTTGGCCGCTGCTGCTTCATTTGTCGTTGGAAACGCCCCCGACACCGCAATTGCCGGTATTCCGTTATACAAGCCCTCCATTGCTGCGCCGACAGTGCCTGATAGATGCGATACATTACCCACATTAGCCCCGCGGTTAATTCCAGTAACCACTAAATCAAAAGGGTCATTTTTTCCAAGCACCCTTAGACCATACCTGACCGCCGTAGCTGGTTTACCGTCAACTGCGACGCCAAAAAATTTCCCGTCTTTTTCAACTCGAATAACCTCTAGCCTCCCACTTTCGCTTGCTTGACTGCTACCGGATTGATTTTCCAGTGGCGCAGAAACAACAACCTCAGCATCCGGGATAGTCTCAAGCTCAATTTTTAAAAACTCAAGCAAAGGTGATTCAATTCCATCATCATTAGAAAGCAAAATACGATACCCATCAGCCAATGCCTTATAGTTGAAAACAACAAGAAAAATTCCCAACAACAATTTAACCAATGACTGATGCTTGAATATTGAGCTACGCATAACCTCTCCTAAACTGTTAACGAAATCCAACCCAATGCCAACTGATAAACTTTAGCAAAGCGGCACAATTCGGCCCAACTATAGACCAGAAAGCAACAGCATTGCTAGGCGATCAATAATAAAGCATTATGGGGACTCCTAATCCTGCGGAGCAAAATTAATGACATCGTCATTTATCAAAGTAGCATTCTTTCAGAAAGTTGGAATCCAATTCTGGGTTTTTCTGCCTCTGTGTTGCCGATTCATTGCTCTGGGGTTTGCTCTTTTTTACATTTGCACGATGAATGCACAAGCTCAAGATGCAAACAATCCGCTCGCATACTCCGTCGCTTGGAAACAGACTGCGGCAGAACATCGAGCCCTATTCCATCAAGGGTTTAATATAGCGAGAATGCGAGTTCAGCAGGCCATTGCAGAAAGATCTAATAATGAGAATAAAAAACCCCTCGCAGTCATCACAGATATAGACGAGACAATTTTGCTTGCCAATGCTTATTGGGGGTATTTAATAGGTAACAATCAAGATTTTTTTGACGATACAAGTTGGGATCAATGGGTTGGCGACAATGAATTTACATCCAGCCCTGGAAGCACTACCTTTCTAAAATTTTGTGAAGATAATGATGTGGAAGTGTTTTATGTTACAAACCGAAATCAAGGCGAAGAAACATTTCAGTTAGCCTTAGATAATTTAAGAGCTGCTCACTTGCCGTTCGCACAGCCTGCAAACCTCAGAGTATTAAGGTCGACTTCCAACAAAGAAGAGGTACAAGATACAATCCGTGAAAAATATGAAGTCGTAGCTCTCCTCGGAGACAACCTTAACGACTTTAGTCGAAAATACTATTCAACGGACGTGGATGAGCGCGCGAGGCTAATGTCAGAGGATTCTGCGAGTTTTGGGCATGAATATATCTTATTCCCGAACCCTACAGACGGTCATTGGATCAGAGCGATATTTGGTCAATCAGAACCTGCTCCTAACGATGAAAACAGGAATATTCTAAGAGACGCCGCTTCAAGAAACCGCTGGAATCCAAATAAAAATAATTAGACAGGTATTAACTTAGTTCTAAGAAGTGCGCATAATTCAAGTCCTACAGCCAAATATATTAAACCCAAATCATATCCGAATAACTAAAACACGCTAACGTTAAACGTTAGCCAAAAATAGGCAGGATCCCGAAAATGACGACCGAGACTCTTTTCAGACCTTTCAATCATCCTAAGCTCTTTCTTAATAACAGAATCATCATGGCGCCGATGACCCGCTATTTTTCTCCAAACAGTATCCCTGGTGACGACGTTGTCGAGTACTACAAGCGCAGAGCAGAAAATGCGGTCGGGCTGATACTGACAGAAGGCACAACAGTCAACCATAAAGCCGCCTCGTCCAACGCACGTATTCCAAAATTTTACGATGAGTCACTCGATGGTTGGAGTAAAGTGGTCGAGGCTGTCCACGAGGCAGGTGGAAAAATAGCACCTCAACTGTGGCATATTGGAGCAATGCGAAAAGAGGGTGAGGGACCCTATCCAGAATATCCGTCAGCAACGCCCTCGGGACTAGTGGGTAAAGGTAAACAACTACTTGAGGCTCTCTCTCCAAGAGAAATTGACAAACTAATCAAAGCGTTTACTGATGCAGCAAAAGATGCCAAAGACTTAGGTTTTGATGCCATCGAGTTGCATGGTGCGCACGGCTACCTATTGGACAATTTTTTTTGGGAAGTCCTTAACCAACGCGAGGATGGCTTTGGAGGCTCAGTTGCTGCCAGGACACGGTTTGCCGCGGAAATCGTCGAGAGTATTCGTGCCGAGGTGGGCGAAAATTTTCCCATCATCCTCAGATTCTCCCAGTGGAAACAACAAGATTTTGAAGCGAGGCTGGCGCCTACTAAGGAATTACTCGAACAATTCTGTGCTCCCCTCTCAACCGCGGGTGTTGATATATTTCACTGTAGCACTCGAAGATTTTGGGAACCTGAGTTCAGCGACTCTTCAAAAAATCTTGCTGGCTGGGTGAAAGAAATTACGGGTAAACCAACCATCAGCGTCGGAAGTGTTGGTCTGACCGAAGAATTCGTCTCCACCTACAGAGACGCCGAGGCCGAAGTGGCTGGTATCGACGAACTAATTGACAGAATGGAACAAGATGAATTTGATTTGATTGCAGTCGGGCGTGCACTGATTGCTAATCCAGACTGGGCTGTTAAAGTGAGAGACGGACGAATGGATGAGCTCGTCACTTACGATAAAAAAATGCTCGAATCGCTGAATTAAACTTAAAACTTTTGGAGAAAGAGTCAACATGGGAAAAAGAATACTTCTTGCTACGTCAGTGGCCATTTTTTTCTTTCTCTTATTTTGGTTTAATTCAAACTCCGTGGCACCCTCAGCTTACACTCTTCCGACTTCTGAAAAATCTAGGGAAAATGGGAAATATCTTGTTAGCGCCGGCGGTTGTGTCAGTTGTCATGGAAAAGCCTCTGACACGAGTGACGAAGTAGATATTAATTCTCTAGCGGGCGGACTGCAGCTGGTTACTAATTTTGGTGATTTTTATGTACCGAACATTACCCCCGACAAGGAGACGGGAATCGGGTTATGGACAGCGAGCAATTTTATTGGCGCTCTAAAGCACGGAATACAACCTAGCGGCGCAAAGTATTATCCAACGTTCCCTTACCGCGCTTACGCCGGCTTATCAGACCAAGATGTTTTAGATATTGGGGCGTACCTGATGTCGCTAACCCCCGAAAAGAATATTGTTCCTCAACATGAGCTACCACTCTGGCTAACACGATTCTCAGCTAATATCTGGAATCAATTTGCTGACATAACTCAGCGACCAAGGGAACTTTCTCCCTATAATAAAAATGAGGCTTATGTCAGAGGCGCTTACCTTGCCCGTAATTTAGGCCACTGTGGAGAGTGTCATACCCCGCGGAACCTACTCGGAATCCCAAAATTGAGTGAAGAATTTTCCGGCGCGACGCTAGGAGAGGAAGTTATTGAACCGATCGATGCAGACGCGTTAACCGAATGGTCAGAAAATGATTTTGACTTATTTCTTCTCCTTGGTATGAAACCTAACGCCGAGTTCGTAGGAGGAGATATGAGCGACGTGATAGAGCACAATACAAGTCGCCTAACGGATTCAGATCGGGCAGCTCTTGCCTCATTTTTTATCACTTACCAAAGGGACAAACTAAATTCTGAGAAAATCAGCCGGCTATAGACTTCCAACTTTTTACCAAATAATCAGCGGTTCTCCAGGCGAGCGCTTGGGCGGTCAGGGTTGGATTTCGGGCCCCACTTGTCCCCATCACGGCAGCCCCAAGCACCCCAAGGTTCGGAACTTCATGGGCAAAACCCCACTGGTTGACAACATTTGTTTCTGCGTTCAAACCCATTCGGGTCCCACCATACGCATGTGTAGACGCTTCCATAGTATGCCCCAGGCCATGTTTTACGACTTCTATGGCTCCGGCCTCTTTGTACCACTGCTCCATTTTATCTTGCGCATAGGCAGCAATACGCTTTTCATTTTCATGATAATGCGCCGTAATACGTGTTACGGGTAAGCCTATTGAATCTTTCACGACTGGATCTAAATCCAGAAAATTACTCTCATACGGTAGGGTGGTCTTCTGTATATAAGCCGTATTAGTTCGATCAACATTCTTCATAATAAAAGACTTCCAATCCGAACCCCACGTCGACGACGTTCGTCCAAAGGTCGACATTTTTGCTGCGCTAATCGGTTTACGATCTGTGTGAACCCAAAGATTAGCGCCGCCAATAAAATTCAATCGAGAATGATCAAAATTGTCATCAGCCCAATTATCGATCCCAACCCCTTGCGCAGGCAGCCCATACCAATTGTGAAGGTCCCTCTCAAACAAAGCGGTCACCGGAGCACCTTGATGGTGACTGAAATAATGACGCCCGACCTGACCCGAATTATTTGCCAAGCCACCAGGAAATGCTGGCGACTTTGAGAGCTGAAGTAAGCGGACATTCTCGTAGGCATAGCTCGCTAATAGGACCACTTCTGCGGGTTGGAAAAAGCTCTCATTCCCCTTCAGATAATTAACTCCTGAAACTCGACCCGAATCATCGACAACTATTTCAGTAACTCTCGCAAATGTTACAACTTCAAGGTTCCCGGTATCCAATGCCTTAGGAATAGTCGTGACCGCCGTCGAACTTTTTGCCTGAACATGGCAGCCACCCTTATTGCAAAAGCCGTGGTACTGGCATGGCGGCCTTCCGTCAAATAATTCAGTTGTAATTGCCGCTGGCCCCTGGAAGGGATCCCAATTCAATCTGCGTGCAGCAGTATCCATTTGTGTCGTGAATGGCGAGCTTCGTAGCGGCTTCATGGGGTAATCGCGCCTACGCTCACCTTCAAAAATATTACCACCTGAACCGGTCTTCCCTTGCAAATTTCCGGCTTGTCCAGAAACGCCAATCGTATATTCTACCTTCTCGTAATATGGCTCCAGTTCATCATACCCAAACGGCCAGTCCTCAACTGTGCTCCCTTGAGGGATTCTATCAACCCCATACCGGTTGCGGGTCTCAGTGACCACGTTAAAATCCCACGGATTCAGCCGCCAACTCTGAGCCCAATAATGCATTGATGTGCCCCCAACAGCATTCATCATCGGGTGCCCACCTTGCTTAGCTTCTTTGTCGATCGAAGGTCTCACTGTCGGAGCCTCTTGCGCAGCTTTTTGGATTGATTGTGGCCAGTTTCGCGAGCCATTACGCAACTCATCTGGAGCAAAGTCGCGAGGGGACAGCCAACCTCCAGCCTCGAGGCCAATTACTTTTAGACCGGCATTAGTTAATGGCAACGCCGCAATGCCTCCGGTTGCGCCCATGCCAACGATAACGACATCTGTTTTAGCGAGTCGAGTGACCAAGCTTATCTGCCGTCCAATGGAGAGGCGCCATTAGTTTCAATGTCGACAGCAAGTTTTGTGTAAGTATCATGGTCGTAAGCTGACTTGTGCGTGGGTGCCAATTCTGCGCCCTTCATCACATCCGCCTCAGAGGCGCCCAACCGTATTCCAGGATAACGAAGTAAATCCCAGCCGACGAAATTTCTATTTCCACCATAGTAGGGATCACAAAACGTGCCATCGATCGTGTGACTTCGCACCATACTAAAAAACTCAGTGGCACTCGGCGCGAGTCCTGGAACCTCATTAGCTTCGACTGCTTCAAGTATCGAATTCTGGTGTTGCCGATCCAAACGATAAAACACAGCCCCGCCGACCTCACGTGAAAAATCGTTGATGGCACTTAGGCTTATCATATAGTTTTGTCGCACGGAAAGATTATGGCTCGCTAGAGACTTGTCAATGTAGTGGACCGCTCTTGCCTCTCTGGCTCCAGGACCATCTTCATCAGACGGAATCAAACAATCGCAAATGGACTCTAGAGTTTCAGCCTCCTGAGCAGTGAGCACCTCAAGGGCCTCTGGCTGAATGTAGGACTTAAAACTACTTTCTTTGGGCGCGCTATCAACAGCAATTACATTCCCAGTGGCAGCCGAGCCGACAGCTGCAGCCCCCATCAGACCAGCTCCTTTTAAAAGGTTTCTTCGAGATGGGTCACTTAAGTGGTCCTGAGCAATTTTGTCAGTCTTTTTATCTTCCGACATAAGAAAACTCTAAAAATTAATGTCACCGTTAGTTTAATAGTTAACAAAAGTTACACGGCAAAAACAGATAGAGGAAGTTTAAAACCCGATCCATTTAGGATGAAAATCTCGGGCCTAGTCCCAAATCCAGCACCCGAGTAGTATTAACCCAAAAGTTGATCTATTTAATCTGTGTCAACTCGGAAATTATCGTGGCAATCGCCGCAAGATCCACCCAAAGCGCGAAACGCCCCAAGCGTCTGACCCCGATCACCGGTCGAAGCAGCATCAGCAAATGTCGTCGCGTTATCCACAAGGGCTTGGGCCTTCGCCGCGAAGCCTGCAGCATCTTCCCAAATGACATCCAACGCTTCAGTTTCCACATCAAATCCACGCGTATCCTCAACAAAAACATGAGGAATGGTTGGCGCCAGTGCGGCTATCCGACGACCATTCATTTCAGCAACCGTCGCGTCAAAAGGCGCGCCCTGAGCCATTCCAACCAAAGGTCTAAGATAAAAAAGTATTAACTTAAAAACAGACTGACGGGTATCAGCGGCTGATGCAGCTATTTCCTCCGGTGTAGGCTGATCTTGCGCAATTGATGGACTCATGACGCCAACTAGCAACGTCATACTCAACAGAAATACAGCAACGTTTTTAATCTGCATGCTTAACTCCTCGATTGTATTAGTATCGTTATTTGTTTTTATTGTTACGCGCCATAGTAATGCCTGTTGTATTTAAAGTCATTACTAAAACCCTAGATAGTCAGTCAGAGCTTCACGGTATGATTATCCCCCTTACCAAATACGAACTCGCTCTTCTGGAGAGAGATAAAGAGCGTCATCGGATGTAACACCGAACGCTTCGTACCATTCATCAAAGTTGCGTACTACTCCGTTGACTCGATACTCAGCCGGGGAATGCGGATCTGCTGTCAGGCGGCGGATCAAGGCGTCGTCTCGAATCTTTTGTCTCCAAACCTGAGCCCACGCTAAAAAGAAACGTTGGTCACCGGTAAATCCCTCTATGACAGGCGCCTCGGCCCCATTAAGTGCAATTTTATAAGCTCGATACGCGATCGAAAGTCCGCCAACGTCACCGATGTTCTCGCCCAAAGTAAAATTTCCATCAACGAAGTATCCTGGAACCGGCTCGAAATTGTCGTATTGTGCGGCTAACGCGGATGTGAGCTTTTCAAAATTGGCTCGATCTTGGTCGGTCCACCAATTTCGCTGAATGCCTTGATAATCTGATTTTGAACCCTGGTCATCAAAGCCATGGCCCATTTCGTGACCGATCACTGCGCCAATTCCGCCATAGTTCACCGCCATGTCTGCCGCAGGATCGAAAAATGGAGGCTGTAAAATACCGGCCGGAAAAACAATCTCATTAAACGCAGAATTATAATAGGCATTCACAGTCTGAGGAGTCATCCCCCACTCTTCGCGATTGGTTTTTGTACCGAGCCTGTTAATTTCATCTTCGTAATTAAACTCTCGCAGCCTTAAACTATTTGTAAAGAGATCGTCTTTCGAAATCTGAACCTCAGTGAAATCACGCCACTCATTGGGGTACGCAATTTTAGGCCGAAAAGAATTAAGTTTTAATCTTGCCTCGGCTTTGGTTTCTTCTCCCATCCAGTCCAGCTCACCGATGCTTTGTTCAAGAGCAACTCTTAGATTTTCAACCAATTGTTCCATTTTTTCTTTTGCAGACTCAGGAAAATGTTTTTGCACATAGACTTGACCGACCGGCTCGCCGAGGCCACCCAACGATCCGACTTTTGCAACAGCCCGCTCCCAGCGCTCACGCTGCTCGGGCACACCGTTTAGAATCGTCGAATAAAAATAAAAATTTTCTTGATTGATCTCGGTTGATAATAAGTCTGCATTACTCGAAATATGGTGATACGTCACATAACTGACCCAGTCATCAATATCAGCCTCACTGATCAACGCAATGAGTGGAGCCATCGCACTAGGGTAAGACACATTTAGCGATTCAAGATTTTCTATCCCAGCAGCGGAAAAATAAGCATCCCAATCAAAACCAAGATACTCTTCAACAAAATCAACATAGCTCATCGGGTTGTAGGTGAGGTCTCTATTCCGTCGCTGTGATCGAGGCCACATAAGCTCGGCGATCTTCGTCTCTAGTCCCAATATTGCAGCGGCCTTCGAACCAGCATCTGCGACGTCTGCAAAGCCCAACATCCTCTCAATATGAGCCACATACTCACCACGCGTGACTTCAAATTCATCAGTATCAAGCAAATAGTAATCGCGGTCCGGGAGGCCAAGGCCGCCGATCGACAATACCAGTTGATGTCGGTCAGGATCGGACCTATCCGCTCCCACATAGAAGCTAAAGGGGCTGGCCGTCCCTTCACGTTGCGACCCGCCAAATATCTTGGTAAGGGCTTCCGTGGTGACAACCTCTGCGATACGACTCAACGAAGGTATCAATGGCGTGATTCCCTTTTCATCAAGAGTTTCTGTATCCATGAAACTATTATAGTAATTACTTATCTTCCCCTCTAACGACAGAGCCTCCGGCTCCTTGCTGCCAAGCTCTTCAATTATGTTCACCACCCTCTCATCTGACCGATCCCTCAGCACATTAAATGCGCCGTAATTGCTTCGATCATCTGGCAGCTCAAAAGAATTTAACCACTGACCACTCGCGAACTGAAAAAAATCATCCCCCGCGGCAGTAGCAGAGTCCTGATAGCTTAGGTCTATACCGAAACTCCCAAGTTCTGGGAGAGGCGCTGCCCCATTTCCATTTTGCTCGTTGCAGGCCACCAAAGCACTCAAAGAAATAACAATACAACAGCCGGACGTTCTAAGCCCCATAGCTTTCTCCTATGATTTAACAGTCGTTCTAATGAAGTATGATTTTTAAATGATAAGATATCACAGACCATCAAAAGTGCGGTATAAGACAATCCTCTCTACACTGAAAAACCATAGGTAAAAGGAAAAAGCTATGCCTTCCCTGCTCAACGAAAACCCCGAAGAAGTGTCGACCTTTGTAACCCATCTTGAGTGTAGCTACACCGGAAAACAGTATCCGGCCGATCAATTAATTGGCTTGTCGGAGGCAGGTAAGCCGCTGTTGGTTCGCTATGACCTCGAGGCGGTGCGGCGAGAGTTCAGTAAAGATTATCTGAAAAAAAGGGTTGGAGAGTTCTGGCGCTACCGCGAGTTGTTACCCGTCAGACAGGCTAAGAACATCGTTCGACTCGGGGAAGTCATGACCCCCATCTTACTCGCGAAAACGCTTCAAAAAGATTATGGGTGCGGTGAAATTCTTATTAAAGACGAGGGAAGACTTCCAACCGGCTCATTCAAAGCGCGCGGTATTGCGCTTGCAGTTGCTATGGCAAAGGAGCTTGGAGTTAAAAGAATGGCGATGCCTACCAATGGGAATGCTGGGGCCGCGCTTGCGGCGTATTGCAATGCGGCAAATATCGAGACTTTTGTTTTTTGCCCAGAGGACACCCCAAAGATCAACGTCAAAGAAATCGCTTTCTTCGGCGCAAAAACCTTTTTAGCCAACGGATTCATCACCGACTGCGGCAAGCTTGTTGGGGCCGGTAAAGAAACGATGGGATGGTTTGACACCTCAACACTTAAAGAGCCCTATAGAATAGAGGGCAAAAAGACAATGGGGCTTGAGCTTGCCGAACAACTTGATTGGAGGTTGCCGGATGTAATTTTGTATCCGACAGGCGGAGGCACAGGCTTGATTGGGATGTGGAAAGCATTTAATGAGCTTGAAGCGATCGGCTGGATAGGTTCAGAGCGCCCGCGCATGGTAGCCGTTCAAGCTGAGGGGTGCGCACCTATCGTGAAGGCGTTTGAGGAGGGTAACCGCCACGCTGAACCCTGGGAAGACGCCCACACAATCGCTTCGGGGATTCGAGTCCCTGCAGCCGTCGGAGACTTTCTTATATTGGACGCGGTGAGGGAGAGCGGTGGCTTTGCTTGTGCTGTAAGTGATGATGCAATCAATGTGTCGCACAAAGAATGTGCAGAAAAAGAGGGTATCTTGCTTTGTCCGGAAGGTGCCGCAACGCTTGCCGCACTCAAACAAGAATTGAGTTCCGGCCGCATTAAAAACCACGAGTCAGTAATGCTCTTTAACTGCGCCACCGGATTAAAATACCCAATGGAATCCTCACACCATAAAATAGACCTAACGCGCGAGATTAATTTTGAATGGGTTCGTGATTGCTAGACTTTTATTGCCTTCTTAAAATCCGCCTTGCAACAGCAGAACGACAACTATAAAAAAAGCGACGGTGATCTCTCATCGTCGCTTTTTCTTCATAAGCCTATTAAGCTAAGTGCTTAGAAAGACCAGAGCGCTCGCATGTACCAGCGACGTCCGCGTCCATCAAGCACACCAGCATCAAACCCAAGACCATTGAGCTCTCTCAGAGGCACGTCTTTGTTCAACGCGTCCAACAGACCCACGGTAAAGGTGGTGCTACCGAGGTTTGAGTTACCCCAAGTGTGATTGTAGTTGTACTGCGCATCCCACTGGTTATAGCCACCGATGGACTGTGTGAGACGGGCCTTTCTGTAATCATTTGAAACACCCATAGCCTGCTCATAACCAAGCTCTCTATATGAACCCCAGTGACGGTTAATCAAGGTCAGACCCTGATTATTGTTCCGCCAGTTCAAGACGATTGTGCCTCGGTTGTCAGGCATCGATCGCACCAGGTTACCGTCTCCGGT
>MDTC01160545.1_pt1 | contig 12792 bp, 10 predicted proteins | sample 811181 | NCBI WGS metagenome assembly MDTC01 (sample SAMN05326644, study PRJNA326480) | marine metagenome | isolation source: seawater | place: Pacific Ocean: North | collected 2011 | reverse complement strand
GTTTCTTAATCTCTTCACTTGCGTGATTCTCTAAAGCATCGATTTGGCCCTGAGTCATTAAAGGATTTAAAGCTAGCGATAAACAACCGCTTGATAGTATTTCATTGACGCATGTAGATAGAACCATCGGCAACCCCAAGCCGCCATACTTTGGATGGCCAGAAATCCCTACCCATCCACCTTTTGCTATAGCATCATATGCCTTTGAAAAACTTGGTGGCAAAGTGACCTTTCCGCCTTCAAAAATCGCTGGATTTAAATCACCATCACTATTGATTGGTGAAATAACGTGTTCTGTTAATCTACTAACTTCGGCAAGAATTGAATCGACTGTTTCATCATCAAAATTTAGATTTTTCCCAATATCAGATTTATCACAAATGGCAAACAAATCTCTAAGAAGAAATTTCATTTCGTCAGTTGGGGCTAAATATGACACCTAATTTCCTTCCACACAAAAATCTACACATGATTATTTAGTTGATGAAACAGTGTAAAGGAATATATTTCTAGAAAAAGGTGAAAATAAAGTGTCGGTCAAAAAAGAAATCCATATCTCGACTGAAATATTACCTAGTAGTAAAGAAGGTATCTTTAGGGCAGCCCAAATATTAAATAATGGTGGGCTTGTAGCATTCCCGACAGAAACCGTTTACGGACTGGGCGCAGATGCTACTAATTCTGGCGCGATAGAGAGAATTTATAAAGCTAAGAGGAGACCTTCCAATAATCCCCTAATTATCCATGCACATAATGCTAGTGTCGTCAAAAATTATGCAAAAATGGATGACCAAGCTGAAATACTAGCTAAATCTTTTTGGCCTGGCCCCTTAACTTTAGTATTAAAAAAAAATACCAACGTTAGCAAAAGAATATCAGATCGCGCCTTATCAAGACTGCAAACGGTTGCAATCAGAATACCTGCTCACCCAGTTGCTCAACGCATACTAAGTCTCTGTAATAATCCTATAGCTGCCCCTTCCGCCAATATTTCTGGGAAATTGAGCACTACTCGATTTGAGGATGTTTTAGGCAACATGTTTGGGGAAATTGATGCCATTGTTGACGGAGGGCCTTGCCCAATTGGTCTTGAGAGCACCATAGTAAAGATTGAGGATGACATTTTTTCTATATTAAGACCTGGAACAATTACCGAAGAAGAAATCGCTTCAAAAATTGGAAAAAAAGGGCCTACAAAAAAAAGTCTGGAAACAAAAATTACTTCCCCGGGACAATTAAAATCTCATTATCAACCAGAAACCCCTATTCGTCTTAATATTATTGACCCCAGAGATAATGAATTACTGCTAGCTTTTGGCCCACTACCGAATGGTGCCAAGGGACTGACCCTATCCGAAATCTCTGATCCTGATGAAGCTGCCATGAACTTGTATAGTGCCTTAGCAGACCTAGATAATTTAGCAAAGATTACAAAATCAACTTCTATAGCGATACACCCCATACCACGAAAGGGAGCCGGCGTTGCAATTAACGATCGCTTGCAACGTGCAGCACACAAATCTTAAAGGTACAAGACTCCAAGTAATTAAGCTCTTCCACTTTCATTTACAAAGTAGGCATTCTTAACACCCAATGACCCTAGAGAAATTTCATATTTTTCTGAGAAATTCTCACCAAAAATAATTGAAGGATCTGCTTTAGCAACCAACCAAGAATCTTCTAGGATCTCCTGCTCCAACTGGCCACCATACCAACCAGCATAACCCAAAGTAAACATACGAGAAACAGGACCCTTACCTTTACATATGTCCTCCAAAGCTTTGGTGTCATTTGTTAAATTGTATTGGCCACCTAACTTTATGGTAGTTCGAGCCAGACAATATTCGGAAGAATGCAAAAGAAAACCTCTTTCAAATTCTACTGGTCCACCAAATAAAACCGTCTGATTAACCTTTTTTTGGTTATCCTCTAATGAAATACCAGTTACAATTTCATGAAAATCTAATTCTTCCATTGGTTTGTTTATTATGAGACCCATGGCGCCTTTTTCATTATGGGAAATCATATATATAACTGCTTTATGAAATCTGGGATCTAAAATAGCAGGAGTAGAAACAAGTAAAGAACCTTCATAAAAGCCCTTGACAACTTCTGGAAAAGAATTTTTTTCTATTTCCTTATCTTGATTTGCATCATATTTTCCATCATTCATAATATCTAACCTATTATTCTGTATTCAATCAAACATAACAAAAATGAAGAAAATATCAAAAATAATCTCAAAAACATGCTTAGAAAGAATTCAATTAGGCCTAAGACTTATAAAGGTAAAGGCATTCAGATATGTAGATCTTTCAATCCTTTCTATGATGCTTTCACTGTGCTTTTCCAATCCCATTTGTTACGCATCACAGACATTTGGGCAGTCTGAAAATTCTGTGATCACAAAAAATGAATCCTGGGAAATCAAATTTTTTAAGGCATGGCGAACGGAAAATGGCAACTATCAGTATGGTTTATTTATTGACCTTGATGATAATTGGAAAACATACTGGAAACATCCTGGGAATTCTGGATTTAAACCAGAGTTTCAAATCTTAAAAAGTAAAAACCTTGCAAAACTTGAAGTGCTCTGGCCAGCACCCAATATCTTTTATGAGAATGGAATAGAAGTCTACGCATTCAAAAGCAAGCTAATCTTGCCCATTCTAATTCATCCTCAAGAAATTAACAATCCTGTAGCATTTGAATTGAAGTTAAATCTGGGTTTTTGTAAGGATATTTGCGTTGCAAAAACATTCCATCTGGAAAGTGAGAATGTCGAACATGCTTCAAATTTTCAAAATAGTGAAATACGAGAATCTCTTAAAAACGTTCCTGTTAACCTTACTGCCTCAAAAAGATATATTTCCTGTGCTGTGACCAAAGAAGGGAAAAAATTGATACTTAGCAGCAAGTTGGATACACAGTTCTTTACGAAGGAAAAAAAGATAAAGGATGCTATATTTTATTACGGGGATGGTACTATATGGTTCAATGATAAAATGCAGCACTTGGCTGAAAAAACCCAAATGTTTACTGCGACCCTAAACCATGTAAACAATCAGAATATCTTGCTAGACAGGAGTAAAATCGAACTAACCTTATTGACCCAAAATGGTGGATTCATTTTGAATGGTTGTCCATACTAAGTGATCTAGGATAACTTTCGATTACGGAATCGCGAAGGTAAAAGAATAAAAATGCAATAAATTGCGCTCAAAACAACTATCGTCAAGCCCGCAATCAATGTGTAACCAGATTCGAATCCTAAATTTTCTAAAATAGGATTGGGATCAATTCCCAAAAAGAAGTAGCACAGAACAAATATATTTAAACTAAGAATTATTGCAACAAAACCAAAAGTTAATCTAAATAGAATGGGTGCTCTTCTGCCAAAAATTACCCTCTTCAATGCCCTACCTAAAGAAAGGCAATCTCTTTGAACTACGACAATGGCAGGCACCATAAATAGAACAATTATCATTCCAAAACCAAGCCCGTAAACAAGTGTCACAATAGTAGGCTTAAGAAACTGTGCATCTTTGGAAGTTTCGAAGAGTAAGGGTGTTAAACCTAGGACTGTAGTCAATGTGGTCAATAATACTGGTCGCAACCTATCACAAATTGCATCTAAAATCGCTGGCTTTAAACCCCTATATCTTGCATATTCATCAATGGTAGAAACTAGAACTATAGAATCATTAATAATAATTCCCGTCATTCCGATAAGCCCCACTACCGAAAATAGTGACAGATTAATTCCCCAGAAATAATGTCCCCAAAGCGTGCCAATTAAGCCAAAAGGAATAATGGACATCACGACAATTGGCCGCGCCCAACTCGCAAAAACCCAAGCTAGAGCCAAATAAATTCCTATTAAACACAACATAAACCCTATCAATGCATCGTTAAGAAAATCTTTTTCTTGCTTGAACAACCCACTTAAGTAGGTATCCACACCAAATCTTGCTCTCACGTCAGGTAAAATATCTAGTTTGATTAAATCAGTTATTTCCTTTGCTCGATCTGGATCATCTTCAGATATATCACCAGTTACTGTAATTTTTCTTTGCCCATTTTCTCTAGAAATGGACGAGAAACCATACCTAGACGTAACCGTCACAATATCTGACAGCCTGACATAATTTCCCTCAGGATTTATGACATTTACTCGCTCTAGAAAATCTGATTGGATTTCAGAATCAGGGATTTCTACGACTACCTTTGAGGAACGATTGCGAAGGGGAAAGCTTATAGCTTCAATGCCATTTAGTTGCTGATAAAGTTGTCTCCCTACATTATCAATGTCAAAACCTAAAGCCGTTCCGCGTGGAGTCAGCTCAAGTATTAGTTCATTCTTATCATAGGCTTGTGTATCTTCTAAACCAGAGATTTCAGGAAGACTTATCAATTGGTTTTGAAAATAGACAGACGCAGCTTTAAGGTTTTTTAGGTCAAACCCCAAAAAATCAACAGAAAGACTATCGCTACCAGGACCTGATCGCCAACTTCTAAAACTCAAAGTTTCAAGCAAAGGATGTCTTATTATTTCATCCTGAATTTTGCCCAAAACTGCGTATGAAGAATAAGGTCGCAGGTCTGCATCTATGAGTTCTACAGAAACGGCTCCCAATTGATCAGGATCCTTGTTCTCGGCTCCAGAAATTGCTCTTCCCGAATTACCCCCAATTTGGCTAATAGAAAAGGTCAAAGGGTTTACCCCATATTCCTTCTCATACTCATCAGATACTTTTTCAATTGCTCGAGCCATCTCATCAAGCATTTTTTTTGTATCAGATCTGTTTGCTCCGGGTAACATTGCTATATTCCCAGTGAACCCACCCGCTTCGGGTGCATCAAAAAATCTCCATTTAATTTTTCCTGATATCATAAGTGTACTACTTAAAACCAATAACAGCACTGCAGCACTCAAAATGGGATAACGAAGCTGGATCACAAAATACGTGAAGGGTCGAAATACTTTTTCCCTAAAAACTCTGAACCCAATGTTAAACTGATCTGAAGGCCAATCGTACCAGGCATTTTTGCTAGCCTTTGCCCTTAAAGCATGTACCATGTGGTTAGGTAAAACCAAAAAGCACTCCAATAATGAGGCAAGTAAAACTACTATCACAGTAAAAGGTATATCAGCTATTAAACTACCGAACCGTCCCCCAACCGCAACTAACCCTGCAAAAGCTATTATTGTAGTGATGGTGGCCGTGAAAACTGGTAAGGCCATTCTTGTTGCACCCCTTTCAGCTGCCTCCTCGGGCGTTTCACCAAGCCTTCTTACACGAAAATCTGCATGCTCCCCAACCACTATGGCGTCATCTACTACAATGCCCAAACAAATGATCAATGCAAAAAGAGAAATCATATTGAAGGTCAACCCAGATATATACATGAAAGCAATGGCGGCCAGCAGGGCAGCAGGGATACCTGCTGCTACCCAAAATGCTGTGCGTGCACTCAAAAAGACAAATAATAGGATTAAAACAAGACCTAAGCCCTGCAAACCATTACTTAGTAAAATCTCCAATCGATTGGAAATTAAGTCTGCTCGGGTCTTTGATAGTTCGATCTTGACACCTTTGGGAAGGGAGCCCCCATACTCTTCAGTTATGCTTTCAACCTTTCTTTGAATATCGATGGCGTCACTCTCAGCAGATCGATCAACTCTTATTACGACAGCCCTATTTCCCCCAGTAAAATACTCCCTTCTCTGAGATTTATTGTCAAAATAAATCCTGGATAGATCACTTAGTAGAAGCTCTTTCTGAGAATTTGGGAGCCTTATCAAAATATTTCCTATATCTTCAATTGTTCTCTTGGAAATACCGCTTCTGACCCGATTAGATGTTCCTACTTCTCCAGTAGGATCAGTATCTACTTCAGCTGCAATTGCAGTCGCCAAGTGATTTAATGGAATCTTGTAACGAATTAAATTAACTGAAGGGACAGTCACTCTTATTATTGGTGCACTAACGCCCATAATCTGGGTGTTGCTAATTCCATTTCTGTAGAGTTTTTGGGTAAATTCATCAGCTAACATACCTAACTGCTCCAGTCCTATTGGACCTGAAATTACAACATCTGTCACCCTATCGCGCCAGGAAATTCTTTTAATGGTTGGAGCTTCAGCGGTTTCCGGCAAATCTTGGACTGAATCCAAAGCCGTCTGTACGTCTTCCTTAGCTATTAGCATGTCTGTACCAGGCTTAAAATCAATGTAGATTCTGGCACTTCCCTCGGTTGAGGATGAAATGATTTGTTCTACACTATCTATTCCTAGTAGTGGCGCTTCTAGAAGTGAGATGATGGCATCATCGATGTCTTGAGGACCAGCTCCAAGCCACTTAACACCGATATTTACCTTTTCAATGACAACATCAGGAAAAAATTGAGATCTGATTTTACTCATCGCCAGTAGACCCAAAACTACCATCAGGACTAATATCAAATTAGCTGCAGTATTATGCCTAGCAAAATAACTGATTATTCCCGAAACAAATGAACTACCAAACTGTCTCATCAGTTTCTTTCCATTCCTTTTTCCAGCCTGCGCAAAGTTTTCGTGCGCATCTTGCCACTATTGATTTCTTTGATTAAACGATCCTTCACATTCTCAGGCATACGGTCCATAGACTTCACAAATTCAAGTAGCTCATTCTTTTTTTTCTGATCCAGTTCTACAATTTTTTCAACATCGCTCGATTTTGCGGCTTTGTCATTCTTAAGATCAGAAGCACGCAAAGGTTTAACCTTAAGTCCTCCACCTAATTGTGGCGAGCGTTGCATCACATATTCGGCTCCTTCAGGCGCTCCTGCCACAATTACTTTTTCTCCTTGCCTTCGAAGAATATTGACATTCACCTCTTGAAGTCTATCTTCGCCAGAAAGGATAAATAGCTTTCCATCTATAGTGACGGCTGAAGCTGGTAATATAGAAATATCTCTTAACTCAGGCTCATCAACTTCGACTAGTAAAAAATCACCGGGTCTTAGTGAATTATAATCATTCAACTGTAGAGAAGCAAAAACCTGCCTCCCGCTTCCGCCCTCAGGTATTTCAGGACTTACCCGCTCTATCTTACCTTCAAAAGATAGAATAGAATCGGCACTTTCTAATTTTGCAACAATTCCTAGTTCTTGCAATTCCCCTTTTCTGTTTATCACTCGAGCAAATTCATTGGCAGAAAGATTAAACTTAACTTCTATGGCATTAGGATCAATTAGAATACCTAACCTCTCATTCTTCCCCACCAAGCTACCAGGTGAAATATTAGCGGAGGACATAACACCAGAGAATGGCGCTACATTTTCTGTTTCTTTTATATTTCTTTTAGCTTTCTCAATAGCTATCAGCCTGCGTTTTAATTGTATTTCCAGCTTACTTATATTGATCTTTGACTTTTCAACTAGGTTTTGTTTATTAATTACTTGTTGTTCCGAGGAGGAGTAAGCCAGCTCACTATTTTCGACCACACTACTCGTAGTTAATCCCGATTTTGCCAGCTTCTGCTGTCTATCTAGGGAATTCCTCCTTAAACCAAGTTGTATACTGGCTGCTTCCTGATCTCTGAGTGATAGGTTTAGCTGGGATCTTGCTTCTTTCAGCTGCGCATTCGTATCTTCCAAATCTATTTCTGCCACTTCAAGAGTATTCATAAAGTCTTTTTGATCCAACCTGAATAGTACTTGTCCCTCAGTTACAAATCCTCCCTCTACAAATTTTTCTGATACATAGTCTAGCCTACCTGCCTCCATAGAACGTATTTCTAGAGTTCGTTTCGATGTTGCTTCTCCGTATGAGAATATTTTCGGAATAGTAGATTTGAGTTCAACTTTTGCCACATTTACTGCAAAAACTCTCTCTTTCTGATAACGTTTTTTCTCTGGCTTCTCAGACCTTACCTTAATGGCATCAAACAAATAAAAACCAGCAAAAAAAAGCACCCCAGATGTCATGCTAAAAATTAATAAACCTATGAAACTCCTGAATAAAAACCTCATTTCATCCCTGCACTAATTGAATTATTAACATTTGGGGTAAGAAACCAACTTAAATAGAAATTTTTGTTTGAAATCAAGTGCTATCTGCTGATCAGAGAAAATAAGATCAAAAACATAGATTAAAATCACCTTTTTTTCCTACGTTTTTTTTCTTCTAATCTTGGTAAAATTTCTACAAAGTTACAGGGTAAATTCCTATAATCAAATTGTTTCCTGAGAATGTGAGTCCAAGCATCTTTGCATGCCGATGGAGATCCAGGTAAAGCAAAAAGAAATGTCCCACCAGCCACACCAGCACAAGCCCTACTCTGGATTGCTGACATTCCTATTTTTTGCATAGACACATTAGCAAAAAGGACTTCAAAAGCATTTATTTTTTTTTCATATAACTCTGTATGAGCCTCAACAGTGACATCTCGACCCGTAAGACCTGTTCCACCCGTAGTTAATATGACATCAATAGTAGTCTTTGCAATCCACTGCTTCAAAAGATTTTGAATTTCCACTTTTTCATCCTGTACGATTTCCCTTTCAATTAATCTATGACCTGCTTCAAGCACTTTTTGTACTAATAATGTACCAGATTTATCAGTAGACAAATCCCTAGTATCAGATACCGTCAATATCCCAAATCCAATGGAGATAAATTCTCGTTCTTTTTTCAAGTTACTGACACTCCTCATTCATTAGATTTTTTAACAATTTTAAATTGTTCCAAGTCCTTCTCTTTTTTTCTGGTGATTGTATCATAGAATTCATGCCCTCAATCTCAATTGCTGGGATTCCCTCATAAAAACCAATGCATCCATTTTCTTCATCGCCCATGAATTGATCAGATAAACCTAGTATGTCGCCAGGAATCTTTCCAACTAGAACCAGAAAACGGGGAGAAACAATTTTTATGTGTCTTTGGAGAAAGGGTCTAATTAAATCCAAATCAGATACTTTTGAATTAAAATCTCTAACAAGTCTAAATGGTACTGACGGCAAAACATAAAGACCAGATTTTTTCGTGCCATCCAGGCTTAACTCCAAAGCAGCAAAGATATTTTTAAATAATTCTCCCGTACTACCTGCATAAGGTACAGATTCAATTTCCTCAACTCTGCCAGGAGGTTCAGAAATAACCATTACATTTGCAGCAGAATTACCAGTAGCAAACACCATACCTGAGGAACCTTTAATGGAATAGAAACCAGTAAAATTACTTATGCTTTCTTCTAATGTCTTAATATCCATAGCATTGTTGGCAGATTCTACTGCATTTGAGATTAAATCCCATTGCAAATCTTTTTTTCTAAAAGGTAGTCGGTTGTCGGAAACCTTTTTAGTAATATGTAATTGGGTTAAATCCTTTTCAGAATTTGTTTGTAATAATGAACTCTTATTTGCTTCACCTTGAAAAAAATCTGTATCAAAAATCATATCAACCTTTATGTCCTGCGAGCCTGGTATATCTAATCCAGCCTCAGCATAATCCATAAGTGTAGCAACTAGAGCCTTTTGAACATTATCCAACTTAACCTCTTTCTTGAAAATTTTTCAATTAACTTAAGGTCATAGATTTATAAATCATCGCGAAGTTCATTGCGAACATGCCACATATATTATATTATAATGTCAAAAGGGATAGTACTAATTGCTAAACAGAAAAGATCTATTAGGGACAGAAGATTTATCTAAAGAAGAAATTTTGTCGATCATTGATTTAGCAGAACAATACTCCAATGAAAATATTGAGAATATAAATAATACTAGAATTTTGAAGAACATTACTCAGATAAACTTGTTCTTCGAAAACTCTACAAGAACCCAAGTTAGTTTTGAAATTGCAGGAACTAAACTTGGCACCAACATTGTAAATTTCCCGCTTAAAACCAGCTCCCAATCCAAAGGTGAAACACTGCTCGATCTGGCTGCAACACTTAATTCAATGTTTCCTGATATTCTAGTCATTAGGCATCCTAAATCTGGCGCCGTACAATTAATATCAGAGAAGGTAAAATGCGCTGTTATAAATGCCGGTGACGGTAATCATGAGCATCCAACTCAAGCTTTGTTAGATGCCCAGACGATCCGAAAAAGACTTGGTAGGATCAGTGGCCTTAAAATTGCTATTTGTGGAGATATTGCCCATAGCAGAGTAGCCAGATCAAACATCTTCTGCCTTAAAACGTTGGGAAATAAGATCAGAGTTGTTGGACCTAAAACTTTGATACCTAAAGGGATTGAAAGCTTGGGAGTGGAAGTAACTCATAACATGTTTGATGGATTGCAAGATATAGATGTAGTAATGGTCCTGAGATTACAAAAAGAGAGAATGGACGGTGGTTTTCTTTCCTCAGAGAGGGAATATTTTCATTACTATGGACTAGATGAAAGAAAAATGCAGTACGCAAATCCTAATGCTATCATCATGCATCCTGGCCCAATGAATCGTGGAATTGAAATAGACGGTGACCTCGCAGATGATATAAATAGATCGGTAATCACAAAACAGGTAGAAGTTGGCTTAGCCATACGGATGGCTGTATTAGACCTTCTTACCAGAGGACACCCGTTGAGAAAAAAATGCCCAGAACACTAACATTTATTAATGCACTATTGATTGATCCTGTATCATCAGAGCAAGCATTTGGTTCCTTAACCATGGAAAATGGTGTTATTACAAGAATAAACGGCCCTACGAAAGGCACTGTCATTGATTGCCAGAAAGCTTGTCTTGCCCCTGGAATAGTTGATTTGGGAGTCCACATCGGCGAACCAGGAGAACGACACAAGGAGAGCTTTCGATCAGCCAGTCTGGCAGCCGCATCTGGGGGAATTACATCAATGGTTACATTTCCCAATACTTTACCGACAATAGATAACCCCGAATTGTTGGAATTTTTCATAAATAGGTCGAAAGAATCAAGTGCTGTACGAGTCTTACCAGCTGCCGCAATTACAAGAAGCTGTGAAGGAAAAGAAATCTGCGAGTTAGGTTTTTTACAAGATAAAGGTGCAGTGGCTTTTACAAACGGGCTACGATGTATAAAAGATTCAAAACTTTTTTTGAAGGCTCTAACTTATGCTGGAAGCCTAGGGCTGCCTTATATTGGGCATTGCCAGGATTACTTCCTTTCAAAAGGAACTTCTGCAACATCAGGATCTTTTGCTACGCAAATGGGTTTATCATCAGCGCCCACAGAATCAGAAAAAATCTGTCTTGAAAGGGATGCTTCCTTAGCAGAAATTTCTGGTATTCATTACCACGCATCGCAAATAACTACAGAATTAAGCCTAAAAGTAATGAAAAATCTTAAATCTAAGGGAAATAAAATTACTGCTGGCACATCCATTCATCATCTCATTTTTGACGAAAAAGATATAGAAAATTATAGAACTTTTTTTAAGATTGACCCGCCCCTGCGGTCCCAAAATGATAAAGAGGTGCTGCTCCAAACTATCAGTGATGACTCAATTGATACTATTAGTTCTTTTCATCTACCCCAAGACGAAGAAAGCAAACGATTACCATATGAGTTAGCGGCTAGCGGAGCAACTGGTTTGCAGACTCTATTGCCGGCAGGTTTAAAACTCGTCCAAGAAGGATACTTGGATCTACCAAAATTATTTAAGAAAATTTCATTAAACCCTTCAAAATTAGTGAATTCAAAATGCGGCGAATTAGCTGAAGGCTGCCCTGCTGATTTGGTAATATTTAATCCAAGTATACCTTTTGTATTAGACCGATTCAGTTTACTGTCTAAAGCAAAAAATACCCCTTTTGACGGCTATAAACTCTGTGGAAAGGTGTTAAGAACTTTTGTTAATGGGATCGAGGTATATAACTGTGGTCACTAAATGTTACCAGATTTAATTAGATTTTGGGGTGCCTCTCCATCTAGTGGTGCGGCCTTGCCATGGGTTGGATTGGTTTTCATATTATCATATTTTTTTGGGTCAATTCCTTCAGGAATATTAGTCACAAAGGCTTTTGGTTTAGGAAACTTGAAGAGTATCGGTTCTGGAAATATTGGTGCGACTAACGTCCTTAGGACTGGTAGCAAGAAAGCTGCATTACTCACCCTTTTCTTAGACGCTAGTAAAGGAATTGTTGCCGTAGTATTGACTGAAAAATACCTTGGAATAACTGCAGCCCATTTTGCAGCTTTGGGAGTATTTTGTGGTCATCTGTTCTCAATATTTCTATTTTTCAAAGGAGGAAAAGGAGTAGCCACCTTTCTAGGGATTTTGCTAGTTCTAAATGTTTACCTAATGATTACAGTAGCATCTTTTTGGTTAATTACTGCATGGAAATTCAAATATTCCTCATTAGCTTCCCTAATATCTTCTTCTCTATCCATTATTATTATGCTTCTTTTAGAAGATCTTTCCTTCATGTGGTTACTAATTTCAATGGTATTGTTAATTTGGTTTAGTCACAGGAAAAATGTCATGAGATTGCTTGCGGGAAAAGAATCAAAAATTAACCTCTGATAGAATTATCCTATATTTTCTTGCTCCTATTAATTAAAATAATGAATTCCTTAACAGGGTATGATTAGAATCTCATATATTCCAGATTTAGATTAATAACTTTTACTTAACGACCTTTAGCACAATTAATTCAATGCTTGCCAAAAGAATAATTAGCGTTCTTTACCAAGATCTCAAATCAAGTCATGGTAGAATTAACAAAATCTAGCTTAAAATACTTATGGCTTTTAGTAACAGTATTCACTATAAATGCATTTTAGATCTCCAGACCAAATTGTGGAATATTTATCT
>MDTC01116045.1_pt1 | contig 12792 bp, 22 predicted proteins | sample 811181 | NCBI WGS metagenome assembly MDTC01 (sample SAMN05326644, study PRJNA326480) | marine metagenome | isolation source: seawater | place: Pacific Ocean: North | collected 2011 | reverse complement strand
TATTCGGAGGAATATTAATTCCGGCTATTCGGGCCATAGTTTATTGGGTATAAGTTTAAAAAATGTATTTATATGGCGTTATTTTGCAAAGTCAACCCTCTATAACAGTCAAATAATCACTAATTTTGCTCTGTATACTATCAATATTCGTTTCTCCATTAAGATCTTTCACTAAATTCATTTTTTTATAGAAGTCTAAAACTGGTTCAGTAGATTTTTCGTAAGTTTCGTATCTTTTAACTGCTACACCAACATTATCATCATCTCTTTTTTGCAACGTTCCATCCTGGCAACAAATCATATTAGTAGGAGGTGGGCTAAAAAATTCATTAAAGGTTTTTGAACATTTTGAACAAGTAAGTCTACCTGTAATTCTTTTTTTTATTATCTCTAAAGAAACTTGTAATTTGATAACTATATCAATTTTTTGACTATATTTTGAAAGTAACTCATTTAATTTTTTAGCTTGCGGCAAATTTCTTGGATACCCGTCAAAAATAATTCTATTTTCATATTTTTTATTGGAAACAACGTTTTCGATTAAATTATTTATAATATCATCTGAAACTAAGGAACCAGAGTTTACAATTGTTATTATTTTTTGTCCTATAGGAGTTTTCTTTTTAATCTCTTCTCTTAATAAGTCACCTGTAGATAATTTAAAAAGATTGAAGTTTTTTACTATAAAATCAGATTGAGTACCTTTCCCAGCACCTGGCGGTCCAAATATGATAATATTCATATTAAAATTTTTTATTTACCAAACTTTGTTTTTTTTATCAATGACTCGTATTGAGAACTCATTAATCTGGTTTGAACTTGTGTGACAGTATCCATTGCTACAACAACAACAATTAGTATTGATGTTCCGCCCAAATAAAAAGGTATCGGATATTTTGAAATTAAAAACTCTGGTAGTAAGCACACGAATGTAAGATATAAAGCTCCAATTGTTGTTAGTCTATTTAAAATAGTTTCAATATATTCCGCTGATCTTTCACCGGGTCTAATACCGGGTATATAACCGCCGTACTTTCTTAAATTTTCTGCAGTTTCAGTTGGGTTAAAAACTATAGATGTGTAAAAAAATGAAAAAAATATGATTCCTGAGGCATACAATAACATGTATAGCGGCTGTCCTTGTGTAAACATTGATGAGATATTTAAAAACGTATCTGAGTCAGAAAAACCAAAATTTGTTAATGTTACAGGTAATAATAAAAGTGCAGAGGCAAAAATTGCAGGAATTACTCCTGCAGTGTTTATTTTAAGTGGAAGATGAGAAGACTCACCACCATAAACTTTATTACCCATTTGTCTTTTTGGATAATTTATTAAAATTTTTCGCATAGCTCTTTCGAAAAAAACTATGAAAAGAACAGTTAATATTACTAAAATAAAAATTATTACAATTAGAGTAGCAGACAAAGCTCCTGTTCGACCTAATTCAAACGTAGATGCTAAAGCTCTCGGAATTTCAGCTACAATGCCTGAAAAAATTATCAAAGAGATTCCGTTCCCAACACCTCTTAAGGTAATTTGCTCTCCAAGCCACATTAAGAAAGTAGTTCCAGCTACTAGTGAAATAGTGGTTGTTATTCTGAATGCCATTCCAGGATCAAGAACCAAGGAACCAGCATTTTCTAAACCTACTGATACACCATAGCCTTGCAAACAAGCTATCATTACTGTTCCATATCTTGTGAATTGAGTTATCTTCTTTCTTCCTATCTCGCCTTGTTGTTTTAAATTTTTAAAATAATCGGAAACTCCTGTTAGAAGTTGAACTATAATTGAAGCAGAAATATAAGGCATAATACCAAGTGCAAAAATAGCCATACGAGTTACAGCGCCTCCAGAGAAAACATTAAACATACCTAGTAATCCTTGTTGAGCACCACTCATAACTTGTGTCAATGCTTCTGGATCTATACCTGCTAAAGGAACATAAGTTCCAACTCTATAGACAATTAAAAGAGCTATGGTAAAGAAAATTCTACTTTTTAAATCATTAGCTTTAGCAAACGCCCCTTGATTAAAGTTTTCGTTCGACATTATAAATTATTTTTTAGGTGCAGATTCTTTTGCACTAGATTTTTTTGTTAAGTTATCAGATTTTTGTTTAGTAACCAATTTTTTAAGGATATTAAGTGTTCCGCCAGCTTTTTCAATTTTAGCTTGCGCTTGTTTAGATACATAATTTGCAGTTATGCTTACTTTGCTTTTCAAATCACCATCGCCAAGTATTTTTAGTTTAATATACTTTCTATTTATTATTTTTTTATCTTGTAAAAGTTTTAGATCTACAGGCGTATTAAGATCAATTTTCTTGCTGTCATGAAATTTTTGAAGATAGTTAAGGTTAATAATTGCAGTACTGTCTACAGCAAAAGATTTAAAACCTCTTTTTGGTAACCTTCTATATAAAGGAGTTTGTCCACCTTCAAAAGCTTTTATTGCTACACCTGATCTTGATTTTTGACCCTTTATACCTCTTCCTCCAGTCTTACCTTTACCTGAACCTATGCCTCGCCCTGGTCTAATTTTTTTTAAATTTGTTTTTACTAAAGTATTTAATTTCATCTTGTGTTTTCCCTTTTGGAAACTATTTCGGAAATTTTCTTACCTCTCATTGCAGAAAGAAGTTTTGGAGAAGCCTGTGATAGTAAAGCGTCTATAGATGCTTTTACTACATTGTGAGGATTGGCTGATCCAACAGATTTTGCTACGATGTCTTGAATTCCAAGTACATCACAAACTGCTCTAATTGGACCACCGGCTATGATACCAGTTCCAACAGGTGCTGATCTAAGTATGACTTTACCTGATCCATTTCTTCCTTTAACATCGTGATGTAGCGTTCTTCCATCTTTAAGGGAAATCTTTATTAAATTTCTAGTCGCTTCTTGAGTAGCTTTCTTGATGGCATCTGGTACTTGTTTTGACTTTCCTGAACCTACACCTATAGATCCTTTTTCGTTTCCTACAACCACTAAAGCAGCGAAACCAAATCTTCTTCCACCTTTAACAACCTTAGTAATTCTATTAATTGCTACAAGTCTTTCTTTATATTCACTTACTCTTTTTTGCCATTCAGCCATTTAAAATTCCAATCCATTCTTTCTTAACGAGTCTGCAAACATTTTTATTCTTCCATGATATTTGTAAGCACCTCGGTCAAAATAAACTTTAGTAATCTTTTTCTCTGCTGCTCTTTTTGCTAATATTTCGCCTAGTAAAGTAGAAGTTTCACTTTTCTTTTTTTTGTTTGCTTTAATTTCTTTTTCTATTGATGAAGCTGAAACAAGAGTTTTTTTCTCCTTGTCGTCTATTATTTGGGCTGAGATATTTTTTAAAGACTTAAAAATAGATACTCTATATCTTGTAGAAACACTTTTGAGTTTTTTTCTATTTCTTAGCTCTCTTTTTTTTGAATTGCTTATTTTTTTCATGTTATTTCTTTTTACCTTCTTTTCGAAGAACGAATTGATTTCTTTCTTTAATGCCTTTTCCTTTATACGGCTCAACTAATTTTAGTGCTTTAATATCAGAAGCAACTTTCGATACTGTCTCTTTGTCAACACCATTGATAGTTATTACTGTTTGTTTTTCAACAGTAATTTTAATATCTTTTGGTATTTTAAAATTTATGTCATGACTAAAACCTAATTGAAGATTGAGTACATCTCCCTTAAGATTTGCTCTAAAACCCACTCCAGTAATATCTAGAATTTTTTGATGTCCCTGTGAAACTCCTACAACTGCATTATTTACTAAACTTCTATAAGTACCCCACATAACAGATGTTTTTTTATCTAAGTCTTTTTTTAGAGGCTTAATATTAAATTCATTTTTTTCGTTAATTGTAATAGAAAATATTTTATCATTTATAGATAGTGTTTTAGAACCTTTGGGTCCTGTAACTATAACTAATCCATTTTCTGATTTAACGGAAGCTTCTTTTGGAACAACTATGTTTTTTTTACCTATCTTTGACATTAAAATACCCTACAAATAATTTCACCACCGATGTTATTTTTTCTTGCTTCGATGTCTGACATTACTCCTTTGTTAGTTGATATTATTGCTAATCCTAAACCATTTTGAATTCTTGGTATACTTGTTGCGCGCGAATAAACTCTTCTACCAGGTTTGGAAATTCTTCGAATATCTTTGATTACTGGATTTCCTTCATAATATTTTAAATCTACAATTAAAGAAATTTTATTATTTTCTTTTTTTTCTATATGGTAACTTGAAATAAAACCTTCTGTTTTTAGTACTTCTAAGATTTTTAATCTCAGACTTGACGAAGGCATTTCTACTTTAGGTAATAATCTTAACTGACCATTCCTTAGTCTTGTTAGCATATCTCCTATTGGATCCATTAAAGTCATATATTTATTCCTTACCAGCTAGATTTGGTCATTCCTGGTATTTTACCAGAAGATGCCATCTCTCTTAGCGCTATTCTTGATATTTTTAATTTTCTGTAAACACCATGGGGCCTGCCTGTTATTTCACATCTGTTTACTATTCTTATTTTTGATGAATTTTTTGGAAGCTTGTTTAGCTTAAGCTGAGCCGTAAATCTATCAGATAAAGGTAACGATTTATTTTTTATTATCTTTTTTAGAGCTGTTCTTTTTTTTAAAAACTTATCAGCTAATTTTATTCTTTTTAAGTTTCTTTGTATTGCGCTTGTTTTTGCCATGTTTTTAATTTTTTGTTGTTTGGGTTAATGGAAAATTAAATTCTTTTAAAAGTTCAAATGTTGCATCTTTTGATTTGCTGGTCGTCACTAATGTTATATCCATGCCTCTGATTTTATCCACTTTGTCAAAATTAATCTCAGGAAAAATTATATGTTCTTTAATACCAAAACTGTAATTTCCAAATTTATCGATTCCATTTGCACTCAATCCTCTAAAATCTTTAATTCTTGGTAGGGCAATATTTACTAATCTATCAATAAACTCGTACATTTTTGTAGATCTCAATGTAACTTTTACTCCAGCGGCAAAGCCTTTTCTTGTCTTAAAATTAGCAATCGATTTTTTAAATTTAGTTACAACGGCCTTTTGTCCTGCAATTGAAGTCATGTCATCTTGGCAAGATTTAACTTTTTTTGCATCCGTAGCATCTTCGCCAAGGCCCACATTTAAAATTATTTTCGTAATTTTAGGTGCCTGATGTTTGTTTGAACAGTTTAATTTTGACATTAGTTTTGGCAAAATTTCTTTTTCATATATGTTTTTTAATCTTGGAGTCATTTATTTATTTTTTGTTACTTCTTTTTTTACTTCTAGATTTTTAACATTCGAGTAATGTATAAAACTTTCTCTTGAAATTATTCCACCTTTATTTTCTTTGGTTGGCTTTTGGTGTTTTTTAACTAAATTTATAGCTTTTACTTTTAGCATATTTAATTTTCTATTAATTTCTATGACTTCACCAGTTTTGCCCTTATCTTTTCCGGTAATAATTTTTACTTGATTTCCTTTTTTAATTATCATTTTTATATTACCTCCGGTGCTAATGAAATAATTTTTGTGTGCCCAGCCGCTCTTAGTTCTCTTGTTACGGGACCAAATATTCTTGTTCCAATTGGTTCGCCTTTTTCGTCGGTTAATACAACAGCATTTGTATCAAATTGTATTTTTGACCCATCATCTCTAAAAATTTCTTTTCTTGTTCTAACTACGACAGCTCTGTGTACTGCACCTTTTTTAACCTTACCTTTTGGAATTGCATCTTTAACACTAATTACTATTAAATCGCCAACGCCAGCATATCTTCTTTTAGATCCTCCAAGAACTTTAATACATTCAACCCTTTTTGCTCCTGTGTTGTCAGCAACTGTTAATTCTGTCTGGACTGCTATCATTAAATTTTAACCTCCCAAGTTTTTTTCTTAGAAATTGGTGCACACTCAGTAATTTCAACAGTATCACCTTCCTTAAATTTATTATTCTCATCATGAGCATGATATTTTTTTGAACGTGATATAACTTTTCCATAAAAAGGGTGTTGAAATTTTCTAACTACTTGAACAACGATTGTTTTATCATTCTTCGAACTAATAACTTTCCCTTTTAAAACTCTTTTACTCATTTAGAAACCTTTGTATTAATTGTTGTATATAGTCTTGCGATACTTTTTTTTATTTGATTGTATTGAGCTGGATTTTCTACCTGCCCATTAATCTTTTTGAACCTAATATTAAATAAATCCTTCTTTAGAGTCTGGATTTTTTTAATAGCTTGCTCTCCAGTTAATTTTTTGTCTTCTTTTTTATTTTTTGCCATTTTATCTCTTAATAAACTTTGTTTTAATTGGTAATTTTGCAGAAGCTTTATATAAAGCAATTCTAGCAACTTCTTCTGTTACTCCATCAACTTCAAATATTATTCTACCTGGTTTTACTCTACACGCGTAATATTCAGGATTTCCTTTTCCTTTACCCATACGAACCTCCGTTGGCTTCTTTGATACTGGTATATTTGGAAAAATTCTTGTCCAAACTCTTCCGGTTCTTTTCATGTATCTAGTTAAAGCAACTCTAGCTGCTTCTATTTGTTTTCCAATAATTCTTTCAGGTTCGAGTGCTTTTAGGCCAAATGCTCCATAGTTTAAAACTACTGCTCTTGAAGAGCTTCCATGGATTCTGCCTTTAAAGGCTTTTCTAAATTTAGTTCTGACTGGCTGTAGCATTTCTATTTTTCACTCTTTCTTTTTTTTCTTTATCAACGTCTTTCTCAAATAATTGGCCTTTATAAATCCAGACCTTAATTCCAATGATTCCGTAGGTAGTTAAAGCTTCAGCGGTTCCATAATCAATATTTGCTCGTAATGTGTGTGAAGGTATACTTCCATCTCTTTCCCATTCTGTTCTTGCAATCTCATTACCAGCTAGTCTTCCACTAACCATAACTTTAATTCCTAAAGCACCAAGTCTCATTGCTGACTGCATTCCCCTTTTCATTGCTCTTCTGTAAGCAATTCTTTTTACTAATTGTGTTGCTATATTTTCTGCCACTAGATAAGAATTTAATTCAGGTTTTTTTATTTCTTTAATATTTATTGTTACTTCGCTATCTTTTGAAATTTTAATCACGTTAGATTTGATTTTTTCTATATCTGCACCTTTTTTTCCAATTACAAAACCTGGCCTAGAAGTGTGTATAGATACTATCAATTTTTTTCCAGATCTTTCTATGATTATGTCTGAAACGCCAGAATTAACAATATTTTTTTGAATATATTTTCTTATTTTAAAGTCTTCAATTAAATATTTGCCAAATTCTTTCTTTTTAGCAAACCAAATAGAATCCCAACCTCTATTTACACCTAGTCTAAAACCTATTGGATTAATCTTTTGTCCCATAATTATTTTTTAACCTCTTTTTTTTCACCTAGTACAATCGTAATTCTACTGAAAGGTTTTTTTATAGCGCTTGCTCTTCCTTTTGCTCTTGGTCTAAATCTTTTCATTACGATTGATTTACCAACATATGCTTCTTTAACGTAAAGGTTGTCAATATCATGTTGGTAATTATTTTCTGCGTTAGCCAATGCAGATTTAACTGTTTTTTTTACATCATGTGCTATTCTTTTTCTTGTAAACTCTAAATCTCTAATAGCTACATCGGCTTTTTTACCTCTTATAAAATCAAGGATTAATGCAATTTTTCTTGTACTTGATCTGACATTTTTATTTATAGCCGTAACTGAAATACTATTTTTTTCCATCTGCTCCGCCCGGTTTAGCTGCTGCTGGTGCAGCCGCTTTCTTGTCTGCTGGTGTATGGCCTCTGAACGTTCTTGTAGAAGCAAACTCGCCTAATTTATGACCAACCATTTCCTCAGAAACAGTAATGGGTATAAATGATTTACCATTGTGTATTAAAAAACTGTGACCAACAAAGTCAGGAATTATAGTTGAATTCCTTGACCATGTTTTAATTGGTCTTTTCGGTTCCCCAGATTTAATTTTGTCAATTTTTTTCAAAAGACTTGGATGAACAAATGGTCCTTTCCAAATAGATCTAGCCATAATTACTTTCTCTTCTTTCTTCTTGAAATTATTAATTTATCACTTCTTTGTGGTTTTCTAGTTTTAAGTCCTTTTGCAGATTGACCCCAAGGAGATACAGGATTTCTACCACCTGCAGTTTTTCCTTCTCCACCGCCATGAGGGTGGTCTACTGGATTCATAACAACACCCCGAGACTGAGGTCGTTGACCTCTCCATCTCCATCTTCCAGCTTTACCGTATTTAATATTTTTTTGATCCGGATTTGATACAGCGCCTAACGTGGCCATACAATTTAAAGAAACTTTTCTAGTCTCACCAGAGCCTAATTTAATAATAGCATGATCACCGTCGAATCCAGAGAGATTTGCTGATGAACCTGCTGATCTTGCAAGTTTTCCACCAGATCCAGGAACAAGTTCAATGTTGTGAATGGCAGTTCCAGGTGGGATGTCTTTTAGTTCTAAGCAATTTCCAACTTTTATTTCAGCACCTTTACCTGCTTCGATAGTGTCTCCTATTTTTAAATTTTGCGGACAAATAATATATTTCATATCTTTATCTTCATATTTGATCAAAGCAATGTATCCTGTTCTATTTGGGTCATACTCAATCCTCTCTACAACACCTTTGATATTTCTTTTTGATCTTAAAAAATCAATAATTCTATATTTATGCTTATGTCCGCCACCTCTGTGCCTGGAAGTTATTCTTCCCATGTTGTTTCTTGCACCAGTAGTATGTTGTCCAACAGTAAGAGGTTTATAAGAGTTTCCCTTCCAAAGCTTGCTTTTGTCTACAAGCACAGTTCCGCGAACAGATTTTGTATAAGGTTTAAATGTTTTTAATGCCATATCTAAATTCCTGTTGTCAGGTCAATACTTTGACCTTTTTTTAATGTTATCACTGCTTTTTTATACCCTGGTTTTTTTGACAACTTCCCCTGTTTGATTTTTTTCTTTGTTTTAGTATTTATAATATTCACTTTAATAACATTAACTTTAAATAATTTTTCTATATTTTTTTTTATTGAATTCTTGTTTGCTCCAGAATGAACTTTAAAAACAGTCTTATTTTGTTCAGACAGAATAGTAGCTTTTTCCGTTATTATTGGCTGTCTTATAGAGTCTATTGTATTAATTTTTTTCATTTAAGAGCCTTGTTTCAAGTTTTTTCATGGATGAAGAGGTAATAATTAAATTTGTGAATTTTAACATGTCATAAATATTAGCACCTGTTTCATTAATAATTTTAATATTTTTAATATTTCTAGCTGACCTCATAAAGTTTTTTTCAGAGTCTGGATCTGAAACTATTAGAGCGTTAGATAATTTGTTGTTTAGTAAAAATTTGTTGAATTCTTTTGTTTTTTTTATTTCTTTTTTTACATCTGATAAAATATGTAATTGTTTGTCTGTGTTTTTTTTTGCTAGTGTTTGTGCAAGAGCTAATTTTCTAACTTTTTTATTTATTTTTTTTATTTTATAAACAGCTCCTTTTGGTCCATGAGCCTGACCACCTCCAACAAATAATGGTGCTTTTTTACTTGCGTGTCTTGCTTGACCAGTTCCTTTTTGGGCGTAAATTTTCTTGGTAGATCCTCTGATTTCATTTCTTTGTTTAGTTTTTGCTGTACGAGGTTTTCGGTGATTTAATTGCCAGTCCACAACATATTTAATTAGTTTATGATTAAACTTTAATTTCATTATTTTGTCCGAAATATCAATTGTTTCTGCTTTTCCTCCAGCAATATTTAATAAATTTAATTTCATCTTATTTTTTTTTACCTTTTTTTGCCTCTGTAGCTTTATTTTTAGCTTCAATTTTTTCAATAAGGGTTTTTTTTCTGATGTCTTTAACAGATTGCCTTAACAAAACTGTAGAGTTCTTAGAACCTGGTATGGAACCTTTTAAGTAAAGAAGGCTATTTTCCATGTCAGATTTAACAATTTCTAGATTTAACATTGTTCTAAATTTATCGCCCATATGACCTGCCATTTTTTTTCCTTTAAAAACTCTTCCTGGGTCTTGTCTTTGACCTGTAGATCCGTGAGACCTATGCGATACCGAGACTCCGTGTGATGCTCTTAGGCCGCCAAAATTCCACCTTTTCATTACGCCGGCAAAACCTTTACCTATAGTTTTGGATCTAACGTCTACAAATTTTGTGTCCTTCAATATTTCCAAACCAACTTCGTTCCCCTCTTTAAATTCTTCAACTTTTTCGATACGAAACTCTTTTAAAACTTTTTTTGGCTCTGTATTTTTTTTTGTAAAATAACCTTTCATTTGATTGGTTAATTTTGAATTTTTGATTGAAAAAAAACCAACTTTAACTGCAGAATATCCTCGAGTTTCTTTTGTTATAACATCTAAGACTCGCCCTTTTTCAACTTTAATAACAGTAACAGGAACAGATTGGCCGTTTGTTAAAAACTCCCTTGTCATCCCTATTTTTGTTCCTAATAATCCTAAAGCCATAATTTATATTTTAATTTCTATATCTACACCTGAGGCTAAATCTAGTTTCATTAATGCTTCAACTGTTTGTGGTGTTGGTTCAATAATATCGATCAATCTTTTATGTGTTCTAGACTCAAATTGATCCCTGCTTTTTTTATCAATATGAGGCGATCTTAAAACTGTGTATCTTTCAATACGTGTTGGAAGAGGGATAGGGCCCTTTACTTGAGCGCCTGTTCTTTTTGCAGTATTTACAATCTCTTCTGTAGAAAGATCAAGAATTTTATTGTCGTAAGCTCTTAAATGTATTCTTATATTTTGTTTGTCCATAATATTATATTAAGCTAGTTTCTTTGTTACTTCGTCTTGCACATTTTGAGGAACCTTGTCGTAATGACTAAATTGCATCGTATATTGAGCCCTGCCTTGAGTGGACGATCTTAGATTATTTATATAGCCGAACATATTTGCAAGCGGTACTGTAGCTGCTATAGCAGTAGCATTTCCTCTTGGTTCTGTCGAAGCTACTTGGCCTCTACGGCTGTTTAAATCTCCAATGACGTCACCCATAAAATCTTCTGGAGTAACTACTTCAACTTTCATTATTGGTTCTAGTAATTTTAGTGTAGCTTTTTGACATGCTTCCTTAAAGCAATACCTAGAAGCTATTTCAAACGCTAAGACACTTGAGTCAACATCATGATGCAATCCATCTAGTATTGTAACTTTGTAATCAATTATTGGGAAACCTGCTAAAATTCCACTTTCTGCAACTGACTCAACACCTTTTTCAACACCAGGAATGAATTCTTTTGGAATTGAAGCACCTTTAATTTTATTTTCAACTTCTCTACCTTTGCCAGGATCTAGTGGCTCGACACTAAGAGTGACTTTTGCAAACTGTCCTGATCCTCCACTTTGTTTCTTATGTATGTATGTAACTTCGGATGCGTTTAATATAGTTTCTCTATAAGCTACTTGTGGAGCACCAATATTTGCCTCTACTTTAAATTCTCTTTTCATTCTGTCTACAATTATATCTAAATGTAACTCTCCCATACCTTTGATAATTGTTTGTCCAGATTCTTCGTCTGAGGCAACTCTAAATGAAGGATCTTCCTTGGCCAATCTAGCTAAGGCTTCACCCATTTTCTCTTGGTCAGCTTTTGTTTTAGGTTCAACGGCTATTTCTATTACTGGATCTGGAAATTCCATAGGTTCTAATAAAATTGGATTATCTTCATTACAAAGTGTGTGGCCTGTAACTGTATATTTCAATCCCGCTAATGCTACTATATCTCCGGTAGTTGCTTCTTTAATATCTTCTCGACTGTTTGCATGCATTAACATCATTCGACCAACACGTTCCACTTTTTCCTTTGAAGAATTGTAAACAGCTGTTCCAGTATTAATTTTACCTGAATAAATTCTTATAAAGGTTAGAGATCCAACAAAAGGATCATTTGCAACTTTGAATGCCAAGGCACTAAAAGGTTCACTATCACCAAATTTCATTGTTAGTTTATCCTCAGAACCAAGTTTGGTAGCTTCAATTGAACCTATGTCCATTGGGCTAGGCAAATAATCAATAACAGAATCTAATAAAGGTTGAACACCTTTGTTCTTAAATGCTGAACCTGTTATAATAGGCACAAAATTAAATCCTAAGGTACCTTTTCTAATACATTTTTTTAGGTCATCTTCAGAAGGTTCCTTTCCTTCTAAATAACTTTCCATTAGCTTTTCGTCTTCTTCTACAGCAGCTTCAACAAGTTCTTTCCTGTATTTATCTGCTTTATCTTTTAAATCTGCTGGAATGTCGAGAATGTCAAATTTTGCTCCAAGGTCCTCGTTTTGCCAAACGATAGCTTTCATTTTTACTAGATCAATTACCCCTTTTAAATTTGCTTCTGAACCAATAGGTATTTGTAAAACTAATGGCTTACAACCAAGTCTTTCTTTTATCATTGAAACACACATGTAAAAATCTGCTCCTGTTCTATCTAATTTATTCACAAAACAAATTCTCGGAACTTTATATTTGTCAGCTTGTCTCCACACTGTTTCAGATTGAGGTTCAACACCAGCCACACCGTCAAATACACAAACGGCTCCATCTAAAACTTTTAAGGATCTTTCTACTTCTATAGTAAAATCAACGTGACCTGGGGTGTCAATAATATTAATTCTATGATCATTCCAAAAACATGTGGTCGCAGCGGAGGTAATAGTTATTCCTCTTTCTTGTTCTTGTTCCATCCAGTCCATAGTTGCAGCACCATCATGAACTTCAC
>MDTC01173594.1_pt1 | contig 12793 bp, 12 predicted proteins | sample 811181 | NCBI WGS metagenome assembly MDTC01 (sample SAMN05326644, study PRJNA326480) | marine metagenome | isolation source: seawater | place: Pacific Ocean: North | collected 2011 | reverse complement strand
TCTCGATAGAGTGGCCAAGCACGGTCATTTTCTGGAACCGTTGCTGATGTTTCGTTCAATAATGCGATGTAGTCCACCGAAATTGTCGCTTTCCGATTCCACGCAATGAAAACCCAAACTACGTACGTCAACAATAACACCCCAAACAACACACACCCAAAAATACATAATTTCCTCAACATATCGCCTCCTTGTTCATCACTAAAGTATACCCACAAAATTAATTCGACTCAGATCCCATTAATTATGGTTTTGGGTGAGGGACCAGCAGTGTTCAAGAACATCGCGTATGCCCTCTCTGGTTACACCTGAACAGGTAATGACTGGGTCGAGTTTGAGAGCAGTAGCAATTGTGGAAAGGGCTGCTTCACGGTCATCTGGTGGAAGTAAGTCCACTTTGTTCAATACAACAATTTCTTCTTTAGTTGCGAGTTCCTTCGAATATCGTTCAAGTTCCTCACGAATTGCTTTGTAATTACTTACTGGGTCACTACCATCAATGGGCATAACATCGACAAGGTGTAGCAACGCCCCAGTTCGCTCGATGTGTTTCAAGAATCGATGCCCAAGACCAGCCCCATCAGCAGCACCCTCAATGAGTCCTGGAATATCTGCCACAATTAAACGACGATTCTCGTCAAGTTCAGTAATGCCAAGATGTGGCTGCAACGTTGTAAAAGGATAATCTGCAACTTTCGGCCTCGCAGCAGAAATCGTCGAGAGCAATGTAGACTTCCCCGCATTAGGTAATCCCACCAGACCAATATCCGCAATTAACTTAAGTTCAAGATTCAGGATATGTTCTTCGATAGGTTCGCCGGGAGTAGTTTCACGCGGGGCCTGATTTGTAGCGGACTTAAAGTGTTCATTCCCCCATCCACCCTTGCCGCCTTTAGCAACGACTAGTTTCTGGCCGTCATTCGAAATGTCAGCTAATAGTTCGCCCGATTCCTCATTCGTCACTAGAGTACCCAGTGGAACTTTCACGATTTTGTCATCGCCATTTGCTCCATGCATCTGGCTCCCCTTGCCCTGAACACCGTGAGTAGCTCGATAATGCGGTTTGTGAGTCAAGGGCAACAAAGTGTCAATACTCTTGTCGCCAACAAGAATGACATCTCCACCATCACCTCCATCGCCTCCGTTAGGACCACCCTTTGGAATATATTTTTCCCTACGGAAACTCATGCAGCCATCACCACCCTTGCCACTTCTCACAAAGATTCTGGCTCTATCAACTAACATTTGATTTCATGTGTCCGCTTAGTTTACGGCTGTAAACTGCGGAATTGATTCATCACAAGGAACGATATCTACGAACCGTCCTCTGAACCGAACTGTGCCTGGCTCCGTTGCAAACAACGTATCATCGTTGCCACGACGAACCATATATCCAGCTTTGAATTTCGTTCCACACTGGCGAATAATGATAGAACCAGCTTTAGCGGTTTCGCCACTATATAGTTTGATACCACGATATTGCGGGTTTGAATCGCGTCCGTTATTGGTTGATCCACCACTCTTTTTATGGGCCACAGCAAAACTCCTTAAAAACACCTCGCAACATACGAGAGCCCCGTATTGTATCAAGCCAAAGAGCTTGATTCAACCCACTGAATTAACGAAAAACCCACTTCCTCGTTACACCTTCTTTTGAAAGTGGTGTTCTGATGCTCACGCCACCATCTACTGGACGCCTAGGGAGAGGCTTCATGATAATGTCATCTATTTCGCCATTGATACCCCATGAGAATTGAAGAACTCGATGTAGTTTTGTTTTCTCCCCAGAAATTGGGTGGATAATATCAGCCGTATCGCCACTAACACCACCCGCAAAAACTTGGACTTCGCGAATATCTTCACGCCCTGCCTTCCAGATAGCAACACTTCGAATTGCATTTTCCTCTCCTTGGAGCAAAGGACCACTTGCATCAGATTGAGATTGCATCAATGGGTCACCAAAAATAGCTAAAACGGCAAGTTTAACACTCCGAGGAACATCGTTTCCGTCTGGAATAATTTCGCCCTTATCGGTTACTAGATCAAATTGAGGAATCCATCTGTGATCCTTGTCTGTTTCGTTGGTGACTTCATAGACCAAAATCCAATATCCCGCTCCAGTATCGGCTGCTCGGTAGAATCTTAGATCACCCGTATCAAGACGGAGTTGCCATCGCTCTGCTCGATCCGTTGCTTTTGGATAGCCATTCCCCAACTGTACAATTGAAGCAAGAGTAGTGAGAATAAGCATAAGTATAAGTGTTCGCATAATTAATCCTCTTAACTACCTGCTATTCTAGCACTAGGATTCCCATATTTGTGATGATTGTCCAAAAGAATAGGCATGAAGAGGCCGCCACTGCCGTACTAGGAAACAAAAGACGGGCCAGAGCACTACTCGATGCCCTTCATATAAGTAACTCGAGCACATTCCATTTTGTTGCTCGACCCAATCGAATAATTCAAGAGGCCATTCTTTTTATACATAATGCAGGGGCAACAACAACGTGCCTTGTCACCCCACCAAAAAAACACAAAGATGTTGAACGAATCTCAGTACTCATCAAAGAGGGGTTTGAAACCCTCAAGGATAGAGACGTGCAGCTCGCTCAAACAATTATGGAGAATAATGAGGTCCTACTCACCGAAGCTTTTTCCAATGCCGGTTTTTATAAACTCGCCATTTTAACATACATGGAGCGAACAGAAGCTGCACCACATTTCATCTGTGTACCTACTGAACTTACATTCACTCCATCAACGAATGTTTCGGATGCTCAAATTCAAGATGCCCTTCTAGAAACATATATTGAATCTCTAGATTGTCCAAAAATTCATGGGCTTCGAAAAATTGAAGATATCGTTGCAGGACATCGAGGGCAAGGAATCCACGATGCACAACTCTGGACTATTGCTGAACTTGGGAATAAACTAGCAGGCATTCTTCTGTTGAATCCTGTTCCTGAAGCAGGATGTATGGAACTTGCCTACCTCGGGTGCCCCCCTATTGCCCGAGGAAAAGGCACAAGCGACGCACTTATGAAGTTAGCCATCGAACAGTCCGCAGCATATGGTCTTCCCAGAATCACACTTGCCGTTGATTCAGAGAATGCTCCAGCGATAAGGTTATATAAACGGTGGAATTTTCGCCCAACTCGCGAACGGCTGACAATGATTCAAGAGTTGTACTGAAGTTGTCCACACATTGTTGACATTTGTGCACAAAGACAAAATAATTTTTTCTTCATCTCTGTTGACCTATTAAAACACTTGAGTTACGTGCATCGAAATGACAAAAAATGACAAGCATCAACAAAGACCACTTGCAAAGTACTGTCAATTCGGTACTCTTCGCTGACCGCTCAGGGACGAGAGGTGCCGAGAATACGTTGCATGAACCGCAATACATTTTTGGGGGCGGAAGTCGGAAGGACTCATTGTTTCCAATTTATTTTTCCCCCGCATTCGCGATTGGTTTTTTCCTTTCATGTCCCCGCAACACGTCCCATCAATTGAACAACGGCTCAGAGAACAACTGAGCAATACAATTGGCGAGCGACCATACCGAATGTGGTTTTCAAATACTGAAGTGACATGCAAAAAAGATTGTGTCAATATCGTTGCAGCAACTCCACTCGCTGCAAATTGGATTTCTAATAGATTCACTGCTGTAATCGAAGATGCTGCTAGTGCCGCACTTGGGCAGAAAGTTCCTGTGCACATTTCAGTCCAAGAATCTACGCAGGAAGAATCAAAACAACATGCTCCTGAACTTGCACACAAGCCAACTGCAAAACGAAGGACAACACGTAGACTATTACGTTTTGAAGACTTCATCGTTGGTACCTGTAACCAACTTGCACATGCTGCAGCAAAACAAATCACAGAAAAAGATGGCAAAGCAATCTCGCCACTTTTCATTCATGGAGCATGTGGCGTAGGAAAAACGCATCTTCTCCAAGCAATTTGTAGCCACGCATCTAAGACTTCTCCGGGAAAAGTTCGCTACGTCACAGCAGAACAGTTCACAAACGAATTCATTGCAAGTTCGCGAAGTGGTGAATTTAGTAGGTTTAGATCTCGATATCGCAACCTAAATCTTCTTGCAATCGACGATGTCCATTTCGTCGCAAACAAAGTTAAAACCCAAGAAGAACTACTGCATACTATTGACTCTGCTGGTTTGTCTGGCGCTAGACTCGTGCTCGCCTCTGATGAAGACCCACGCCATATTCGGCGACTCAATCGGGCACTTACAAATCGACTTGTTGCGGGAATGATTGCTGAAATCCAGCGTCCAGACCGCGAAACAAGGTGCAATATTATTCACAAATTGACACGGCAACACGGCATTGCGATTACTTTAGGCGCGGTTGATCGTCTTGCAAGCCAAGCAGTCGGCTCTATTCGTGAGATAGAAGGCACAGTCACTCGATTACGTGCCACGGCAGTATTGCTCTCTAGCGACGAAAGCGACACAATTGGGATAGACGCCGTGGAACGCCTTCTACGTTCGACACCTCCGACCTCACTTCCAATTCGAATTGCTGATGTCATCGAAGTAACTGCAAATCGATCTGGTTTAAGTATCCAAGACATCAAGGGACCATCACGATCTTCAAATATCGTTTTCTGGAGAAGCATGGCATCTTATCTGGGCAGAAAACTTACAACGCATAGTTATCCAGAACTCGCAATCGCAATTGGTAGAAAAAACCACTCAACTGTCCACGCAGCGGTAAAACGAATCACACAATTTCTTGAACAACAAACGACTTCCGCCTCGGTGAATGGCGAGAAACTTGATGTCAAGGAAATTATTGATCAGTTGACGTGGGCCATACGATCAAAGGCGAATGACCGCGCTTGAAGAGAGGGGAATACCGTGATTCCGAAAGGATTTGGACACGTAAGAATTGGTTAGGAGAAGCAGATTACAGGATGTGACTGCTTCTCCGAGCCAATAAAATACAGACATAACTGATTTTGTTGCTACAATCACATCTATGTACTTCATGATGAGAATTGTTGCAACTGTCTTGTTCTCGACTGCTGTCATAAATGCAGGTGGCTGGGAAGATAGTGACCATACTGAGGCGGCCTTGCGTCAACTTCATCAGGCAACAAAGTGGCAACAAAACGGACAATCTCTGTTAAGTCTCTCGGCACTTAGAACATTACGTGATCCTGACCTTCGACCGTTCTTTCAACAATTTTCACAACACTCCGAATGGTCTGTTCAAGTGCATGCCGTTCTTGGCATTGCAGAACTAAGCGAAGACCAAACCATCGATCCATGGCTCGTCCAACAAATCGCTCCGACAGCCCGCGAACATGTCGTAGCTCAGGCACTTGATGATGGCCTTTTTCAACAAGAACAAATTGAAGCACTATTAAAATGGCCACTTCTTGAAACTTCTCCTCGGTTATTGCTTCTTGCAGATTTGCAACTACTAACAGGTACAGTTGATAAAGAGGCTCTCCAAAAACTTTCGAACAATACAGACCTTACCGTAGCAATGTTTGCCGCGTTACTTTCGGGTGATGAAAATAGTATTGAAAAAACAACTCAAATTCTCCGCAGAGCAACAAAAAATGATCGCCGTTACGCACTACAGCGTACGAATCAACTTATTCGTCAGTACGAATTAACGAGTTCGAGTGAATGGCTTCACTCATTACTCGAAAAAAAGATAGTTACCCTTACAGATCAAGAACGGTATTGGATGCTCTACACACTTCTTGCAATTGACACCGAATCGGGATTGGACTTGTGGGAAAGGGCTTTTCCAATAGAGCCAGAACGTATCGATAAGGTGAATTACTTGTTGCTTCTATTGGAATCTGGCGTTGTTCCAACTCCTGAACATATTAAACGGTTAAAAATCGAACTTGATGACCCACTTCTAGGGCTCATGGTTCGCGCCGGAAATGTAAACAAAGACCCATCTGAAATAACCAGTGAAGATATTGACAACCTCGTGCTTCTTGTGGAACAGGGGCACCGTTCTTCAGTTGATTGGGCACTTCGCGTCGCAGATGATCACCTTACACAGTCACAAGCCGAGTCTTTTTATAAACCTCTTGCAACAATACCTGAATCTACAAACCCCCGTAGAAAATCTGTCGCAACAAAGGCATTCATAGAACTCATTGACATTTCTCCTGATGTCGCTTGGGAAATTTTACGAACTGCAAAGGACGATAGTGAACAACAACAACTCTTGCTGTTAGCTATGCTTCAAATTCCAAACGATAATGTTGTGAATGAAGCAATGAAGTTAAGAAGAATTGGCTTGAATAAGGCGGACATTATGACGCTACTCCTAATCGCCCGAGGAAAAACAAAACTTCAAGAAAATGACCAGGAGTATCTAGGAATCATCGCGGCAGGTGGCGGACATATTTCTCCTGCACTTGAAACACAAGCTGCTTGGCTGTATCTCAGACGAATGGGCCTAACTGACAAGGCACTCGCCGCAGTCAGACCACGGTAACTTCATCGTGTCTTCAAATATCCCATTATGTTGTGCAGATATCACCGATCGTGAAATACGAGCAGCAAGTGATGCGCTTCGTGGAGAACAACTTGTCTTAGGGCCTTGGACAACAAGTTTCGAAAGAGCAGTATCTAAGCATGTGAATAGTTCCTTCGGAATTGCGGCAAATTCGTCTCAAAGTGCAATGCACATAACACTTGAATCGCTTGGAGTACAAACTGGTGATGAAGTAATAACTCCCGCATTTTCTTTCCCTTCAATTGCATCCACAATTCATCGCATGGGAGCGACGCCTGTTTTTGCTGATTGTGATGCACGAACTCTTAACATGAACGCACAGGATGTTTCAGAGAAAATTACTCCTTCTACAAAAGCGATAATCGCATCTCATACTTTTGGGAATCCCGCAGGAATAGATGCTATCGCTCGAGTTGCTCAAGAAGCAGAAGTCCCACTTGTCGAAGATGCAAGCCAAGCAATCGCAAGCAAACTACACAATCGTCAAGTTGGTTCTTTTGGAAGAGTCGCTGTCTTTGCATTTCACTCAACAACACAATTAACAAGTGTTGAGGGCGGAATGATTACAACTGATGATGATTCCCTAGCCGAACAATGTCGACTACGACGCAACCACGGTTTTTCGGTTGACCCGTCTCTCTCAATAGATGAACTCCATCGAGTTCGAACTGACGAACTGATGCAGACGATGGGACACGGATATCGCCTCAGCGAAGTTCATGCCGCCGTTGGGACGGTGCAAATGAAGCGACTAGAAGAAATAATGCAACGTCGCGATACCATAGCGCAATGGTATACACAACGACTCGGTGGCGTTTCAGATATTATGTGCCCAACCATAGAGCATGGTGTCGAAATGAGTTGGGACGGATTTGTTGTTCGACTTAGTGACAATTTCAGTCGAAATGACCGTGACGAAATTATCAGAGGATTGCATCGTCATGAAATTGGGGCGGCTGATTATTATCAATCCATTCCAACTCTTCCTCTTTTTTCAGACAAAAACAACATCCTCTGCTGCCCAGTTTCAGCCTCATTATCACAGCGAACGATCGCTCTGCCCTTCTACACCACGATGACACTTCGTGAAGTCTCTATTGTTTGTCAAACATTAGAGTTAATGATAACTCGCAGCACATTGCCGGATACTTAACTCGTTTTAATTAGTTTCTTCTGCTTCTGCACCTGCTTCTGCACCTGCTTCTGCTTCTGCTTCTGCTTCTGCACCTTGACAACGGGCATTTCTGCGGTTTCTATTTCTGCTTCCACAATTGCTTGCAAGACCTTAAATTTTCTAGGACCTTTCAACGCATCAATTGTCTTCTTGGCAACTTGAAAGTCCATCGCTAAAATTTGTCTTGCTTCTTCGTATGGATGTTCCACTTGCTTGAAAACAACTGTTTCTCGTGGTCGTCTTCGTCGATCTGCAATGAAGCCAGCAACTAAAAGAGCCGACAGACCAATAACAAGTGCGACTTGTTTTGCGTTTGAACTTTCTTTGGGTCCTTGGCTCGTTGCTACAAATTGGTCTTCAACAATTTGAAATTCAATTTTGGCTTCAGGAGAGATAGATTCAACGGCTGTTCGAAGTGTGTCTAACGCTGCTTTCTCGCCACCAACTTGTTTGCCTTTTTTTATGACCCATGAGGTTGGCAGTGCAATCTGAATAAATGGCTTCGCATCGTCATTCCATGGAATTAAAACCTCAGATGAATCGGGTCTTTTCAACAAAACGGTAACTTTCGCGGTAGTCAACTCAAGAGCAGCTTTAATTTTCTTCTGCAACAATTCAGTTTTCACCCTTGGCATACTTGCGAGGGTAACACTAGAACACTCCGCACCAGTGAGGTTATCAATTACGGTAACTTGATCCATCGACAACCCCGCAGTAGCGCCTGCTACAAGTTTTTGAATCGCGTTGATTGTTTCCAACGGAATCATTCCATCTGTCGGCTCAACTGACACGCATGCTGTCATTGGACGTCTTGGGATTCCAATTCCTGTCACCTCGTTATCTGAAAGCGCAACTGTCGTGTTTGACACGCCATGCAAACTATCAATCATCGATGCGATTTCTCGTTGCCTTGCCGATCGCACTTCATCCCTTTTCTCAATCGAGGTCTTGGGCATTAATTGTGACCAAAAAGGTTTCTCTTTAGTTTCTTCTTGTTCGTCATCCACTGCAATATGTGGAAGCGACGTGTCGATGTCTTTTGCATCTGTAACCTGATCTTCATAATCAATATTGACTGACCAGAGAATTCCAGCAGTAAAACCAATAAAACCAAAAGCGAATAGTGATTTTTTGAGTTGACTTTTCATAGTGCACTCAGTCTCTCTTCTTCAATTAATATCGTATTGTGTGTCATATTGTCTGTCACGAATCATCCTCTCCGCGCTCATGTATTGAATGAGCTATAGACATTATCAGTGCATCCGTGCACTGTATTATTTAACATCGGCGTTTATATATCAAGAACCTTCATTTTTTTGTTTTTTTAAGGTCGCCTTTCGAGACCTCAACAGTATAAATAAAGAAAGCAGAAGTGCGGCTATAAGAAATGGATATTTTTCAAGAAAGGACAATCCACCTATAGATTCTTGCCGTAGTTCGATTTTGTCCCCCTCTCTTCCTGATGGCCAACCAATATCAACTACCGAAGTTGTGCCATTACGCTCTACTCCAAATACACTTAGACCTTGTGGCGAGGATACTACTGACCATCGTCCCTTTGGGACGTCAAAAGACCCTATTTCGATGGGGACTGATTCTTGAAGACCAATAATCTGCCCACGTTGCCCTTTTGTGAAAATCAATAAAGGCCATCGATCTTTGATGAGGACATCTCTAAAAACACCCTGCATCTCCACAATATCACCACCTACCCATTGCCCTTCAATGAACGACCATAATTCTGCCCCTCGTTGGTGTGGAGCAACTGCAAGAAGTTCTCCATCTAAACCCACCACACTCGCACCTGCACGATTGAGTGATGGAAGTTCTTCCCAAACAGATCCATTAAATGCGCGCAATTGTAAAATGCTCCCACCATAACAAACGACGATTGAACTTCCAAGAGATACGATTCCAGTCGGACTATCCTCCGTTTCAAGAACACCCTGCAATGAGATCTTTCTAGATGATGCTTGGTGACTCCTTTTCTGGAGTTGCAAAGTGTACAGCGTTGTTCCAGCAGTATCATCAACAAACCAAATATCACCCTCATGGAGCACCATATCTACTGGTCGACGACTCAGTCGGTGAACAGGGGTAAACGAGTCATTTGAAATCCTCCTACAGATTGAATAGTCAAGTCCTTTTGTACTTGAATCAAAATTCGCAACCGTTGGGTCTTGATCTCCAATGAACCAAACTTCGTTGCCATCACCAATTGATGGGAGTGGTTGCGTTGCTAATAAACAAAGGATAATTCCAAGTGTACTCATGTACCCATTCTCGTCTTGCTTGGCTGCAATGCTTCCTTGAGATATTCAAGATCCATCACTTTGTCCATTGGCTCTTCATCAACAATAGTCGACAAAAAAGAAAAAGATATTTTAACCTCGGTGTTTCCTTGATTATCTGTGAAGTCAATGAGCCCCCCAGTTTCTGGCCAATTTAATTCATGTAGATTTTCTTTTTCAACTCGAATGCTTCTGCGATGCAATGCATTCATCACGCGTTTTCCTTTTGTAACACTTAACTTCAGCGGACGATTCCCGTCTTGTGTAAAATTTGAAATCCATATTCGCTGATCTGAATCAACGATGGTAACGATTCCATCATGTAATTCCATCTCACCTTCTGGAAGTGGATTCAAACCAAGCAAAATCAAAGCCACTTCGATATCGCTAAACATTCCTTGCTCACCACCGATTGTGAGTGTCGACTCATCGCCCATCATGTCAAAGAACCAAAAGTTTTTTCCCTGACCTCCAAACCATGCAATGAGTTCACCGAGTTTAGATATGCGCAGTGAGATTGAATTGCCTTGTTTCCAAAAATCTAGGTCACCTTGCTCTTTGTGCGTGCCTTCGTCGTCGGTCCATCGGAATTCAATCACGCCTCTACCAACTAATTCCTCGAACTGAGAGGTTCGCTGGGCTTGACTCGTTTGCATCATTGAGAGATTCCAAGATTCCTTCGATGGTGTGACCTTTGTTGAGCAGGCACTCACCAAAAAAATTATGATGAATATGATGAAAAAGTAGCGATTCATAGGTCGCCCTGCAAAATTTCTCCAAGTTGCTCAGATAAATCCTGAATTTCTTCCTCTGCTATTCCAGGATTTTTTACCTTTACGGGCTCTCCATCTGCTCCTCTAAAACGTAATAACCAAAGTTCTCCTTCCTCAAATTCCTCTCTGCCGACGAGTTGAAGCTTTCGTTTACGCAGTAAAACGAGGGCCAAAATGTATCGAAATGCTATCCTTTGTGGCTTCTCGTCGTCTGCTAATCGCTCAAATAAATCGACGAGAACGGCGTCATCAATCACAATATCGGGCTTTTTACCTGCTTCAGGGACGATATATTTCCAATTGCTAAATAATCGCTCTGGACGATCTCCTCGATCCCACGACTCTTGGCAATAGTCAAATCTATCAAACCCCTCATCCTCCTCTCTTTCGCAAAGAGTAGCCATTGCGGGGACATTGGGCGAGAGTGGCTCACCAGTAGAAGCACACACACCAGTAGGTCTAGAGACGCCTTGTGAATTTCCAAATCGTGACATACATGAGAATCCTACGGTATCCGCGTATAATTTGACATACATGACGTGGAAAATTTCTGGTTACGAAGTATTTGAGGCAACGATCGAGATAATCGTCATTTGGCTGATTGTCTTTTTAGCATTCAGATTCCTCCAAGGGACTCGTGGCGGTGGTGTTATTAGAGGTCTCGTCATTATTCTTTTGCCATTATGGCTCCTTCAAGTACTTGCAGATTGGACTGGTCATTTTGACCGGTTCGGTTTTTTCGCAGAACAATTTTTAACGTATGTCTTTTTATTACTGATTATTATTTTTCAGCCAGAACTAAGACAAGCCGCTGTTCGAGTCAGCCAGTCGGAACTATTTGCGAGGTTTAGAAATACACCATCAGTTGGTGGAACTACAATTTCTGCAATCGCTGATGCCACCATTTTTCTTAGTCGAAATCAATTCGGAGGGCTCATTGCAATTGAGCGAGATATTAGTACAACCGATCATGTCGTTGGCGGACAACCATTAGACGCAGAAGTAAACTCTCCTTTATTGAAATCAATTTTTTGGCCGAACAATCCCTTGCACGATCTTGGATGCATTGTTAGAGGCGATCGCATTGTTACCGCGAGTGTGCAATTTCCATTAGCAGATGATTCTGCAATGCTTTCTTCTGATCTTGGTTCAAGACATCGTGCAGGTGTCGGTCTATCAATGCGTTGTGATGCACTGATTATTATTATAAGTGAACAAACTGGCCGAATATCTTTTGCTGAACATGGCGTGCTTACTACGATTAACCGAGATGATCTTGAAGTTGAGTTAGCACAAAGACTCAACCCAAAACCTGATGTTTCTTCCCAAGAACAACCGCCTGAAGATGTTCCTGCATCGACTAGCGCATCTCCAAGGGAATCCACCGAATGAAACGTAAAGATGACACACTTGCTATTTTATTTGTCACCGTGCTTGCTGTATTTATTTGGCTCTGGTCTGCGGTTAGAACCGAAGAAGAGCTAAATATCAAACCCAACCTGTATTTTGTGGCCCCTGAAGGATCATCAAGCACAATAACGCCACAAAAAAAATCAGTTGAACTTACGTTCAAAGGTCCTAGATCGGCATTAAATTCTGCTGAGGATGCATGCATTGATGGCATATCTATTTCGATCATCGATGATGATGGAGAAGTTTCTATTGATCTAGCATCGGAGATAAACAAACTTGATGTCATTAGATCAACTGGTGCCGAAGTTATTGCAGTAAACCCAAGTTCCATTACCGTTGAAGTTCAAACAATGATTCACGTCGATGCTGTTGTCGTTTCATCTCTTCCAAGCATAACCGTAAATGGAGATGTCACAATTGACCCAGCAACTGTCACACTGCGAATTCCACAACAACTTCGAAGCACGCTTCCAGAGGCTGTAACCGTAAACGCGGTTGTTAGTAAAACCGAATTAGAACAACTGCAACCAGGATATCTTCATAAACTAGATGCATCAATTCAGTTACCAGAAGACTTAGATGAGCAGGGTGTTATCGTTGAGCCAAATCGTGTTTCCCTTTCAT
>MDTC01069038.1_pt1 | contig 12793 bp, 10 predicted proteins | sample 811181 | NCBI WGS metagenome assembly MDTC01 (sample SAMN05326644, study PRJNA326480) | marine metagenome | isolation source: seawater | place: Pacific Ocean: North | collected 2011 | reverse complement strand
ATACAATTAATTGCCCAACAATAGATGAATTAGTTGATACATCTCTATCTTGTCAAGTTAAGGTTTCCCCTAGTTCAATTGGAATATTAGTTAATGAATTGGAAAGCTCTATAAAAAAAATAAGCTCACATGAAGACAATTATGACGAGTCTCTTCTAAAAGCATATAATGCCAATTTTATTGAAGATATAAAATTATTAAATGAGAAGTATGTTTTTTACACATCGACTAATGGAATGCGTACTGCAAAATTCAATGAGAACTATAAGGCTATTTTTTCAGAAATATTTACAAATGTGAATGGTCCAACTTTTGCCAAGGTTTTAAGTAATGGGGTGTCCACAGCCCAAGAGTTTAATGCTAATGTTGATGAGTCACTTAAAGAATTAGAAAAACTTAATTTAGAACTATCTGTAAAATTTGCGAACATTAATGCAAAAAAGGAACTAGTTGATAAGTATACTGCAGTTATTAATTCATGGTTTAATAGTCCTTCTAGTGAGATATCCAATTTTATTTCAAAATTAGATCAACTCAGCAAGTACCAATCTTTAATCTTAGAAAAAACATCTGAGTTTGAATCTCAAGAAAACCTAATTCAAGCTAAAACTGAAGAAAGTAAAAATATAGCCGCCTTAATAGGAAAAATAGCTATTGTATATGATACTTGGTGGTTGAATGATGATCATAAAAATGCTGATTTAGCTACTAATTTGAATCAATTGATTAGCCTTCAAAGTAAACTTATCAGTATAATTGCGAATAAAGATAAAACTAAGAGTGTTGCTAAAGAACTAAAGAAGGTAGATGATGCAGCAGTTATTTTAGAAACCTTTAGTCGATAATATAAACTAGACTTATCTTAAATTATGTACAACGAAGAACTAGAAAAACTGATAGAAATGGCTCTCATGGATGGAGAGTTGACCGAAAAAGAAAAGCAAATTCTATTTAAAAAAGCTGAAAAATTTGGAGTAGATCTGGATGAATTTGAGATGGTTTTGGACGCTAAGCTATACGAAAAAACCAAGTCAGTCAATCAAGAAAAGCAAGAAACTTCTGCACCTAAATCTGACAAATTTGGTGATGTAAAAAAATGTCCTTCATGTGGTGCTATTGTTCAATCACTTCAGGCTATTTGTTCTGATTGCGGCCATGAGTTTCGCAACATAGATAACGTGAATTCAATAAGAGATTTTTTTAGAGATTATCAAAAAATTGAAAATAGTGTAGTGGTAAATAAAGCTGGAGGGTTTTTGGGGATGTTGGTTGACGAAAGCGAGGGAAATAGACTTAAACAAGTTTTTACCAAGAAAAAAGAATTTATTATGCATTTTCCAATACCTAATAGTAAAGAGGATATTCTGGAGTTTCTAATGATGGCTGTTCCATTGGCAAAACCATCTAAAAAGGGCGGATTTGGTGGATTTATGAAAAAATCTTTTGCAAATTTTGGTGATGATGAAAATAAAAATTGGGACTTTAAAATAGCAGAAGTTTGGGCACAGAAATGTGAGCAAATTATTATGAAAGCTAAATTCTCAATGAAAGATGATAAGGAGGCACTAAATCAAATTATAAATTATGGTAAACAAATAGGAATAAACTAATATGGGATTATTTGGAAATAAATCAGAAGGTGGATTTTTAGACGTCATTCGTTGTGACGAGAAAGAATACTTAATACATAAGTGGAGACCTAGCGGTGAGGCTAATTCTACAAAAAAGGAAAATGCTATAAGATATGGTAGTAGTCTTAAAGTCAATGTAGGTGAACTTGCAGTGTTTGTTTACAAACAAAAAGATGGAAGCGTCCAAGAGTTTATTGAGGGGCCTTTCGATCAAACAATCAAAACAGCAAACTTCCCTGTTTTGTCCAATATTGTTGGTGCTGCATTTGGAGGTGAGTCTCCTTTTCAAGCTGAGATTTACTTTATAAATTTAGCTGGTAACAATCAGATTAGGTTTGGAGTGCCCTATTTTAACGTGTTCGATCCAAGGTTCAATGATTTTGAAGTTCCAGTAGCTGCTAGAGGTACTATTACTTTTAATATTACGGACTATAAATCATTTATAAAATTAACTAGACTAATCAATTTTGAGCTAGATGATTTTAAAAAATCAATTAAAGATGCATTAATCAAATATGTAAAAGGGATTATTACCAATATTCCAGAGTCTAATAATATTCCAGTTTTACAAATGGAACGTAAAATACTGGAAATTAATGACCTAATTAAGCCACGATTGCAGGATGCTTTGGAAAATGATTTTGGAGTTAATCTTGTGAGATTTGATTTGGCCACTTTGGATTTTGATAAGGAAAGTGAAGAATATAAAAAACTAGTCAAGGTCACAAAAGAACAACAAGAGAAGACCACTGTAGCTCAAACAGATGTTGGAATTAAAAATCTTGAAGATACGCAGCGAATTAATGCTGAAAATATGCAGGAAACTTTAAAAATTCAGCGTGAAGAAATGCAACGGGCTCAGAAGCTTACTACTGAATCCCAGAATATGTCTGTACACCAGCTCAACCAACAAACTGAGGTTGCAAAAACAGCAGCTGACAGTCTAGGTAAGATGGGTTCTGGTGGCGGCGGTGCAGGAGGCACTATGGACCCAGGTTCAATGATGGCAAGCATGGCTATGGGAGGTGCCGTTGGAAGTGGCATGGCAGGAATGATGGGCAATATGATGTCTGGAATGAACCAACAGCAAAACACTCCACCACCTGCACCGTCTGTGTCCTATATGGTTGCAAATAATGGTCAACAGGCAGGTCCATTTAATTTAGACCAATTAAAACAATTTGCAGCTTCTGGAGAATTTACTAAGCAAACACATGTATGGAAGCAGGGAATGGATAATTGGCAGCAAGCAGGTGATGTTCAAGAACTTGCTTCAGTTTTTATGGGCTCAACACCGCCTCCTCCTCCGCCTCCCCCAACACCATAAATATTTTGAATATGAACGATAATAATTTTTTTTCAATTAATAATCTGGTAGAGTTTGGAATTGGTATGACCATAGCCCAACAAATGGTTAAAAGTATGAACCAATCTATCGAAACAATGAAAGTACCCGGAGCATCAATGCATAACCAAGCCTCTGTAGAAACCTTGTTTTATGCTATAATTGACGGGAATCAGATGGGGCCTCTTTCCAATCATGATATAACTCAGTTGGTTAGGGATAAAAAAATTGTTAATGAAACTTATTTGTGGAGACCAGGAATGCTTTCCTGGGAAATAGCAGAAAAAATTCCCGAGGTAATCAGATTAGTCGCACTTACACCACCTCCGTTTCCACCAAAAATATAATGATCATGAAATTCAATTTAATACCTTCAATTATTTCAGTGTCATTAAGTTCTTTAGTAGCATATGGCTTTTATTCCTTTAGTAATGATTATCCTGATACATATTTTAAAGAAATATCAATACTTTTTATATTTGTATTTTCCCTAATTACGTTACTTTCATCATTCAGTATAGCATTTAAAACTTCTAGAATTACAACTTTAATTAAAACTGTATCATTTATATATTTTTTTGTAAGTCTTATTGCTAATATTCTTATAATTATTATAAGTAGTAGTGTTCCAGTTCTAATAATTTCAATTGGGCTTTTAATGCTATCATATTTATTGATATTATATGGTATAAACAAAAGTGACCAATAGTAATAAACTTGTTGATTGGGTCTTATAAGATTTCACAAGCTATAGGCTATAGATTAAAACTTAATTATAGTCTTAAATTTCAATCTATCATTTTTGTGATTTATGATAGAGTGCTCTGAGAAAATTTTCCTCTTCATCTTTATGCTTCCAAGAGTAACCCGAGGTTTTAAAAAGATTTCTGTTATCATCAGGGACAAGCATTGCCTCTTCGGTTATTGTAGAAGAGTTTTTCATATTCTCTGATGAAGTTGCAAGTACAGTTCTGTCATTTTCATAGTATTTTTTCCAGAATTTTTGTTCATCAGAAATTTCAATATTTAATAAATACTTGTAAAATTTGTGTCTTTGTATCAAATGAGATCGGTTTATTCCCATCCTAGGGACTTTTTTAAAATCATATTTTTTAAAAATTTCTAATGCGGCAAGAGTTATGCCTGTAACCCTCCAATTATTAGGATTTATTGAAAATAAAGTTGATAACATTTTAATTTTATTACCTTCAGGAGCACGCATTTTTTTTATTACCAAATAATCATGGAATAGAACCTCTACAAGAATTTTTTTATCAATTATGTGATATTTTGTATAACCTTTTTTCATATGCTAATTGAAATATATATCTATTTATTAAAAAAAAATTATGACTCAATATTATTAATTTTTTGAGCTTTAGAAAGTTAATGCAAAAATGATTAAGAAATGATTGAAAAGTTAAATTAATATCTCAGTTTTACAATTGACTTAGGATTTGGATTTAATTGTTCGTCTTAAAGATCCATTAAAAAATAATAAATACTTCCACCTATGGAAAGAAATACCTTCAACTGTCATTTTAATATTTCCTCCTTCTCCTTTTCTAGCATCAGTTCTCGTTCCTTGAATATATACAGGTGAAAATAACTTAAACCAACCTTCTCTTTCATAACTAGTTATATTTTCATAGGGTAAAAATTGAATATCGCTATCACCAATTAATTTTTTTTGCTTACAGTATAAGCCATCTTCACTAAGCAAGTAATAACTTGAGTTAAATCCCCTTTTCCCGCTTAATATAGCAGGTTTATAAAATCTGCCCTTTTCAGATGATAAATTAAATTGTGCTAATTTTTCTTTAATCTTTTTAAAATTTGAATTTGACATTCCCTCTGTTGAAAAAATACTAGTATCTCCTAAAATATTAATTTTTTTACTTAACAAACCGTTAAATGCAAAAAGCTTAATTGATTTATATGGGACAAATGAATTTCTAGTTTTGAACCATGACTTCTTAGTGTGACCAATACCGTCATTCCCAATTACTATGATTTCTCTATAACTTAACCATCTTTTGGGATTAGTTAATGGAAAAGTTGTTTTTATCTTTTCACCCTCAATTCCTGAACCTCCTAATTTACCACCATGTTCAAGAATATGTTGTTCTATAAATTCAATTTCAGAATTTTTATTTAGTATAAAATTTATATTGTTATCGTCTCCTCCTCCAGCTTTATATCCAGTCGATATTTTTATACCGGTAATTGATCTATTTTTATCGAAATAAATAATTTTATTAATATTTAGAAATTTATGTTCGCCTCTTAGAAAATTAGCTAGCCATCCTAGACCCCAAAAAAGTTTAAACTCATGAGTGAATATCCACAATCGTTTACTAGTAAGAACCAACTCCTTGGGAGTTAATTCTAGTTTCTTACTCCCAAGACAGAGTAATTGATTAATAAAATTATACTTATACATATTTTTTTTAAAAGTTAAGCCAAATATATATTTATACATAGCATTAAAAGATACACATTTGATACATTTTAATAAAAGGCAATAAGGACTACTAAACCGACTATTATAAAAATAAAAAAACCCGTAACCGAATGATGAACAATCAATTACGGGTTATATGTTGTAGAGTCTTTGAGACTTTTATCGAACCTACAGTCTATAATGCAAGATAGCGATATGTAATAATATGGGTTCACCATATAACTATTTATAGATTGATAGTCGATTTAAAATTAAGTTAAGTTATCAATCATTACAATCTTTTTACTATAATTGATAGTCAAAAACTCAATTTTTAATTTTGAAAATAAGTTTTTGAAAAAATATTACTTCTTACAAAGGATACATTAAATATTAAAGTCTAAATTAAAAATGAAAGTTATAAAAATAAATATTCTAATTATAATCTGTTTTTCAACCTTAATTTCTGTTGCTCAAGATTTTGACGGCTATGCACTTTACAATTTACAAAATAGTAGAACAGCTTACCTTATTGACAAGGACGGAGATATTGCCCATTCTTGGGATTGTAATACCAATGCAAATTATGCATTATTTTTAAAAGATAATGGCAACTTAGTGAGGCAAGGAGTAGCTAACAGACCTACTTTAGATGGAGCTGCTGCTGGAGGAGTATTACAGGAGTTTGACAAAGATGCAAACGTAGTATGGGAATTTACTTATTCCAATTCAGACGTGCAGTCACACCATGATTTTACTGTATTGCCAAATGGTAATGTTTTACTTACAGCCTGGGAGGTAAAATCTGGAGCAGAAATGTCTGCCGCCGGATATGCTTCTGCTTCAGAGAAATGGCCTACTCACTTCATAGAAGTTCAGCAAGATGGTAATGGAGGAAAAATAGTATGGGAGTGGCACATCTGGGATCACTTGATACAAGATGATGATTCTACAAAGCCAAACTTTGGTATAGTAGCAGATCATCCAGAATTGATGGATATAAATGTGCCTTCTTCTGGGAGAAGCAAACCAGGTAAAGTTGTCGGAGATTGGTTCCATATAAATGGTATAGATTATAATGCAGAGCTAGATCAAATAGCATTTTCATCGAGATACATGAGTGAAATTTATATTATAGATCATAGTACTACTACTGAAGAGGCTGCTAGCCATACTGGAGGAAACTCAGGAAAAGGTGGAGATTTCCTTTTTAGATATGGGAACCCATCAAACTATGGTTCTAGTGAAAATAAAGTAATAACTTCAGCAGTCCACGATGTGAGATGGATAAAAAGTGGTAGACCATATGCTGGCTGGTTACAGTTTTTCAATAACAGTGCTGGTGTAGGAGGTAGTTCAGTAGTAGATGCAATTAATCCTTCAAAAGACGGGTTCAACTATACTTTTGTTAACGGTTCTTTTCAGCCAACTGCTCATGAGTGGAGACATGAGTGCATAGTAAGTTCATCTGGACAATCTGCATCAGATAGATTATCGAATGGGAATTTATTTGTAGCAGTATCTAGGGAATACATGTACGAGGTAGATAGTAATGATAATTTAGTATGGCAATATAGCGATGGACCACCAAAAGCGTTTAGAAGAGAGTGTGATCATTTAGGAATTATAAATTTGTTAAACAATCCATGCGATATAGAAATTACTGGAATTACTAGTTTAGACTTAGCCAATATAAGTTTATCTCCTAATCCATCATTTGGTAATGTTGAAATAGCTGGTTTAGAGGATATTCAGAACTATAAAATTAGCGTAGTAAATATGCTGGGTAAGGTGGTATTTCAGACACAAAATCAAACAGAGCTATCTCTCAATGGTCTAGAAAACGGGCTGTATATTATTAATATTGTTACAGACAAAAATAAGGTTACAAAGTCTCTTATTTTATCCAAATAATGCATTGAAAAAGTTATTTATATTTTCTTTTATTACCCTCTCTTTTATAGTTAGAGCTCAAACATGGTTTCATAATACTGAGCATGTATCCGAAGTAAAGATAATCTTTAAGCAGACTAACTGGGATTATATTCTTGATAGTTTTTATGTAGCTGGAGATAAGGAGAGAATACTTGCTTCAGTATGGGTAGACGGTATTTACTACGACAGTGTTGGCATTCGATACAAGGGCTTTAGCTCTGTTTCTGTTGATAGAGATAAAAATCCGTTTAATATAAAGCTAGACTATATTCGAAATCAGAATCACTTTGGTGTAGATAAAATAAAATTGGGTAACGTTATACAGGATCCATCATTTGTTAGGGAGGTCTTATCTTATACTATAGCTAGAAACTACATGCCATCATCACATGCCAACTACTGTAAAGTATATATCAATGACGTTTTTTGGGGAATTTACACCAGCGTGGAATCAGTAGATAATTCATTTTTAGCTCAGTATTATGGTGACTCAGATGGGGTATTTATAAAAGGGAATCCTTCTGTAGTTAACCAAAATGGTGAGAATAGTAACTTGGCGAACAGCCTGGGTACAGATATTTCAAATTACTACAATTACTACGAACTAAAGTCTGATACTGGCTGGGCGACATTTTATAAATTAATAGATAAGTTAAATAACGATCCATCTTCGCTAGAAGAGATACTCAATATTGATTGTACGCTTTGGATGCATGCGTTGAATTACACATTAATTAATTTTGACAGTTATGTTGGTTATTCTCAAAACTATTATTTGTATGAGGATAAGAATGGGCAGTTTAACCCAATATTATGGGATATGAATCAATCTTTTGGGAGTTTTAGACTCACTGATGCTTCGGAATTTTTTAGAGGTTTTACAGTTGAGGAAGCGAAGACTATGGATCCATTGGCTCATGTAAATAGTTTCTCTGTTCACCCCAGACCTTTGATTAGAAATATACTAAACACTCCCCAACGAAGAAGAATGTACCTTGCTCATATTCGATCTATTGTCCAAGATCATTTTAAAAACGAAGCCTTTAAGAATGATTTAGATGAATTGCAAGATTTGATTAAAAGTTATGTAAAAACAGACGAGAATAAATTTTATTCTTATGAAGACTTCCTTCAAAATAAGACTGTTACAGTACAAGATTTAGTAGAATATCCTGGAATTACTGATTTGATGGATGATAGGTCTGATTACCTACTATCTTACACTGGAATATCTCCAATAGGGTCCCCAAGTATCAACATTCCCAGATATACTAAAGGTAAAACTAATTTTATTATTACAACTAGAGTGAATTCTGCATCTAGGGTATATTTATTCTATCGAAATAAAATTGGTGGACTTTTTACTAAAGTAGAAATGAAAGACGATGGAATTTCCGGAGATGAGCAAGCTATTGATGGAATTTATGGAATAAATATACCTGTTTTAACTAAGAATCTGGACTATTATATCTATGCAGAAAATGATTCTTCTGGGACATTCTCTCCGACTAATGCAGCCTTTAATTTTTATAAAATAAGAGAATTAAAGCAATTGGTTTTAAATGAATTCTGTGCTTCAAATAAAACCTTAGTAGCTGATGAAACAAATAATTATGAAGATTGGATAGAGCTCTACAATAATGGGGATACCGCTATAGATTTGTCTAGATATACGCTATCTAACGATATAAATGAATTAGCCAAATGGAATTTCCCAAACATTTCTATTCCAGGAAATACGTATTTGCTTTTATGGGCGGACAATGATGAAGAAGATGGCTTTTTACATACTAATTTTAAATTACCATCTGGAGGGGGTGCAATTTATTTATCTATTGACGGGGAGGTAGTAGATGAAATAAAATTTGGAGGACAAACTACAGATCTTACGACAGGAAGATACCCAAACGGTATAGGATCTTTTGTGCTCATGGAGCCCACCCCAAAGGGATTTAATGGTGGCAGAAGACTCGGAGTGAAATTCATAGAAAAACCTAATGTTAAAATATTTCCAAATCCAGTAAATGGAAAATTCTATATAGAATCTGACATTTCAGGAAGTCTAATTATGAATAACATTCAAGGGCAAACTGTTTTAACTAGAAAAATCAATGTAGGAAAAAACACCATTGATGCTAGTGAGCTAGCGAGCGAGGTGTATTTCCTAAATATCATAAATGAGACCACAGTAGTTTCTAAAAAAATAATTAAACAATGAAAGTAATTATAATATTTTTATTAATCGTTTTATCTTACAATTCTCCTGCTCAATCGTTTAAGTCTTTTACAGAAGCAGATGGATTGCCGTCTAATAATGTATTATGTGCATCTTCAGACAGAGAAGGAACTATATGGTTTGGTACACAGAGAGGTATAGCTATTTATAATGGAGATAATTGGGAAGTTATGACCACAAATACACATCCTGGGTTAGCCAATGATAATGTATCTTCTATTTTGGTAGCAACAAATGGAACGGTGTGGGCAGCAGGAGATTATGGAGCTAGTTTTTATGACGGCACTTCTTGGACTACATACAAGGCAGCAGACGGACTTGGTAGTAGTAGAATAACAAATATTTCAGAAATAGAAAACGGCCACATCTGGCTAAGTGACTTCAATGGTGCTACGCTTTATGATGGGACCACTTTCACTGCTTACAAAACTGAAGACGGACTCCCATTTGGGGGGGTAGAAGATGTACTAGAATTAGATAATGGTAATATTATTATGGCTACAAGTTTAAGTGGTATTGCTATTTATGATGGTAAAAATTTTAGTTTCGTAACAGAATCAGAGGGTTTATTAAGTGATAACACAACCGCTCTGCTAAAGGATAAAAAAGGCAATATTTGGGTGGGGACTTCAGCTGGTGTTTCAGTATTTGATGCTAATATGAGCTGGACGGGAAACCATACTAGAATGTATAAAATGCCAGAGCCAGATACGTTAAACCCAGTAGAAGATCTTGCTATTGACTCTGAAGGGAATATTTGGTCAGGTATATATGTAGATTATCTTGTGACTGTAGGTGGTGTTGCAAAATATGATGGCTTTACATGGTCTGATTATGATAACGACCAAGGCATAGTGGGACCAACTATTCGTTCATTATTAGTAGACGAAATGGATAACGTTTGGGTGACCACAAGCTCTGGTATTACCAAAATATCTAACGTATCTGCCAATATAGATAAGATTGATAAAAGAGATTTTATAACATATCCAAATCCTGTTCAAGATGAACTATACTTGGAACTAGGAGATTTAAAGAAACCCCTATTAATTCAACTTATCAATAATAAAGGTTCAATAGTTTTAGAAAAATACGTAGTACATACAAGCGAGACCACTTTGATTGTATCTAATTTAGAACCAGGTGTTTACACACTTTTAGTGGGGGAAATTACCAAACAAATTATCGTTTTCCCTTAATGTTAAATCAACTAATGATAAACAAAAATTCAGATGTGTAATATTTGAGCAGGATTGCTCGGACACAACAAATGAGGTTACTTTATATGTAACAGATAATGTTAGTGTAAATAACCTAATCAATAGTGATTTAGTTAGTGTTTATCCTATTCCATTTAATAATGAATTAAATATTAAAATAAGCTCATTATTGATTGGTTAAACATAAACTTTATTTGATATCAGAGGTACAATAATTAAGTCAGGTATTTTTGATAAGGAAACCAATAGAATTAATCTTAGTAACATTTGCAAAGGGACATATTATCTTGATGTAAATAAACTCAATAAGCCCTTGAAGGTTATAAAATAATTAGGGATAGGGGTATTAAAAGCTAAAGCTATTTGCATGTTTGTTACCCATTTGTTACCTGCAATAAAAAAAGGCCTCACAAACACTTGATTTACAAGTAATTATGAGACCTTTAGATGTAGAGTCTATTAGACTCTTATCGAATCTTTAGTCTAAAAATTTAGACCAATCAAATTTGCTGGTTCGATAAACCCTATTGAGTAGCCCTGAGGCTCCTTATGTCGAACCTTTTTTAAAGTTTGTTCATTGTAAATTCTTTCAATATTACCATTGAGTAATTGATTACAGTGGCTAAAAGTTACCTAATAAGAATTTCGAGAGACTCTAGCTTTAAAGATTGTAAGCTTTAATACCTATCAAAAATTGAGGAAAACCAAATTTAAAGTATCATTGTATCGTTAGATGGAAATATATGATATGATCGAAATTTTGGTATATGTATTTGTACTATCAAATGCACTAATGCTAGGTTTATTATTTTTCACAACCAAATCCGACAATAAAAAAGCTAATATTTTGTTGGGTATATTTTTATGGAGTAATGCCTTTCAGTTTTTTAAGGATATTCTTAATGAAATAGGGTATGCAGGATTAACTATAGAACCCTTCTTACTTTCACTTCCTTTATTGTTTTTTTATTTGCTTATTACCATAAACAAAAAGATTGAAAATTGGCACTTCTTACTTTTCATTCCTGGCATCATTCATAATATTCTACTTCATTATAACGGCTCATTTTTCAAGGAAAATGCCGTGACTAAGTATGAAGCGATCATTTACTTATTGGAAATTGTACTAATGGTCTATGCCTTCAAAATATTGCAAAATCATAAGGAGAAACTTACTGATTTTTATTCCAATTTGGACAACAAATCGCTTACTTGGTTGAAAAGCATCTTTGGGCTGAACATTCTAATCCATCTTTTAAGTATCTCCACTTTTATATATGATTTGTCACATTTAGAAATTGTAGAGAGTTCAATTGACACCGCTGCTTTAGGGTTAACCGCATTTATGATTTTTTGGATTGCTCACAAAGGATTTTCGCAACCTGAAATTTTTAGAAAACGTCTTTTTCTAGCTGCTGATGATGAAAAGTTGAATTTGGAAGAGGGTCAAGGAGATATTTTGTTAGATGAAGATGATAAGTTGGTCGAAGTAAAAGAACAAGGGTGTGCCGAGGAACCAATTAAAACAGAACAAGACATTCGTAAGTTTACTCAAATCAAAGAAAAAATACGTGAACGTGAGTTGTTCATTAATCCCAAACTCAACCTGCGTTCCTTGGCAAAGGATTTAGATGTAAAAGAAAAAGAGCTTTCTCGCCTTATTAATGCATGCGGTAATATCAATTTTTATCAGCTCATAAATGAATTTCGAATCGAGAAATTTAAACAATTATTGGAATCTCCAAAAGCATCACAGTTTACACTATTAGGACTAGCAATTAAATCTGGATTTTCCTCTAAATCAACATTTTATACTGCTTTCAAGAAGCTGGAAGGAATGTCTCCAAAACAGTATGAAAAGTCCATTAAGAAGTCTTAATAGAAGCAGTAGGACTTAATTAAGACTGAAATGAACAATTTAATTTAACCTCTGAAGTTCTTTTGAGGTAAATAAATATTAAAACAAAATGAATTTCAAAAATT
>MDTC01061352.1_pt1 | contig 12795 bp, 10 predicted proteins | sample 811181 | NCBI WGS metagenome assembly MDTC01 (sample SAMN05326644, study PRJNA326480) | marine metagenome | isolation source: seawater | place: Pacific Ocean: North | collected 2011 | reverse complement strand
TTGCGGTTCTGGGTTATTGTCTGCATCCAAAAAGTTAATCATCTCTGTCCACTCCGAATCAGAGGGTATGTGCCAACCTTCGGGCGCCAAGCCTCTTGGGTCATTAACTGCATACCAATTGTAAAACTTTCCATATTTTTCACCATTCTTAGGGTCGTTCTCATAATAACACCAAGCAGGTTGCCCATTCTTTCCAGCTTCTTCCCAATCTTCTTTAGATTTTACCTCAGGGATAATGTCTCCATTTCTAAAGTGGTCAACATTTAAATTTTCGGACATCCATTCCTGATTACCGATTTTAACGGATTTGATTGCTGTCTCTGAACCCTTATTACTATTTGTTTTCTTTTCTTCTTCCATGCTGTTTATTTTAAACTTTTTTTTTTAAATTATTCGTCTGTTGGCCAATTCAAATCACAATATACATCTGTATTAGTGAAGTCATCGGCTTATCTTTATCCCAAGATTTAAGATCAGTTTTTTTTCTTCTTCTTTTAGCTCTGTAGAAGACCAAAAGTTGGTTTTTTGCTATAACTGTATATTTTATATTTATTATTAAATTGGTTTACCGTGAGTAATAACTAACGAGTGACATTTTTTTAAAAGTTCTTGTTTAGTTTCATCAACTTCATTATAAAACTCATATTGAGCTTCATCATAACCTTCATCATCCCAATCCATATCGCTAAGTATATTTTCTACATAACTTTCTTCTCCCCGTATGCAAGGAGTTCCATCTTTATCTTTTTTAACAACAAAAGCACCTATAGGATCATATGATTCATCTACATATAACACTTCAATTTCTACATTTTCATCTAGTTCGGCACATAATTTGTATAAATGAATAAAAAACTCTTCAGGTGGATACCAAGCTGATGTAATTGAAAATTCGCCTTCGCCTTCAAACTCTTCTAAATAAGTCCATTTAGCACCTATATTATCAAGTGCCCAGTCGCCCGTTAATTTTTGTCCACTTCCATAACCAACATCTTTATAAAATGCTTTATAAAATGCTTTTATGCCGAATCTATCGTTTTCAATTTTTTCTTCAGCTTTAGAAATTAATGAATCAACATATTTTATGGTGGTATCATTAGCTTTAACTTTAATCCAACTTTTTAAATTATTTGCCATAATTATATTTCTTTAACATTTAATTGTCTATGTAAATCTTCACTAATACTGTAACTATTGCTTTAAGTAACTTTTAAAATATATCCATTTTTATAAGTTGCTCTTTTCATTTAATAAATTTAATAAAACTCTAATTCTAGCGTTCCAAAATTTTCTAAAAATAATATTAACAGTTTTATTTAATTTATTTCTTTAAAATAATATTTTTAATCTTTCAAAAGCCATCTTGAGTATAATTAAATACTTAAATCTCCAAATTATTTTTCGGATACTCCAAGTATTGAGCGATGATTAAATGTTCTTGTCTGAACTTTCATCTACAATAAAACCTAAATGCATTCTGTGTAATTTTCCCTCAATAGTTATTTTTTCAATAACTGCCATTTTTAATTTATTACTATTGTTGAGCTTTAATTTTATTTAGAAAAGAGGCTAGTCCCCCTCCTTTAAGAATATCATTTTCAGGATAAATTGAAAGATTTTCACAATCTGATAAATCAAGTATTTTAAGTTTTTCTAAGTTTGCTATAGGGGCTAAGTCTTCAACATTAGAACACCCATCTAAGTACAAGTTTTCAAGATTATTTAGTTTGGATAAACTTTCTATGTTCCACAAAGATTTGCATCCACTTAATTTTAAGGTTTTAAGATTATTAAGGTCTGATAATTCTAAATCATCAATTTTACAATCTGTTAAGTCTAGATGTACAAGTTTTGCTAAGTTTTTTATTGGACTAAAATCAAAAATGGTTTCACAGAAAGATAAATCTAAATGTTTAAGGTTACTCAAATCGCTTATAGCATCAATATTTAGTCCGATTTCTTCATCGCCTTGAGAATTACTCAATGATAAATATTCAAGAGAAGTTAATTCTGACAAATCACTTAGTTCATCCCAGTTACATTTATGCCAATGAAGCTTTTTCAGATTTTTAAGATTCCAAAGGCCTTCTAAAGATTCAAGATTTTGGCATCCATTTAAATTAAGTTCAGTAAGCTTAGTATGGTTAGATAAATAATCTATATTTTTTATTTTCTGTCCCGATAAATCAATGTAAGCTAAATTTTCTTTTTCCATGTTTTTTGTGAGGTCTATTAGTTGTTTCTTTTGTTAATATAATATTTTTAATCCTTTAAAAGCTATATTAAGTATGCTTTTATAACTAAGCTCATTTAATTCTTTTTCGGATACTCCAAATATTGATCGATGATTAAATGTTCTTGTTAATTCGATAAGTTTTCGATTAGAGAATCCACCATTAATTCGCAATATGAAATAGAAAAAAGCAATCTTATCTGTAAGAAAACTGACTTCACCTTTTTTTAACTCCTTGTTTGAGAAATAAGGTTTAGTCGTCATGAATTGCTTTCTCCCGTTTTTAAATTGAAAAAGAGAAGGCTCGTAGTCCATTACTTTAAATCCATCTTTTGTCCAGAATATATTTTTTTTATTTAAATCACCATGGACAAACCCAATTTGTTGGAAATAAGTAAGTGTTTCTAAGAGGCCACTGAAGTCAGCTTCTTCATAAAATTGTTTTTTTTGCTGCTTGCAATATTTTTGACGATAGATGTAGCTGTTTTCCACTTCAGTAATAAGTGTGTTTAATAATCCCGGTATTTCCCAGTCAAAATCATTAATAAGCTTAATTCTTTTTTCTATAATTTCAGTAGGGTCAAGTAAATGATGCTTTAAATATCTTTTGTAGATATATCCATCTTTATAGATTACTTTCTTCATAGAACAGAAATATAATTCCTCTCAGATTCTTATTTGGAAAATATTAATTTATTAAAATATATTTTTCACAATTAATATCTATTTTATAGTTATAAATTATAAAAAAGTATCATAAATCTCCCGAATCATGCTCACCACCATAATAAGATGAATAAAGATCATTACCTTCATCTGTAGCTTCTATGTAGAAATCTTCTGAAATGGCCAATAAATCTTCGTCCAATTCGATGATACCAGCATTTACTTCAATATTTTTAAATTTTAAGGTCTCATCATGATCTTCAAAATCTTCAATTCCAGTAATTGTAATATGATCTGTACGATCATAAGTAATCAAAGACAAAAAGTCTTTGTCCCATTCTTCTGAAACAACCTTTTCATTTACATAATCGCTTTTAAGATAAGTGCTGATTATATTTTTGCATTTGGTCATGTTATCTAAATATCTGCTTTTTTGAGACATACCAAATTGATTGTCAAGAAAGTTGATGGTCTCAATCATTTTATCATATTTCAATTCAAATTTTTCAATCAATTCAGTTAAATTACCTTTTTCTGAGGCATCATCAAAATCAAAACTTATAGTTAAGTTTGTTTTTTGAGATTGATTATCTTCATCTTGAATTTTCGGTTTTGAAACATTAAATGTCCAACCTTGTTCATCATATGAGCTATTACCTTCGTGGTTAATAAACTTCCCCTTGTAAAAAATTTCTTCTACAAATTTAGAATACCCTTCATCTTCAGCATCTAATATTAAGAACGTTAAATTTTCAATGTCAAAAGCCTCTTCAGTCTCAAATTTACATTTAAGGATTTCTCCTTTAATATTAGAATTACCAATAATAGTGGTCTGAGCAGCGGGTTTTTTTGTGAAACGTATATAATTTTGATGACCAAAGTCTGAATTAGCTCTTTGTGAATAATCTAAAACTTTGTTGAGGTCAAAAACTTCATCAAACCTGTCATTAACAATTACCTCATTGTTTACGATTATTTTTATGAATGCATCTAGGTCTGCTCCTTGCCATGTTTGGCTATTGTCAAGTTCATACATTGAAAGATACTTTTCTTTGGTTAGCTCATATAATTTATCACTGTCACAAAGTATATCTTCAAGAGAACCATCACTATGCTCTTCAAGAGCTTTATAAGTTTCTGGGTCCATACATCCGTAGAGAATTTTTATACCAGGCCCATATATTAGTATTTCTACTTCACTTTTGATAGAGTTTTCGATTGGTCTTTGCAAAATATCTTTTTCTGATGATTTAAAAACTTCCCAGTCATAATCATCACCACTGTATTTTTCTTTATTTTCCAGTAGAGAAACTGCAACTGCTGTTCTATTTTTTTTAAATAGTTCCCAAGCATATTGACCTACTAAATGCGCATTAGGTTTAAATTCGATAATAGCTAAATAGAGTTGTTCTAATTCATCATCATTATTAATGTGTTTTTGTACATAATTGAATACGCAAAAAATATTTTCATCAGTATTAGACTCATTCTTTAGATTATTTAATATTACGTCTGGAAGTTTAAATGTATTACCCATGTTATTATGTTGAATTTATTAATAATAGTTAAAAAAGTTTTAAAATAAAAATTTATAGTTATTGTTTTATTTGAATACTTTTACTTTGGTAATTATATTTGATATCATGAAAACTAAATTATTATTTTTAATTCTAATTTCTTATGTAAAATTTTCTTTCAGTCAAGAAAATAAATACCTTTTTGCAGAAATAAGTACCGAAATATTTTGTAACCATTGCTTGGAATGTGAATCTTGTGATGAAAATATTTATTCAAAAATAAAAGACAATAACAAAGGGATATCATTTGTGAAAATTGATTCAGAAAAAAATATTATAACTGTAAAATATAATTCTGAGAAAACAAATTTAACTGAAATTGAAAAAGCTATTGCTTTTTCTGGTTACAAAGCAAATGATTTTAAACCGACAAGAGAGGCTTATGAAAGTCTTGATTTTTGCTGTAAAAAAAAATAGCTAATTAAACAATACGTATAACCTAAGGCACTAGGTTCGAATTTTTTTAGAAAATTTTGGAGTAAGCTTGTCTTAAGAAAGAATTACAAATTTCTTAACTCTATGCGAGAGGATGGTGCTGCATTAATAACTAGTTTTTATTTGTAATGGATTTAAGTTCAGACATCAATTATCTGTAGTAGTAATAATAGTCATTCCAGCATTTTTGAACTTTTGTAAGTAATTATCCATTGCCTGAGGATACCATTGATCTAAATAAAATCTTAATGTATTATACTCATTATATTGAATCACATCATCTTGACATACTATTTCTGCCATATACCAAATAAGTTTTGATAGTTGTTCATCATCAAGATTTTCTTTGAGATAAATAGCTGAATCAATAATTACCTCTCTACTTATTCCATTTTTTTCCATAGCCTTTAGTATTTCATCTGTTTCGTCCCATACATCATAGCAATCATGACCAATTTGACCAAAGTTTTCAAAAAAGTGAGCTAAGTTGTTATGTTCCATCTGATCTACTTTTCCGTCTGATAAAATACAATCTCTAATAGGTACAACCAATACATGCTCTAATCCCCAAGACGAAGGAAGCATTGGATACTTTTTCTTAGCATTTTCATTTTCAATAGAGTCTTCTTCAACCTCACCTTTATCTATTTGGTAATCTGTTAATCCATGGTCTTGAACAATACCAATTTTAGCTAAATCTTTTTTTATTTCGTCTGAAATATCCCATTCAACACAAGCTAAAATCCATGAAAGCCATACTTTTTCGTCGTCTGTTATTTGACTGTTAGCGCATGCCACATTAATTAAATATTCTAAAAGAAGATTAAAAAATCTTGGATTTAGACGTTCTTTATTAGCTTTAAGGATTGCAACTCCATATTCAATCCAGTTATGTACTCCCTCTGGCTGAACTGCATTATACCATTTAAGTACAGCGTCCATTCTTTCATTGTATTTTATTTCGCTAATTTGATTTCCAACATCCCATAATTTGCGCTGAAAGTTGTGAATTGCATCTATTTCATCATTATGACCTTCCTGATCAGTATTAAAAGAAAATGCCAGTATAATAAATGCAAAATAATGACCTGGAGTCTCACTATCATTTCCATCTGCCCATGGTTCATGTCCTTTTATCAATTTTTTGTCAAATAATTTAAGTTCATTTTTTTTCACTTTTAACAATCTTTCTTCGTTGTTAGATTTATTGAATTCAGTGTTTTTGTTTTTTCCGCCAGCTACATAGATTTCATATCCCAAGTCTTTAGCAGTTTCTATAAAAAGAGTTATATTACTACCCCATTGGTTTGATACAGCAATCTTAGTATCTGTTAATTTGATTGGGTTTTTAATATAGTGTCTTTTTCGTTTTTTTGCTATTTCTTTTGCTTCTACTAATGTGCCAAAAACACCAGTACTTCCTGCTTGGACATCATCAGGAAATATTTTTTTAAGCTCATTAAAAGAGCATTTATTTTTCAAGCAGTAGTCAGTTACTACCGCTAAAACCAATTTTCCTTTTCCAAAGATGCCATCTATGCCATTTACTTGGTATTTTGTGTAATCTCTTGCCATTTATTGTTTATGTTTTGGTGATTTAGCTATAAGTAGGTACAGAAAGACATGTTTTAATTACTTTCAATTTAATGCATATTACCATTTATTATTTGTAACAATAATCGCTAATTAAAAATTCAAATAAATTGAGGTTTATATTTAATTATTATTGTGAAATAAATTTTTTTGCCTACTAAATCTCAACTATTCCATTTAGTAATTTTTCGGTTTCAGATTTGAAGTTTTCTATTAATTTTTGTGATGTGAATGCTATAAATTGTATTGTACCATTAGAGTTCGAGAAATAATATCCATAATAGGATATTTTAATTCCTTTCATAGTTCCATTCATTTGAAGAAGAAGAACTTTTATACCATTTACAATTCTATATTCTTTTTTTACAATCTTTAAATCCGGTGCAATCTTTTTTCCATTTTCTAATGCAATTATTCCTAATGTTTCAAGAGGTATTTCAACTTTTTCTGTTATAACCATCCCATATAAATCGCCTTCTTTAAATTGAAGTTCATATTCTGCCTCAGGATTATCGGTTGCTCTTTTAAATGACCATTTTTTTGGATTGATATAAATACCAACATTTAATTTGTTACTTTTTAGTAAAAAGGTTGATTCATTGTTTTTTCTGAAAATTTTTGAATTTGTTTGAACTTCTTTTTCATATAAATCATTTTGGTTGCTATATTTCCAAGTCCCATTTTCATACAAAATTACTTCCTCACCAGTTTCAGTAACTCCCTTTATTTGAGCAAACGAGAAGTTAGCAGCAATTAGGCCGATTGTTATTAATATTATTTTATTCATGTTCTTAGATTAATTTGGACAGTTGTAAAAAATTAGTGTTTATATTATTTTATGTTAATATTAATCTTTCCATTTAATCTGGAATTCTATTTCATTTTCTCCGTCACCTCTTTCGTGTTCTATATTAAAAGTAGCTCTGTCTGGAACATAAATAGCTTCGTTATCAATAGTTATTCTAAAGTTTTCTCCGCTTTCTATACTGTCGGCTAATCTTCTTAGTTTTTCAACAAACTCTTTATTGGAATAAGTTTTTTCAATATCTCTTTCTGACATAATATTATTTTCTTTAATTTATTAAAAATAAAAAATTATTTATCTATTTAATATTTTTTTTAAAATTTTCAGTTGTAAATGAAAAATATTGAACCCACATACCTGCGCTATGTTTATGATAATTTGAATAAAGGCTCGCTGAATGCGGAGAATGCAGCAGCATTGCCTCAGGGCTTTATTGGTTTATATGAACAACAGTTTACTCAAAAAGCACCAGCTGGAGAGCGAAAAAAAGTATTAAATCAACTAGCTCTTTGGGCACTTTTCAAAGGACCTGTTTCTGCAAATATGGCTGCTGCTGTTTTGGAGTTGGAAGAAGAGCAGATGAAAGATTTAGTTGACACCTATTCCAGTTGGTTCAATAGTCCAGAAAGTGGTAAGTATCAACTGTATCATGAGCGGATTAAAGTTTATTTACTATCAAAAGTATCTAGATTGGAAATACAATTACTTTCTAAAAAAATCCTTCAATTTTTTGAAATTCATCCCTCAGCTTCAGTACACTTCGATTATAAGTTACGTTTTTACATAGATCATTTAATTGTTCATTCTTACGAAAGTGATACTTTCAGAGATACATTAGATAATATTGTACATCAAAATGATTTTTGGGAAGTAAGCTTTTCTGTTTTAAAATCTATCCAGCCAGCCATCGAAAATATCCGTAATCTAATTTCATTTGCAGTCTTCAAACAAGATTGGAAACTATTGTATCGTTGTTCTCAAATTGTATTATTCCTGGAACAGAAAAATGATATTTTATGTGAACAAATATTAAAATCCAAAAGGGTCAATTTTGAACAAATAGATTTTTGTTTTAGCTCGATTTCTTCACCGTTTACACGGCTTCGATTTCTTTCATTGGCAACAACCAAAGACCTCCTAAACAATAGCTTTAATAAAAATTCAAATTTTGATAAATATATTGTCCTCTGGGAGCAGCTTATTAAATACGTTGAGTCTGAATATATTGATGGTGCGATATTTTTGCCCTATTGGTTAGTTAATAAGCTAAACAAAATTGTTGATTCATTTCAAATAGAAGCACTTTCTAATGTGTTGGAAGAGTTGGATTTTGACGAGTTAGAGCCCATTGAAGAAAAAGAATTTGAATTTATTTATTTGAATGATGAGTTGGAGGATTTTTCTGAGCGTGATTTACAAGCTTTTTACAATTTAAATGTAGCGCTTGAGAATTTAAAAGATGAATTTATTACGATTTTTAAACTAATTGACACTCCAAATTTGATGGATAGAGATGAGTTACTCACAAGATCTACTCTAATTTGCATTGAAAAAAATTACCAAAAATCCTTTGACTGGTTGTATTGGTTACTTGTAAAAAGTGATTTTGAAATTGGTGAACATGCTCCCCCTGACGAAAAATATTATACCAAAAATTTAGTTGGTAAGTATATACAATTATCAGATATTAAACACCTAAAAAAAATAGAACAATTGGTAAGTGATGCTGATTTGTACAATACCATTAAAATGGAACTTAGAACTTGGATTAGCGACAAGTATTATCAACTCAAGGAATACCAAATGGCATTTGAGGTATTAAATATGTTCAATAATCCAATTGAATCTACATTTGACATTTCAGCATGGAAAGGAGCCTGGTTCACTGAGAATAATAAATCCATTGACCTCAATGAACTTCGTCCTTCCTTTCGTTTGGATACACTCTTAGCTTACCCTGAAAAAATAGCTACTTTAAGTTTTAATGTTGTAGAAGAATTATTGACCGACTTGGACAGCGATAAGATTTCTAAGGCTGAATATTTTGCTGAAACAGCAATAAAGGTCTATTCCACAAGGTTAGATTTGGCTAAAAAATTAACCAATTCAGCATGGGAATCGGTAGCAAAAACATCTGACTGGGCATCTATATATGCCAAAGTTGAAATTTTGTGCTGTGCTTTAAGTTTTATGAAAGAGGATTGGATCAGTAAAAAACTCAGAGTTTTTGAAGCGGAATATCTTGAAGCCCAGCAAGAAGATGAATTTATCGAAGAGGCACTGCAAAATTTTTACAATTACAATCCTTTTCGTTTTAACGATAAAAATACACTTCAATTGGCATTAAATTCCAGTTCTATAAAATCATTTTTGAACGAAGTTGATGAGCATGGTTTGGAAAATGCCATTGAAAATGAAAAAATTGAAAAACTAATTATAAATAAAGCAAAAAAAGCACAAAATTTTAGATCATTTTGGTCCGAGGTTAAATCTTATTTTACAAGTGATGGAGTTGGATGTTACCTAGAAAATTTTTGGTCTTTTTTTAAAGATAATAAGTACATATTTCAAAATGTAACAGCTGAAGATGTTCGAATCATTGGTGTAATTTCCAGAAAAGTAGATCAGCATTTTCCCACAGAACTACACGTTCACAAATCTTTAAAGCTTCAATTGTATGAAGATAGAATTCCTGTTCCAGATGATTGGGAATACGGATCGAAAAAAGGATTTGAAGCCATGCTTTCTGAAAAAACTTTAGAAAAAGAGACAGTTTGTAATGCTATTTTAAGTAGTCCAAGAAATGGTAATGAATTAACCCAAACTTCAATTAATGCTGTGGGTTATATGTTACTTGAAGTATTGAGCAAAAAAGAACTAGTTCAAGATGTTTCTGCTTTTTTAACCCTAAGAAAAGAGATATTTTCACAATATGGCTAATCTCGAACCCACATACCTGCGCTATGTTTACGATAGCCTAAATAAAGGCTCGCTAAATGCGGAAAATGCAGCAGCATTGCCTCGGGGGTTTATTGGCTTGTATGAACAAGAGTTTACTCAGAAAACAATAGCTAGTGAGCGTAAAAAAGTGCTGAATCAACTAGCACTTTGGGCACTTTTCAAAGGGCCTGTTTCTGCCAACCTAGCTGCTTTCGTGTTGCAGATGCAAGAGGAGCAGATGAAAGATTTAGTGGACACCTACTCCAGTTGGTTCAATAGTCCGGAAAGTGGTAAGTATCAATTGTATCATGAGCGGTTAAGGGTGTATTTATTGCAAAAGCTAAAGGCACAAGAAGTTCAAGTACTCAATGAAAAATTAATTTCCTTTTTAGAGGATGCAGTAACAAAAGCCGAAGGAGAGGAAGATGAATACTATGCCCTAGAGCATTTGCATCAACACATGGTCTTAGAATCACAATTAGGTAATCATTACGAGCGCTTACACAACTATGTAAACCAAGAAAGCTTGTGGAGAAGACAAATACAACTTTCCAAGGGCTATGCTTGGAGTCAAAATGCAGTGCAACAAGGCATAAAAGAAGGGGCAAGAAGAAATCTCGAAATGAATACCATTCGCTCTACGGTAAATAGCGTAAAGCTGATGACTCAAGAGCAAAACAGTGCAGAAGACATACTAAACTTGTTAAACGAAGGCGATTTCCAGGCTGCACTTAAAAGAGCAGAAAGCTGGGAAGGGGAGCGGCAGTTTAAATTGTATTTACTATTTATTCATGAGCTGACGATTGGTAAAAGTAAAAAAGCAGATTTTAGAAAAGAGGCTTGTAAAGCAGTGCTAGAGGCCATAGAACAAACACATGAAGATCATTCTGTATTGGATTGGACTGAGTTTTATCCAGTAAGTACTATTAGCCACTATTACATTGTTTTAAATAATTTGGGTCTTGAAGGAGGAATTATATTATTAAGAGGCGACTATAATGCCTTAAAAGAAGTAATTAATCTATTATGTAACAATAAATATATTGATGAGGCTATTAAACTTGCTTGCGGAGTTAAGGACACATACATCAAAGCAATTTTGCTATTAGAACTTTCTAAAAATAGTCATATTGTTGGAAGAAATGATTTTTTAAATAATGTTGAAATTCTAGTTGAAAATTTGATAGATAAAACAAATAAAACAATTGTTTTATTTCAACTTTCTGAGTATTATTTTCAGTTGGGTGACAATCAAAAAGCATTTCTGTACATCAAAGAGTCATTTTCTCTAGGATTAATTTTACTTGAGGAATCATATTCAATGCCTGATATTTTTAAAAAATCTTCATTGTTTTTATTTAGAGTTGCCTTGGCATTAGATAATAAAAAGTATTTAGAAGAGAGTATAAATGATATTAAAAAAATAGATGACTACAATCGGGCTATAATTTACAATGAGATTATTGATTTGTTAATTGACAATGAATATTTAGACACAATTATTCAACTTATAGATGAACTAAATATCCTTGAGAAAAAGTTAGAATTATTTAGTAAAATCGCTAAATCAATTGCCAATAGCAAAGGGGATATAGTTTTAAAGTTGATAGAAAAAAGTCTGGATCTTTCCAAAGAAATTGAAAATAATTGGGAGCTTTCAAATGCTTTACATAGTTTTTGTGAATTGTTAATGAAGCTTAAAAGAGAAGATTTAGTAAATGAGATTATAGTTCAGTTAAGTACAGAGGATAAGCAGAAGGCATATGCGGATATTGGAGTATTTTATTTTAATGATGGGGATTTAATAAAGTCGGATGAATATTTTAAAAGATTAGAGTCATGGGCGCAATTTGAATTTGTTAGGAAATTACTTAAAGAGAGTTTGGTTGTAAAAGATGAGGTTTTTAGTTACGTAGAAAAGATTTCGGATGCAGAGGAGAGTATGATTTCTTACCAAGAAATTGTTAGAAAATATCTTATTACAGGAGATTTAAATTCAGCAAAAGAAATCTGTGAAAAACATATCAAGTCGTATTGGGACAGATATGTTCCATACAGAGACGCTTTATCAGAAGTAAGTTTGAAAGTCAAAATGGAAATTCTCAAAGAATGTCTACTTATTTGCAAAGAATCAATGAAAGAGGTAATAGATTCTAAATCCAAGATTCTTTGTGATTCAACAACAGAAATGGCTTCTGAACTTTTACAAAAGTCCATGCAATTTGATCAACTAAAAGACTTATTACTAGATCATTTTAGCAAACAATTAAAATATTTTAACTTTTGTAGGTCAAATAATTTATTTGACGAATTTTCTGAAAGTGAATATACTACAAGAATTATTGAGTACTTAACTGAAAATAAAAACTACAGTTTATTAAAATTAATTCTTGTTAATACGCTAAATTATTATACTACTATTGAGCTAAATTTTTCTGACAGAACAAAATATTTATTTCAACTTTCTGAGTATTATTTTCAGTTGGGTGACAATCAAAAAGCATTTCTGTACATCAAAGAGTCATTTTCTCTAGGATTAATTTTAC
>MDTC01273904.1_pt1 | contig 12797 bp, 10 predicted proteins | sample 811181 | NCBI WGS metagenome assembly MDTC01 (sample SAMN05326644, study PRJNA326480) | marine metagenome | isolation source: seawater | place: Pacific Ocean: North | collected 2011 | reverse complement strand
GCGGCGGGATCGACGGGCTCGTGGTCGTCCCTGTCGTCGACTCGGACGACCCGGCACGGGCCTGGGTCATCTCGAGTCGGACACCGGACAGGCTCGCTGCGGCGATTCGGCGCGCGCAGGCGTCGCGCTAGGCGGTTCGCCCGCTGATCAGGCTGCGCACTCCTTGCAGATGATGCCAACTGCTTCCTCGTGGTCCACCTGCGAGCGGTGCTTCACCAGGAAGCAGCTGGCGCAGGTGAATTCGTCCTGCTGCGGCGGGAGCACCACCACGTCAAGCTCGAGGTCGGAGAGGTCGGCCCCCGGCAGCTCGAAGCCAGACGGGTTGTCGGAGTCGTCGACGTCGACCGAACCCGACATCTTGTCGGGGACCCGCTCCTTGAGCGCCTCGATGGACTCGCTGTCGTCGTCGCTCTTGCGGGGTGCGTCGTAGTCGGTGGCCATTCTCTACTTCCGTTGCGTGATGCTGTGGTGTGGTGCTGCGGGGCCGCTATGGGCGGCGATAGTTTGCACGACGGATCGGGATTTAGCAAATGCTCACTCCGTGTGCCGACGTGGACGAAACGGGCGGCGCGCGATGGATATTCCCTGACGCAGGCGAACGGTGTGCCAGCATGGGGCCGACACGCCGAAGAGGCACGGGAGGAGCGTGGGATGGAACAGCTCAAAGTCATCGCGACGGAAGACGATCAGCTGATCCTCGCAACAGAGTCGGGCGACAGGTTCACGCTCGCCCTCGATGATGCACTGGCATTCGAGGTCCGCCGGGCCCGCCGGGCACGCGAGTCCGACGCATCTGCTGCTCGCCCGAGCCCTCGAGACATCCAGACGCAGATCCGCGCCGGCCTCAGCGCAGAAGAGGTCGCGGAGCTTCTCGGGGCTCGTGTCGAGGATGTGCGCCGGTACGAAGGTCCCGTGCTGGCCGAACGAGAGCACGTCCTCAGCCAGGCGCTGGCAGTCCCGGTGCTCGTTTCTGCAGAGCTGGAACCCGACGGCGAGTCCACGTTCGGTGCGGCGGTGCGCGCGAAGCTCGCTGAAGCGGGTGCCACCGCGGAGCGGTGGACGAGCTGGAAGGATGCGACGGGCTGGGTGATCAAGCTCGAGTTCCGCACCGGTGATGTCGACCGCGATGCGCGCTGGGGCTTTGACCCGCGACGTACGACGCTGTCGCCGTTGAACACCGATGCAACGCAGCTGTCGAGGCAAGGAGCACTCCCCGACGGTCTCATCCCGCGGCTGCGTGCCCTTGATCCGTCGCCGTCGAAGGATGACTCACGGTTCGACTCCGGCGCGTTCGGCCCTCGGCGAGACGATGATCAGGCACGCGACGCGGAGCGCCCCGCTGAGCGCACCCCGGAACGCGCAAGCGCCGCGGTCCGTGAGGCGGCGACCAAGCGCGCCGCCGACCCTGTCGTGACGACCTCTCCGGAGACAGCGGATCTGCTCGAAGCGCTGCGCCGTCGTCGCGGCCAGCGCGAATCCGCTCCGGAGCCTTCGACCGATGAGGCAGAACGTTCGCCGGTTGCGCTGTTCGATGCGCTCGAGCCCGGATACGACGAGACCACCACTCCCCCTGCAGCGGCGGCCGACGAGGAGCCGGCGGATCTGGAAGCCACACAGCTGTCGTCATCCCGCAGGCGCGGTCGCTCGTCCCTACCGACGTGGGACGAGATCGTTTTCGGCGCTCGCTCTGACGAGTAGCCCGACCCCGGGCCCAACGCCGTCAAACTGCGTATGCGCCAGCTCGTAGCAGAGGGACGACTGACTCCTCGAGCGTGAGCGATCCGTGCTGCCCCACCATGCGCTGCGGTGACCGGTCGTCGAGACGGTTGTCGTAGTAGGCGACCCGGGCTCGTGCGGCGACAAGGACATCACCGATCCGATCAGCGACGGTCGGGCGCACGCTCCCGAACACCCCGGCGGCAATGGCTTCGTCACGGGTCATCACCCAGGCGCGTTCGGCATCGGCGGCTCGCCACACGCCCGCCACCGCGTCAGCCGCTTGAGGCTCCGTATACAGATGCAGCATCCGCGGTTCGCCCGCGATATCGGTGACGCCCTCGAGCCGTGGATCGCCGTCGTCCAGGAGCACGTGACGGCTCGCTGGGACATCGATCATTCCGTGATCGGCGGTGATGAGCACGCCGGCCTGCGGCGCTGCACGCACGAGGTCGCGAAGGGAGGCATCCACGCGTTCGAGGCCCTCCGTCCACGCCCCGGACTCCCAGCCGGCGCGGTGGCCGATGCCATCGAGCTCGGGAACGTAGAGGTAGGTGAAACTGCCCGGATGCTGCGCCGCGAGTGCACCCGCACGGGCGATCCGCTCGTCCAGGTCGGTGACCCCGACGAACTGGGCTCCGTCGGTGGTCGCGCGGGTGAAGCCCGTCGTGGCAAACTCCGGCTTCGAGACCACGAAGACCGGCGCGTGCCGGGCCTGCGCACGAGTGAGCGGCTGCTCTTGCTGCCAATCGTCGGGCAGGTCGCCGTCTTCCCAGCCATGGAGCAGGTTCGCGACGCGGCCGGTCTTGGGGACACGAACCCGGTACCCGAGCATCCCGTTCTGTCCGGGATCCGTCGCCGTGAGCAGGCCCGTGAGCGCGCTGGCTGTGGTCGAGGGAAAGGTCGTACGGGCGACGTCGCGGATGCCGCTGATGCTCGCCAGAAACCTCGCGTGGCCGGCGCGTGCCCGCAGTTGTGCAGCGCCCACTCCGTCGAGCATGACGAGGACGGTGCTCTGGGCGGGTCGCAGCCAGATGCTCTCCCCGCGCAGCGAACGGAACATCTCCGGCACGACGTCGGTGAGGCTCCGGGTTCTCGGCGAGTGCGCAGGTAGTGTGATCGGCATCCACGCCAGTCTCCCACGGCCCCTCTTCCCGGAGGCCGAGGTGCGTCCGTCCCAGCGTTCGAGGTTTTGTCATGCCGTCATCCCGTCCCCCCCAGCCCGCTGAGGTCGCCGAGCGGATCGAGGATGTCGACGTCGCAGCTGAAATGCAGGGCTCGTTCCTCGAGTACGCCTACTCGGTGATCTACTCCCGTGCACTTCCCGATGCACGCGACGGGCTCAAGCCTGTGCAGCGGCGCATCCTCTTCCAGATGGCAGACATGGGATTGCGGCCCGATCGCGGGCACGTCAAGAGCTCGCGCGTCGTCGGCGAGGTGATGGGAAAGCTCCACCCCCATGGCGATGCGGCGATCTACGACGCCCTGGTGCGCCTCGCACAGCCCTTCTCGCTGCGCGTGCCCCTCGTGGACGGGCACGGAAACTTCGGATCGCTCGATGACGGTCCCGCGGCTCCCCGATACACCGAGGCGCGACTGGCGGCCCCGGCGCTTGCGCTCACCGAGAACTTGGATGAAGACGTCGTCGACTTCATCCCGAACTACGACGGGCAGTTCCAGCAGCCCGCGGTGCTGCCCGCAGCCTTCCCGAACCTGCTCGTCAATGGCGCGTCGGGCATCGCGGTGGGCATGGCAACGAACATGGCGCCGCACAACCTCATCGAGGTGGTCGCCGCCGCCATCCATCTGCTCGATCATCCGGAAGCGACCGTCGAAGAGCTCATGGAGTTTGTTCCCGGGCCCGACTTCCCGTCGGGCGGAATCATCGTCGGCCTCGACGGGGTGAAGGATGCTTACGCCAAGGGCCGCGGCTCGGTCAGAACCCGCGCGAAAGTCTCGATCGAATCCCTGGGGCCGCGCCGCACCGGCTTGGTCGTCACCGAGCTTCCCTACCTCGTCGGCCCCGAGCGGGTGATCGAGAAGATCAAGGACGCCGTCACATCCAAGAAACTGCAGGGCATCGCCGACGTCACCGACCTCACCGACCGCCATCGCGGGCTTCAGCTGGTGATCGGCATCAAGACCGGTTTCGACCCGAATGCCGTGCTCGAGCAGTTGTATCGGTTGACGCCCCTCGAGGATTCGTTCGGCATCAATAACGTCGCGCTCGTGGAGGGCCAGCCGCAGACCCTCGGTCTCAAGGAGATGCTCGAGGTCTACGTCGGGCACCGGATCGAAGTCGTGACGCGGCGTAGCCGCCACCGCCTCGGCAAGCGGCGCGAGCGGCTGCACCTCGTCGAGGGCCTGCTGATCGCGATCGTCGACATCGACGAAGTCATCCAGGTGATCCGCACCTCGGATGACGGCGAACAGGCACGCACCCGTCTCATGGAGGTGTTCGACCTTTCACAACCGCAGGCCGAGTACATCCTCGAGCTGCGGCTGCGCCGGCTCACCCGCTTTTCGCGACTCGAGCTGGAACAGGAACGCGACGCGCTGAAGGCTGAGATCGCCGAGTTGGAGGCGCTGCTCGCCAGCGACAAGCTGATCCGTGCCCAGGTCGCCGCCGAGCTGGATGCCGCGGCCGAGGCGTTCGGCACCCCGCGCCGCACGCTGCTGCTCAACGGCGGTCCCGTTACGTCCCGCTCGTCCTCGAAGAAGCCCGTCGATCTGCAGATCGCCGACACCCCCTGCCGGGTGTTCCTCTCGGCGACCGGACGCATGGTTCGGGCAGACCTCGACCCCGAGGCCACGGGCGGTGGGATCGTCTCGCCCTCCCGCCGGTCTAAGCATGATGCGATCCGCAGCGCCGCCGATGCGACCACGCGTGGTCACCTGGGCGCACTCACGACCCGGGGGCGTCTCGTGCGATTCACGCCGGTGGATCTGCCGTCGGTTCCCGGCAACTCGGTTCAGCTCGCTGCGGGCACGAGAGCGGATCAGTACCTGGGCCTGACCGGCGGGGAGCACGTCATCGCGATCGTTCCGATCGAGGGCACGACGCCGCTCGCGCTCGGGACCGCCCAGGGCGTGGTCAAGCGGGTTATGCCGAACGAGATCGCTGCCCGCGATGAGATCGAGGTCATCGCGTTGAAGCCCGGCGACTCCGTCGTCGGCGGGGCTTTGGCTCCGGATGATGCCGAGCTGCTCTTCATCTCCGACGATGCGCAGCTGCTGCGGTTCGATGCCGGAGTCGTGCGCGCGCAGGGCCGTGCGGCGGGCGGAATGGCAGGTATCCGGCTCGCCTCAGGCGCATCTGTCATCGGCTTCGCGGTGATCCCGCCGACAGACGTTGCAGAGGCTGTCGTGGTGACGGCCGCCGGAAGCGCCGGTGCGTTGGCCGGCGCAGACGTGAGCTCTGGCAAGGTTTCGGCGCTCAGCGAGTTCCCACCCAAGGGCCGTGCGACCGGCGGGGTGCGCGCACATCGCCTGCTCAAAGGTGAGGACCGTCTCGTGCTTGCGTGGGCCGGTGCCGAGCCGCGAGCTGTCGCGCAGGACGGCGCCTCTCGGACTCTGCCGCCCGCGGGCGCCAAGCGTGACGCGTCCGGGGTTTCGCTCGAAGCCGGCGTCGCCGCGATCGGCACCGCCGTCCGCTGAGCCCAACCGCGAGCGGCTGTCGCGGAGGGCGGATCAGGCGTCGATGCGCTCGCGAGCGAGCCGGTCCGACGACTCGATCAGGAACTCGCGCCGCGGTGCGACGTCATTGCCCATGAGCAGCTCGAAGACGGATGCCGCAGCCTCGGCATCCTGGACCCGGACGCGACGCAGGGTGCGACCCGCACGATCCATCGTGGTCGTTGCCAACTGCTCGGCATCCATCTCGCCGAGGCCCTTGTAGCGCTGGATGGGCTCCTGCCACGTGCGACCTGCCTTCGTCAGGCGGTTCAGCAGGGCGTGCAGCTCAGCCTCACTGTAGGTGTACAGCGTCTCGTTGGGCTTGGAACCCGGATGCTTCACGACGACGCGGTGAAGCGGCGGAACGGCGGCGAACACCCGTCCTTCTTCGATCAGTGGTCGCATGTAACGGAAGAAGAGGGTGAGCAGCAGCGTACGAATGTGGGCGCCGTCAACATCGGCGTCGCTCATCAGGATCACCTTGCCGTAGCGCGCGGTGCTGATGTCGAACGACCGACCTGAACCGGCACCGATGACCTGGATGATCGACGCGCACTCCGCGTTCGAGAGCATGTCGCTGATCGACGCTTTCTGAACGTTGAGGATCTTTCCGCGGATCGGGAGCAACGCCTGATACTCGCTGTTGCGCGCGAGCTTGGCGGTACCGAGCGCCGAGTCACCCTCGACGATGAAAAGCTCGGAATCGGCAACGTCGTTCGAGCGACAGTCGACAAGCTTCGCGGGAAGGGACGACGACTCCAGCGCATTCTTGCGTCGCTGGGTTTCCTTGTGCGCGCGCGCGGAGATGCGCGCCTTCATCTCAGCGACGACCTTGTCGAGCAGCAGCGAGGTCTGCGCCTTGTCGTCACGTTTGGACGAGGAGAATCGCGCAGCAAGTTCCCGGGCAACCACGGTCGAGACGATCTGGCGGACGGCAGGGGTGCCCAGAACCTCCTTCGTCTGTCCCTCGAACTGCGGCTCGGGGAGTCTCACCGTGAGCACGACAGTGAGGCCTGCCAAGATGTCGTCTTTATCGAGCTTGTCGTTGCCGACCTTCAGCCGACGTGCATTCTGCTCGACCTGCGTGCGGATCACCTTCATGAGGCCGGCCTCGAACCCCTGCTGGTGCGTGCCGCCCTTCGGGGTAGCGATGATGTTCACGAACGAGCGCATCGTGGTCTCGTAGCCGGTCCCCCACCGCACCGCGACGTCGACCTCACACGTCCTCTCCAGCTCCGTCGGCACCATGGCCCCGGATGCCTGCAGTACCGGCACGGTCTCGGTAAAGGTACCCGTGCCCTGCAGCCGCCAGGTGTCGGTGACCGCGGCGTCCGGAGCGAGGAACTCCGCGAACTCCGAAATCCCACCGTCGAAGCGGTACTCCGTCGTGAGCGGCGCCTCGGGGTCACGTTCGTCGGTGATCGTGATCGACAGGCCCGGTACGAGGAAGGCCGTCTGCCTGGCCCGCTGCTGTAGGTCTTCGAGCGAGAACGATGCGTCGCGCGTGAAAATCTGCCGATCGGCCCAGTAGCGGATGCGTGTTCCGGTGACGCCCTTCGGAGCCCTGCCGACCACGCGAAGGGTCGAGCTCTTCTCGAACGGTGTGAAGGCGGAGTCCGGCGTGGGGCCCGCGAACTCGCCCGGTTCACCCCGGTGGAACGACATCGCCCAGGTCTTGCCGCCGCGGTCTACCTCGACATCCAGACGCTCCGACAGGGCATTGACGACTGACGCCCCGACGCCGTGCAGACCGCCCGACGCACTGTACGAACCGGACCCGAACTTTCCGCCGGCGTGCAGCTTCGTGAACACGACCTCGACGCCGGACAGTCCCGTGCGAGGCTCGATGTCGACGGGGATGCCGCGGGCTCGATCTCGCACTTCGACGCTCCCGTCGGCGTACAGCACGATCTCGATCGTCGAGCCGTGGCCGGCCAGCGCCTCATCGACCGAGTTGTCGATGATCTCCCACAGGCAGTGCATCAGACCGCGGGAATCCGTCGATCCGATGTACATTCCGGGGCGCTTGCGCACAGCCTCCAGGCCCTCGAGCACCTGCAGATGATGGGCGGAGTACTCGGCGGTCACAATCGTTCAGATTACGCGGCGTCGACAGGATCGACGGGGAGCCACGCGGCACTGGGGGCTGCCGTACGCGCTCAGCGAAATGTGACCCACTAGCGGCATACCCGAAACATCCCCGTGGTTGTATGTCATGACACCGCCAGGAGTGACGCACCGAGGAGGCATGACCATGGCTACCCTTTCCCCCGCAGAGATCGACGTCATCGAGAGCCGTCTTACCGCCGCCGACCGCTGCGACTCGTGCGGCGCTCAGGCCTACATCGCCGCCGAAGTGAACGGCAGCGAGCTGCTCTTCTGCGCCCACCACGGACGCCGCTACGAAGAGAAGCTGCGCGAGGTTGCGACGAGCTGGCACGACGAGACGCACCGTCTCAGCGCTGAGTGAGCTCAGCACACGTCGAGTCCTGCACACCCTGAATGGCTTCGCTTGATCCGCGGACGCGGATGCACTACCGCGCCGCGCGGGCACGACAGATCGACGTCGTGTCGCTGTGGCAACGCGCGCGCGAAACGTCACGGGAGCACGATCGCTGGACTCCTGCCGTGCTCGCCGACATGCTCTGGTCGGCGGGCGTGCGTCAGGTCGGATTCCAGGACTACGTCGACTATGACTTCGCGACCCTGACCCGCGCGGAACGGGACACCTATATGACGCATCCCGTTTCGAACGAGCTGTCACAGCGATACGACGATCCGCGCCACCGATCCCAGTTCCACAACAAGATCACGTTCAACGAGACGTTTGCGCCGTTTCTCCATCGCGAATGGATGACGATCACGCCCGACAACGCGGACGAGTTCCGCGATTTCGTCGAGCGCCACGGCACCGTCATCGTCAAGGAGCCGGTCGGTCAAGCAGGATCCGGCGTGCACCGCTATCGGGCGGATGCCGTCACCGACTGGTCGGCGTTCCACAGGGGTCTGCTCGACCGCGGAGAGCTTCTCGCCGAAGAAGTGATCACGCAGCATCCTGACCTTGCGGCTTTCTGCCCGGGCACGGTCAACACGACCCGGGTGACGACCTTCTTCGACGGCGAACGCACACATATCCTCGCGATGGCGCAGAAGTTCGGCCGAGGACAAGTCAGCGACCAGATGAGCTTCGGCGGCTTCTATTCGATGCTCGACGACGACGGCCGTGCGGTCGGCGCCGGATACGACTCGCACGGCAACGTGCACGAGCTGCACCCCGACACCGGACGCCGCATCTCCGACTTCACTCTGCCGATGCTCGGCGAGGTGAAGACCTTCATCGATGAGGTAGCACGTGTCGTTCCGACGGTGCGTTACGTGGGGTGGGACGTCGTCGTGACTCCCGCCGGCCCTGTCCTCGTCGAAGGCAACTGGGCGGCAGGGGTTTATGAGAACAAGCCCAGCGTGACCGGCATCCGCACCGGCCACAAGCTCCGGTACCGGGCTGCAATCGGCTTCTGAGAGGCGGCTAGACGGCGCGAACGATCCCGAGCGGCGTGGACTGGTGGCCTTGGCCCAGCGGGTTGTCGCGAAGCACAGCGAGCAGCGTCTTCTCGTCGGTCTTCGAAAGGGTCGACCCGAGGATGTTCCCGCCGAGGTCGTTGATGTCGACCACCGCGACCTCGACGCCCGGCGCCAGCAGCGTCTTCAGATGCTGAGCTACCTCTCGGGGACGCTCCGGGCCCAGCACGACGGCGCTGTTGTAGGGCGGGATGGTTCCGCTCGTCGGGCCGTCGATGGCGCGGGCACGGTCGCCGGCGATCCGGTAGAAGTCGCCGGAGCGCCCAAACGCCTTCGTGACCGCGGAGACTGCCGCCGCGAACAGGATGCGGGGTGTGCCGCACTCGCGCAGCGCCATTTCCATCGTCTCGGGCATTCCGAGTCCGATCCCGTACGGAGTTCGGGTCACGTAGCGCGCCAGGAATCGGGCCAGCTTGCGCGGCTGAATGTCCGAAACCGCGTACGAGCGGCCCTGTGTGATCGCGACGATCTTCTCGGTGACGAACAGCGTGTCGCCGGCGGCAGCGTGCTCGAGGGCGTATTCGCGGATGATGTCATCGAGATCATCGCCGGGCATGACCACCCGCGTGCGGATCGGAATCCGTCGATAGCGCGCGCCGTCGATATCGACTTCGAGCGCCTTCCCCTCGTTGGCGACGCCGGTCATTCCAGATAGTCCCGCAGCGACTGCGACCGCGACGGGTGGCGAAGCTTGGCCATCGTCTTCGACTCGATTTGGCGGATCCGCTCACGGGTCACACCGAACGTGTCGCCGATCTGGTCGAGCGTCTTGGGCTGACCGTCGCCGAGTCCGAAACGCATCCGGATGACGCCGGCCTCTCGCTCCGACAAGGAGTCGAGGAGAGACTCCAGCTGGCGCTGCAGCATCGTGAACCCGACCGCGTCGGCAGGAACAACAGCCTCGGTGTCCTCGATGAGGTCACCGAACTCGCTGTCACCGTCCTCACCGAGTGGCGTGTGCAGCGAGATCGGCTCACGGCCATACTTCTGAACTTCGATGACCTTCTCGGGGGTCATGTCCAGTTCGCGGCTGAGCTCTTCGGGGGTGGGTTCGCGACCCAGGTCCTGCAGCATCTGACGCTGGACGCGGGCGAGCTTGTTGATGACTTCGACCATGTGTACCGGGATACGGATGGTGCGCGCCTGGTCCGCCATGGCGCGGGTGATCGCCTGACGAATCCACCACGTCGCATAGGTCGAGAATTTGAAGCCCTTGGTGTAGTCGAACTTCTCAACAGCTCGGATGAGGCCGAGGTTGCCCTCCTGGATGAGGTCGAGGAACTGCATCCCGCGACCCGTGTAGCGCTTGGCGAGCGAGACGACCAGACGCAGGTTCGCACCCAGCAGGTGGCTCTTGGCGCGCTGACCATCGCGCGCGATCCACTGCAGGTCCAAACCGAGCTGGCTGGACTTCTCGGCGGGCGTCATGTTCGAGAGCTTCTCTTCGGCGAACAAACCCGCCTCGATCCGCATAGCGAGCTCGACCTCTTCGGCCGCATTCAGCAGCGGAACCTTACCGATCTGCTTCAGGTAGTCCTTGACCGGGTCAGCTGTCGCACCGGTGATCTGCGTCGAGTAGATCGGGACGTCATCCTCGTCGTTCGACGTGATGACGATGGCGCCGCTGGGGAGCGGCTCGGTGAACACCGGCTTGCCGGACGTTTCATCGTCGTCCGAGTCGTCGCCGTCGTCGGAGGCATCCTTCGCGGCCGGCGCGTCGGAAGCGTCATCGGACGATTCCGAGTCCGAAGAGTCGTCGTCTTCGCCCTCATCGTCGCCGTCCACGTCAGCCTCGGCGAGTTCTTCATCCTCGTCGACGTCGTCGTCACCCGCGCTCTTCTTGGATGTCTTTTTGGTGCTGGCCTTCGCACCCGCGGCGCCGCTACGCTTCTTGGCGGCGGGACGCTTGCTGGCAGGAGTCGTGGCGACTTCGTCGTCGCTCTCGATCTCGGGCGCCAGCTCGTCCGCGTCGGCCTTCTTAGCGCGCGTACGGGTGGATGTCGTGCTTGCGGTCACGTTTCGCCTCTCAGCGCACGGCGATCTGATTGCCGCGCTGTTGGTTTCGGACGCTAGTAAGACCCTTGTCAAGTCCCGCGGCGCGTGACGGTCGCGGGTGACAATGGGTCGAACCACCATTGTCTCATACTTCGTGCGCGATTCCTGGCCTACTCCCCTGGCCACGCGAACGGATACCCAGTACAACCTCTCTGAGGCGTTACCTATTCCAGTCGCCCAGGTGGCGATCAGCCCTTGTCGTCGTCGCCGGCGGGCCGGGTCGCGAGATAGCGCTCCAATTCCGCGGCAATCTCGTCCGCGGTCGGCAGGTCACCGGTGTGGATGATCGGCGTCGCGTTCGTGGCCCCAGCCATGTAGGCGTCATAGCGCTCTTCGAGAGTCTCGATCATTCGCTGCAGCTCGTCGCTGCCACCAACCTGCTCCTGCACCTTCTCGAGATACTCCCGGTTCTCTTCGCGGAGCTCGTCTCCCGCGAAGACCAGTCCGGTGGCAACCGTCACGCTGTCCAGCGCAGCGAGAGCTGCTGCCGGATATTGCGTGTCGGCGAGATAGTGAGGCACGAGAAGCACGAAACCCGCGACATCCGCAGCGGTCTCGGCAAAGCGATACTCCAGAAGGTGGCCGACAGTCGCAGGCACCTGTGTCTCGGGCTGCCATACCGAGTGAGCCGCCGTCAGTTCCGTCCGGGTGCCGCTCACCGTGGTTCCCAACGGGCGCGTGTGAGGCACGGGCATCGGAATCGCATGCACCCACGTGACGCTCGACACGTCGAGTTCCGCGGCGAGGTCAAGGACCGCTGCCGTGAACGAGTCCCACGCAAAGTCCGGCTCGTATCCCGTGAGCGCGACGAACGGTTGACCCAGCGCGTCGTGGACGAGAGAGAGCTCCAGCCGAGGAGGACGATAGTCAGTGAGGTGGTCGTGCTCGAAGGAGATGACCGGGCGACGGGCACGGTAATCGAGAAGGATGTCGTTCTCGAAAACCGCGATCGGGGTCGGCTCCAGGTCTTCCCTCACATACGTGACGATCCGACTCACGGCGGAGCCAGCGTCGGTGAACCCGGTGAGCGCGATCACGAGCGGCAGACCCGCGGGCACCGGCGGAGCGCTGGCGACGCGGTGATAGACGGGTACCGACAAAGTCATGCCTCCATGCTAGGCGCGTGGTCGCGGCGACCGCCCCGACGCGTGCCGCTCAGAGCGAACACCCCCGACCTAGGATGAATGCATGGCCAGTCCTGTCGTCGATTTCAGCGAAGCCCCGGTTACCGAACACGACGCAGACGCGGTGGTGATGGTCGTCCCTCTTGTTTCTGCAACCACTGACGACGAGTGGGAGTCGCTTCCCGGTTTGCGCGAGAGCCTGGAGTCGATCGGGTTCACCGGCTCGTCCGGGTCGTACGCTCGCGTGGCGGCTCCGCAGCTCTTCGCCAAGCCCGTCGCCGTGGTCGGTAGCGGCGCGGGGCGAGACGCCGCGTCAGTTCGCAACGCCGTCGGTATCGGATGCCGCACCCTCACCGGGTTCGCGTCGGTCGCTGTCGCTCTGCCCTTCCATGAGGCAGCAGACACGGCGCTTGCAGCAGCCGAGGGTGCAGGGCTCGGCGCCTACAGCTTCGCCAGCTTCAAGAAGGAGCCGCCCAAGCCGCGTGCTACCCGCGTCGTCGTTCACACCGCCGCGGCGGTTTCGCCAGCGGATGTGGCTCGGGTTCGCGCCGTCATCGAGGCAGTCGCGCTGGTGAAGGACCTCGTGACGACCCCTGCCGACGCTCTCGGCCCTGCCGATATGGCCCAGGCGACCAGCGACCTGCTGCG
>MDTC01142843.1_pt1 | contig 12799 bp, 11 predicted proteins | sample 811181 | NCBI WGS metagenome assembly MDTC01 (sample SAMN05326644, study PRJNA326480) | marine metagenome | isolation source: seawater | place: Pacific Ocean: North | collected 2011 | reverse complement strand
TTTAAGGGGCTGAGGAGCCATTTTGGGGTAAATACAAGAGCTCCCCAAGAAAATGAATTTTCTCACTTTATTTTCAAGTGATGTTTTAATTAAATTATTTTGGATTAATAAATTATCCATCAAAAACTCATATTGGTATTCATTGTTAGCCCAAATGCCTCCTACTCTTGCAGCAGCATTAATAACTACTTCAGGTTTTTCTTCCTTAAAAAATCTCTCCACTTTTGATTGATTTTTTAGATCTAGTTCAGTTGATGACCTTCCAATTAAATTTGAATATCCCTCACTATCTAATAGCCTCCAACAAGCAGAACCAACCATACCATTGTGTCCTGCGATATAAATTCTAGAATTTTTAGATATCACTCAAAATATTTTTTAGTTTGGAATCCCTTTAATTTGAGATATTGCTCCTTTTGCATCATTTTAATATCAGAAGTCATCATTTCATTTACTAGTTCTTTAAGAGTGTATTCAGGAACCCATCCTAATTTTTCCTTTGCTTTCGATGCGTCACCAATCAATAAATCTACCTCTGTCGGCCTAAAATATTTTGAGTCCACTTGAACAACTTCTTTTCCAATTTCTAATTTAAATTTAGGGTTTATACTCTCATTTACATAGCCTTTTTCATTTATTCCTTTTCCTTTAAACTTGAGTTTAACACCAATATGATTAAAACTCATTTTAATAAAATCTCTTACAGATGTTGAAGTCCCCGTAGCAATTACCCAATCTTCCGGTCGGTCAGCTTGGAGAATCATCCACATCATTCTAACGTAGTCTTTTGCGTGGCCCCAATCTCTTTTTGCGTCCAAATTGCCAATATAAAATTTGTCTTGTTGACCTAATGCTATTTTAGAAACTGCTCGAGTAATTTTTCTTGTTACAAAAGTTTCTCCTCTAACGGGTGATTCATGGTTAAACAATATTCCATTACAAGCATACATTTTGTATGCTTCTCTATAATTAACTGTAATCCAATAAGCATATATTTTAGCAACAGCATATGGAGAGCGCGGGTAAAAAGGTGTTTTTTCTGTTTGGGGTATCTCCTGAACGTTGCCAAAGAGCTCTGATGTAGAAGCTTGATATATTTTAGTCTTTTTTTCTAATCCTAAAATACGTACAGCTTCTAAAATTCTTAGGGTTCCTAATCCATCAACATTACCTGTATATTCTGGCGTATCAAATGAAACGGCAACATGGCTCATGGCCGCTAGATTATATATTTCATCCGGTTTAATTTCATTTATTAATCTTGTTAGATTGTTGCTGTCGGTCATATCTCCAAAATGGAGAATAAAATTTTTATTCTCCAAATGTGGATCTTGGTACAAATGGTCAATTCTGTCAGTATTAAAGAGAGAACTTCTTCTTTTTAAACCGTGGACCTTGTAGTTTTTTGCCAAAAGAAATTCTGACAAATACGCCCCATCTTGGCCCGTTATCCCAGTAATTAATGCTTTTTTCATCCTATTAATTTTTCTAATTCTTTACCTGGTTCATAAAACAATTGATTGATATAATGTGGTTCTAGAATATTTCCTTCAGCCCACTCATTGAAGGCTTTAATTAATATAAAATTATGTTTTTTTGAGTATTTATTTATTATAGATATTTGTTCTTTTAATAATTCTGAAATAGTTGCCTCGATTACTACACCATTATAACTATATCTTGGCGTATTATCCCATCCAGATAATAAACAAGGTACTGTGTCAGGATTTTTAATTGTAAATCTTTTAAAACTTCTTAGGTAAGATTTTTTACTAATCCTTACAGGGATTTTTTGAATTTTTAGGATTTTTAAAACTCTTTGAAGTTTATATGAAACTAATGGGGAATATATTTCTCCTGGTGGATAAGACGAAAATGAACATATAAAATTATCCAGAGAAAATTTCAAGTTATGTTGAGGCACGATGAAATGCATCCTTATTCCTAGTTCTTTTTTTGTCAATTCATCAAGTATTTTCATATGATTTAAAACCTCACGACTAATGACATTATTTACTTGAAAAAGAACATTTCCATTAAATCTTATATATCTTTTATCCTGAAAAAATTGCTTGATATATTTGAAATGACTTATTGCAGATTCTTTGGAGTACACCTGTTTAAAAATAGTTGTCTGATCATCCCCTTTCCAAGATTTTGTCCAATCACCATTTGCCCAAGCAAAACAAAAATTTTGTTTTATTTTTTTATTTCTAAGGTGTTCTTCTTGAACCTTTTCAAGAGTATTAAAATTATTCCCAAACCAATAATGCCAATATATCAATCCATCTAAGTTTATTTCATTTGAGTAGTTTATTACTTTTTCAAGTTTTTGTGGGTCTGATAAGTCATACTGACCTAATAATTCTCCAGGTTGATATTTTTGTTGATGATCTTTAAATAAGGGCCTAGCATTATTAACATTTACCCAATCTGTAAAATTCTTTCCCCAGTGTTTATTATTTTCGGGCGTTGGATAGAATTGTGGTAGGAAGTAAGAGTATTTTTTCATGATAACACTAATTTGTTCATATAAACTAAAGATCGGTTGTAGTTAGAGTGAAATTTATTTAGTCTAACACTTATCTTAAATTTATTTCATCTTTCTTCTCTCAAATTTTAGTTGATCATAGTTTTACAAGTCTTTGTATTGTAATTTGTCTCAATTAATTTTAAAGTGAATCATTTATATTGCGAAGATGTTTTTATCCATAAATATTCGAAATATGCCTTTTGATCGTAGAGCATTTCCTTACAAGACTCCCCCTGTAATAATTCAGGAAACCTATTAATCAAATTATACTTCTTTTCAATTATAGAGCTAAACTCTTTATTATCTAAAGAAGAAAGCTTTTTTAATTTACCCTTATCATAATATTCATATTCTAAATTATGATTAAAAGAATAAATGAATTCAGGTTCAATGTCAATAAAACTATCAAGGTACATTTTAGTAGTGGAAAAATCCATTTCTGTAAAACTATGAGCATTAAAGGCAACGGCTACATTTTTAATTATTTTTTCAGAATATAAGTTATTTGGAATTAAAACTATATCATAATTTTCAAAAATAAATTCATCCAAATTTGTCACAAATTTTATTTTTTTATTGGGTAAAGCTTGTTGTAAAAAAACTACAGTATTAATAAGCATAATAGGTAAATCAACCATTATGTAGGTCCCTTTAAATTTAAAAGATTTAAATAATTGATAACAAACACCTCCATAGCCACCACCAATCTCAATTATATTTCCATTTTTTACTTTTAAAAGAGAGCTTATCTTTTCGGCATAATAATTATGACGAAAGGAACTTATCTGGAAAAAATCCTTACCTATTTTTAATCCATGAAAATGACCAAAATTTGTAGGAAAAATTACATTTTTGTTAAGCGAAACCTTATTATAAATCTTATGATAAAAATCAAAGCTTTTAAGAAGATGTCCTTTTTCAAAAATATTTTTAGGCACAGCTGAGCTAAGAGAGAGTCCTATAGTAAATGACTGAGTGCCAATTTCTTGAATAAGCTCTCGTAATGAAGAATAATTATGAGAAACTAAGTTGTCTGAAAATTCTTTATAATAATCTTCGATAATATGTGTCCAAAGACCTCCAGCCTCATCATTTAATAGTTTTGTTATTTCAGAATAATTATCGCATAGAATTTTTAAATCTAAATCATTTAATAAACATACTTTTTTTGAAAAGGAAAACATACTTGGATTTATATTTTTTTTAAAAAAAGAAAAATATATATATAAGAATAGTCCTTTGATGTAGTAAATCAATCTATTTAAAATATAGAAAAAAAGGGTTCTTTTTTTGTGTTTAAGAATGCTTATAATTTTTTTAACAGTAATTTTTTTTCTCATCTTTAAAAAAGTTTTGCGAAAAGTAGATAAACAAATTGAAAGTACTTTGTTTTCTGTTTACAATTTATATCTCTATCTAAGTGAATCTATTTCATTTATAAATATGAAAATGACTATGTGTTAAAAAGTTAACACTCTTTGTTTAGTAATGATTGATTCTAAGTCCTCAATTGTATCAATCTCGATATAATTCCCCTCTATTTCTATAGCTTTTAATTTTATGCCTTTGGTTATTAGTGCTTGCAGAAAATCAGTTAAATAAGCATCTTTAAATAGTTTTTCATTTATAATCTTTTTAGTAAAGAAGTATTTTAATTCCCTTCTAAAAATTTGAGCTCCTTTAGAATTTAATCTAATAAAACCTATATACTGGCCTTGAATTTGATCAAAGCTCGAGGCTTTTTCTCCTAGTTGCTCTATGTAGCCTTTTTCATTAACCTGAAAAGATTCTAAGTCAGATAAGGGATCTATGTATCTTGAACTCCAATATTCTTTCCATCTAAGATCACTAGCTACAGAGATGTCTTCCTTGCTATGAATCATATTTTCAACTATACTTTTATCAAATACAGAATCTCCATAACTAATCAAAACGTCACCATTTATTTTATCTAATGCACAGTATAAGGAGTAAAGCATATTTGTAGAGTTAAATTTGGAATTTAAAATTATATTTTTAGACAAATAATTTAGTTTATTACTTTTATATCCTGCTACAATAATAATTTCATCAATTTCACATTCTTCAAAAATTTTTAACTGATATTCTAAAAGTGGAATGCCATTTAATTTAACTAGACATTTTGGATTATTTGATGTTAACTCTCCTAATCTAGTTCCTTTTCCTGCAGCTAAAATTATTGATTTCATTGAAATTAATTTCTAATGTTTCTTTACTAAAACTATTTACTTTTAGATTATTTCTAAGTGCTATAAATGGAGGATTTCTAAGTCCTGTATTACTAGAGTAATTTAATCTTTTTAGTGTATTTAAATTTAAAATTTGACCTCCACTCGCTTCAATTATAGCTTGGCCAGCAGCTGTGTCCCATCCTGAAGACCCTTCAAACCTTGAATATATATCAAACTTGGAATTTGATATATTGACTAATTTCATTGATGAACTAATATTAGTTGAATTTTTAAATTTATTTATTATCATAAATTTTTTATCATCCTCATTTTTATGCAATTTGGATGCTAAGACTTTTAATTTTTTATTATCAACTAATCCGCCAAAATAAAAATGATCATAATTCGAATATTTTGATAAGCCAGAATACTGTATCGAATTAAAAATATCATTAATGACTCCAAATAAAGGAAATCCATTTTGTATAAGAGAAATATTTATTGTTAAATTTTTTTTCTTGCATATCTCCTTAGATCCATCAACTGGATCTACTAGCCAAAAAATATTATCTAAGGGTTCGCCTTTAAAATTTTCTTCAGAAATAATTTGGATCTTAGTTGTAGATAATTTTTTTCTAATAAATGAATCTATTTCTAAGTCAAAATTGTAAACTGGGTGGTCGGCATTTTTGATTTTTATAATCTGAGGTCTTTTTTTTGAAAAAATTTCAAAAAAATATTTGTTTGCCTCATTACATACACTCTTGGCAAGTTCAAAGAGTTTTTCCAAAGATATTTTTTATTAAATTGATGTCATCCTCCATGAATTTTTTACTCCTTTCAGGATGCCACATTATTCCGTAGATATTTTTTTTTATGTGCTTGATCCCTTCAATTTGATTATCACTCGAATGAAAAGTTAATTCAAAGTCTTCTGGGCATGTTTTCAAGCTGAATAAGTGAAAACTATTTTTAATTCTTACATCTCCATTAGAATTGTTTATTATTTTATGTTTGGTTCTCAAATGATTTTTAACTTTTTTTAAATTTGAGCCATTCAAAACACCAATTAATTGCATCCCCCTACAAATTCCTAGGATTGGTAAATTTTTTTTTAAAAACCATGAGTATAATATTTGTTCTGTTTTATCCCTATTTAAATATTGACCAATATCGTTGCCTCCTGATAAAACTAATCCTGAGGGTTTTATAATATTTATCCACTCTATTAATTTTTTATTTTCTTTTGGAGTTACTAAAGAATTAGGAACTAAAACTGGAATAAAACCAGATTGAATCAATAGCTTATTTAAAGCTTGATCGATTGAATCTCTATATTCGTTTCTAGTTTGAATAAAATCAATTCTTTGTGTAATTGCTATTTTCATTAATTTTTATCAAAATTATTTTGACCCTTAAATCAAAATAATAGTTTCAAAACATATTTAAGAGATGAGTTTTTTTGTTTTATTGTTTATAATTCTCAAATATAAAATTACTTATTATGAGAGAATGGTCTAAAAACTTTTCAATGGTACTATCATTTGTTATAATCATATCAGATAAAGTGGGTTCTTCAAAAGGTATATCAAACCCTACAACATTGTTAATTTTTCCATTTAAAAAGTTTTTGTATATATTTTTTTTATCTCTTTTGATTAAAATATTTTTTGGAGTCTTAATATAAACTTCGTGATATGCTTTTAAATTTTCTCTATTCCATTTTCTGTCATATTCAAAAGCTGATATAGTTGAACAAAGAACAATCATATTTTGATTTTCTAAAAACTGACTTAATTTACTCATTCTATGTGCACTTTTTTTTCTGTCCTCAATTGAATATCCCAAGTCATTAGAAAAAATTTCTCTGATAACATCTCCATCAATTTTAATAATATTTTTATATTCTAGAGAAACTTTATTGTAGACTAAGTCAGTGATAGTTGTTTTACCAGATCCTGAAAGCCCAATAATCCAAATGACCATTATTTAATAAATTTTAAAAATTTGATTTGTTAAGCAATTAATCTTCACTTTTATTGCAGATTTGACTAAATCTTGAAATATTTGTTCTCCACATCCAATAGCAGCTGGAATATTAAACTCTGCGCATCTAATAGCCATATGAGAATTACTGCCTCCAAATTTTGTTATTAATCCCTTTATCGAAAAATTAAAAATAAAATCAAATCCAGGATCTGCATTTTCTATCAAAATAACTTTATCATCCAAGCTTGAAATTTCATTAATAACTTTTAGATGAAAAATTTCTGCTTCAACTATTTTTTTTGTTATAAAATTTGGTTGAGAAACTTGAAAAGGTATTACCTCTAGTCCTGTCTCATCAAATAAAACTTGAGGAAGCCTAATTGAATTTGAAATCTTATTTTGTTTTTTTCTTTTGTTAATTTTTTTTCTTAAGTAACTTAATGTATCGTTCCCTCTTTTATTTAAAAAAATTAATTCATTGATATCAATATTAGAAATCTCCTCTCTTGAATATCCATTTTTTTCGGCATAATTAGCTATCACTTCAATTAAAGTACTCAAGTGTTTTGTAAATACAAATTTTGCGTATTCACGCCCTTTAATTGATTCTTTGACGTAATTAATAAAAATTTTAGGCGTGATTCCATTAAAAGAATGTTTTTTTAAAGTAAAATCTAATTTTTCATAGTATTTATCAATTAAATAATCTGGGGCCTTTGATTTACTTATTTTATTATATGTTTTTGAAGTAAATAAATCTATGTCCATTTGATCATACCTGAGCGATGTAATATCATAAGTTCCAGGCCTAAGATGTCCGTATTTAATGAGAAAATCCTCTTGCTTTATTTTCCCTTTTGATAGTTTAATTGAATCTCGATGAAATAATGAAGCTACTGTCTCAATTGAATTATAAAAAGTATTTATAGCCTCATAATCAAATGAATCGTCATAATCAATTGATTCTAAAAGAGTTTTTGCAATAAAACCATGACGTGCTAAAATTGCGAAGGGTATAGTTCCAAATTTGATAGTATCATCTATTATTTTGGAAATATCTGCCAATGATAATTTTTTATTCAATGAAATTTTATTGTGAATATTTTGAAGTCGATTTATTTTTAAAATCGCACTTTTAATTGAAGATTCGGATTTACTCTTTATAAGTTTAGTTGTTAAATTTCTGTAAGAATTAATAACTATTTTTTTTTCATCTTGAGACAAATCCAATCCCTCACTAGTATTTAATCTTTCACGAATATTAAAACTGTAACAAGTTAAAGCTATGTCAAATTCTACTTTATCGTGAAGATGTGGTTTTTCCTTTAAAATATTTAACCATGAATTTACCAACTTGGTTGATATTTCGGGTGATAAGTCGGAGGGTAAGTATGAATTGAAACTTAATCTTACATCTATAAAAGGTTGTCCTGCTAATTTGATCATTAAGGTCTCACCTAGAGGGTGAAAATATCCCATTTTAGCTCTTGCTAATCTCCATGTGGAGTCGGTAATTAAAATCTTGTATAACGAAAAATCTAGAGTTTTGGGACACCTCCCTAGTAGTTCAACTGGATTCCAGTCTGGCATTTGCGCTAAGACAGAAAAATTTCCATAAATATCCTTTTTATATTTAAAATATGGAGTAATATTTTTTCTTATAATATTTAATTCTTTATTAATTTCACTATCTAAATCAGCTTTCCATCTTGATGATGAAGTTAATTTCCTGACTTGAAAGAGATAAGGAGTTAAGTTTTTATCCAATGAAAATTCAATGTCTAGATATTTATAATTCATAACTTTTTCTAACTCCTTGACTGCGCTCATTAATATTTTAAATCTTTCTGACTTAAGATTTTTAGATGAATAATCCCTATGAATATATATTGTTCTATTTGAGTTTTCACCGATACCTGAAGTTACTGAATTAGTTTTGCCTGATCTATCATCATAATTAATTACATAATAAGGGGCTCCGCTATTTAACTCATGAGTAAAAATCACACCACTTGAAAAAACATTTTTAATTTGCCTTTGGGCAATAATTTTATTTTTAATATCAAAATTGTCTTTAGCTGAAAAACTTTGAATAACGGATTCCACAGAATTTTCTATTGCAGACGAATTTTTTGAAACATTCATTATGGAATCGTATAAACCTGCTTTAGATTCATAAACAGAATCTTCACTAAGTGCAGAGGATCTAATGATTAAAGTCTTTGAGTCTATTTTTTTAATATTTTCAATTACTTGATTTTTTGAATTCCTCCATCGTTGAACATCAAAACATATCAATTCAGGTACAATGAATTTTTTTAACTCCCTAGAAATTTGAATTAAAACATCACCTTTAGTCATTTTTCTAACTCTTTCTCATGTTAGTTAATAAAAATTTTAATGGAGTTATAAGTGTCTTAATACATAATAAGATCAAATATGCATATATAATTCTTGTTAAATCTGTTGAAATAAACATGAGCCCGATAATAAAAAGTGTATGTCCATCGAATGTGAAAAATATATTATAAATTTCTTTAAATATTGATCGCTTTTTTTGATGAGAAGGATTTTTTTCGTTTAAAATTTTTTTTTGGTAAGTAAACTCGTTGCTTAGTAATTGGCTGATGAAAAAGATGACTAAAAAAAATGTATTAAGCAACCAAATATCAATAATTGAGTAATATAAAGATATAAAGGTAAATATTAGCGAAATTTTAATCAAATCACAAAAATGATCAACTCTAAGTAGAATTTTTGTTTTATTATTTGTTATCCTAGATAGGGTTCCATCACAATAATCGAGGAAATGAGATGCATACCAAAATATTATGAAATAAGTCACTTTATTATTTAATAAAAAAAAGCAGGAAATAAAGCTTAATAAAAATGAAACTAATGTAATCTGATTAGGAGTCAATTTTAAAAGCTTAAATACCAGTGAAACTTTAAAAGCTATTTTATAAATAATTAATTGAATTATATTTTCTGTTTCTTTCATTTAATAAATAAGTGTGTGTTAAAGAAAAGTCTTTTCTAGTTTTAGGTCAATTATTTAAAAAATTGGTTTTTAACCACAATTCACAACATATATTTTTTATAAATCTCTCTTAATATATAGTTTATACTTTTCTTTTTTTAAAAGGCATGGGGCATTAAATTTTTCTTTAATTAGCATAATCATTTTGGTAAATTTTTCATCTATCATAAAAAACAATTAATATTAATTGAATTGATATTTAATAATTGATTCTTAGATGAAATTTTAAATAGATTACTTTTTCCTTGATATTTCGAGACCTAACTTTTTAACTACGATATCATATAAACTTATTTTGTAAGGAGTTCGTTATATAACTATTTACATATAATGTTTAATTCCAATCAATTATTCTTATATAAGAATCAACGAATAATGATTTTTGATAAAATTTTCTTAATATCAATTTGATTTTTATTAACCTTCAGATCAATCAGTTTAATTAGTACTATTAATGCCCCTATCAATATAATATTCTTAATTAATCCTAAAATATTTTTTTCATCATTTAGAAAATAACTATAGGGGAAATAAAAAATTAATAAAATTAGACTACCAAAAAATAATGATTTAAATAGTTTTAAAAATACATTAGTATTTATCATATTATCTTTTAATAAATAATATATATATATAGGTAAAATTAACAGACTGGAAAACATTTTATTGAAACAAAAAATTTCAATCGAAATAATTCCATTAAGTCTTATATAATAAAAATTCAGTGTCCAAAAAAATAATGGAGAAATTAATCCACACAAAATCAATCTATTATTGAACTCCATTGAAAAAAGATAAATATTGGTTGGATGGATTAAAAAAGTAAAACTCCAAGCTAAACACAAGTATATAAAAGGTAGAATTGAATTGCTATAATTTGAACCAACATAACTGTAAATAATTTCTTCAGAAAATAATGTTACTGTCAATATCCCAATAAAAGTAATAGGGAAGAAAAAAATTACAATTTTATTAAAGTAATCCTTATATACAAGCCTTTTATTTTTTATATAATTAAAAATTGAATTGAAAGGAGAAAACAAAAGGCCAAAAACCGTTTTTAAAACATATGGGCCCAACGCAGCTATTGAGTAAAATGAAAAGGAAATTAAATCAGTATACTGAGCAAGAAATAAACTATCTAATTCGTAAAAGATAAATGCTGAAATTGATAAAATTATTGCTGTTAGTGATAGTTTTAAATTTTTTTTAATTAATTTTTTATTTAGCCTGAAATTAACAACCAGCTCATTTAAATTAATTTTAAATGTTTTTTTAGTTAAAAATATTAAAGTAATAAGATAGATTAGGTCTAACAATTTTATTGAAACGTAATATTTTAAAATCCAATCTTGATTTGTTTTATCAATAATAAAAAAAATTAAAAGTGATACTAAAGCTGTGCTAATTGAAACTATATCGCAATAGTATTTTTTTAGATTTATATCAAATATGCTCCCAACATAATTACTTAAAATTTGTAATAAACTAGAAAAGCTTAATGTTATCAGAAGAATTGATGCAATGTAAGAGTATTGATTATTCAACTCAAGTCCTGGAATAATAGTTTTGGGATAAAAACTTATTAAAAGGAGTGAAAAGGATAATATTAATGAGATGATAAAAGAAAAAGAAAAACTGTTTCCCAGTAAACTTAGTTGATGATTATATTCTTTTGAAGTAACATATTCGCTAGCATACTTTCTTCCTGAGGCAATAAATCCAAAATCTGCATATTGAAAAAATAATCCCAAAGAAATACAAATTGTATAAATTGATAAAATACCTGGAGTTTCCGATAGTATTGGGATTGCAACAAGACTTAAAAAGATCCTAAGGAATAGATTTAAAAAACTAAATAAATAGTTTTTTATTATATCACTATTATACGACTTTGCAGTTACTGTCATGTGTATTTACAAAAGTTTTACACGATTTATAAGGAATATTTTTTGGAACTATTGAATACTAGCCATTTTTGTCATTTGATTGATAAAAGTCTCAGGGTCTCCAAGATTTTGATCCAAAAATACCTTTCTTCCTCTTTGAACTTTATTACTAGTCCACCAATTCATAGGGTCTCTATAAATTTTTCGTATTAATTCAGATGCATCATTTGGATTAGTTTGAAAAATTCCAGAATCTATTAGAGTATTAAAAAATTGATTATGTTCCTTTTTTAATCTAATTGATGATTTGTTATAAAAAACTATAGTTGGTATATTCGAAATAATAGATTCTAAGTACGATGTTGATACATAATCAATGATAACGAGTCTAGATTGACTCATAAAATTAAAGGCATTAAACTTCGAATTTGAAAGGGATAAATTAACTTTATTAAAGGACTTCAAATAAAATTTTTCTTTTTCAACATAGTAATTAATTGGGTATTTTTTATAAAAAATATTTCTTAGTAATTCATCTCCAAGGCTTTCAAAAAATTGGTTGTTGAAATTTATAGTTGAAACAGCGTTTTCTTGCGAATAAACTTCAAAAGAAGAAAAATATTTCATTTTATATTGGATGGGTGCTGATACAAATAAAATATCATATTTAGTTTTTCTCTTTGGAATCCTAAAATTATAAAGAGAGGAGGATTTTACAATATTTGTGTTATCAGTTTCCCAGCCAATATTATAAAACTTATCACTAAGATTTACAATATACTCCAAGTACCTTCCCTGATAAATATGAGAAATACAATTGTGTTCATTGTTTATATGAATTATTCCATAGTTTTCTTTGGCTAATGCAAGAGTTAATGAATTGATTGGTTCAATGATCCAATTTTCCGATAGTAATATTTTAAGTTTATTATAACTTTTAAGTTTAATTAAAACATGTTTTTCGTTTCGATCAAAATTTTCAAGAAAAAATTTAGGAAATAAAAACTTTTGTGCTTCAAAAAAAAAACTATCAAATCTATCAAATTCTTTCTCAATAAAAGAAATAGTATTTCTCATCTCATTATCTAGGTAATCTTTTTTTACGGTTTTAGGATTTATGAAAATTTGATCAATTTTACCTTTGTTTAATTTAATT
>MDTC01214380.1_pt1 | contig 12802 bp, 11 predicted proteins | sample 811181 | NCBI WGS metagenome assembly MDTC01 (sample SAMN05326644, study PRJNA326480) | marine metagenome | isolation source: seawater | place: Pacific Ocean: North | collected 2011 | reverse complement strand
CTAGTTAAATTAATTGTTTTGCTATCCAGGCGTGAAAGTTGTGAGTAGCTCGATCCATAGCAGGTGAAAACTTTCCTCCATCAAATTTTTTACCGTAACGACCTTTCTGCATGCCTTCGACGACATGGATATCTTCTCTGAATATCTTTTTCCAAAACGATAGATTCTTTTTTTTGAGCTCATCTATTTGTTCGGTCGGCTCAAGCTCTTCAGCATAATAAAAAGCAATATTCTCTTTTGTTTCGGTCACAGATAAAGGTTCCAGGATGATGCTAAAAATATGATCTCGATGAACCCCCATTAATACATTGGGATAGATAGCAATATATTCTGATCTAAGTCGCCATTTATCATTTAGTCCACTGAAATCAGGAAACACATTATCTTTATCATCGCTTAATTGATGATATTTATATGAACCTTGGCCTGAGTAAAGATCACTATCAACAATATCGTAGTGATCTTCGAGCTTTGAAGTTTTATTTAGATCTGGATGAATGTTAGGCAGATGATAACTTTCACAATAATTTTCAACAGCCAGCTTCCAATTGGCTTGGAGAGTTATCGAAAAGGAGGCATTTTCACCTCCAAATTTAATTGGCTTTTCAAAATCTCGCCATCGATCAATTAATTGTGCGTAATGTTCATTAAAATCATTTGCTGTTTCCGATATATTTATGAAGATGATGTCATGCCATATATACGAGCGAATTTTATTTAGTCCCAGTGATTTGGGATTAACATTATTATGAGTATGTTTCCCCACGCCGCCAATATGGGGTGTTGCAATTAGTGCACCGTCCAAGGCATAACACCAATTATGATATGGGCAACGTATACTTTTTTTAGCATGTTGAGAACTATCAACCAATTGCATGCCGCGATGGCGGCAAGTATTTTCAAATACATTAATGACATCATCGCTTTCACGAATAATGAGCAAGGGTAAGCCTAAAAAATTAATTGGTTTAACATCACCTATTTCTGGTATATCTTTAGCGAAAGATACGCCACACCAATTTTGAAACATGATGGTATTTTTTTCTGACTTAAATTGCTGTTTTGAAATGTAGTGTTTGTTTTCTAACCCACTAGCATACTCTATTTTATCGGTAATCGAAGAAAAGGAATTATTATTCGTCATATAAGAATCCTTTGAAAGATAAAATATAAGTTACTTAAGCGTCAATTAAGCGTTCTTTCCAGGCTGGTTCTTCATAAGTTATTACGGTAACTTCATCACCTTGATTTATCCTACCAGTGGTTTCGATTACGCCAACAATTCCTCTATTCAGTTTTCCAGCTTTTGAAAACAATGTGTCATCAATGGATTGATTTTCGTTATTTTTATGTTCAGCAGCTATTTTCTTCCCCATAGCTAAACAAGGAGGATTATATTCCTCAACTATTAGCTCCACTCCTGAAGGAAATTTGAGTATGGATCCTTTTGGCAAGGCAGATAAATTAGGGATTCCCAAGAAACAAAGATTTGCCCCCAATGAGCTAGCATTGATGGCATTTTTTATCTTCATAGAAGTTTCTATGGCTTCAATTTCCTCAATAGAAACAGCTGACCATTGTCTTTCGTTACGCCTTATCGTGCCTTTTTTTTGTTTATCCCCAGCCCAAGTTTCTCTGGTATAGCCACGATGCGGGTCATTTATAATACCATCAAGCTCTACTTCGATGTATGGTTCTTCAATGGTGCCAAGGTTATTATTTGAACCAGTATGAACAGAATGGACTTGTCCGATTATTTTTTTCATTGTTTCATATATTAATCCGAGTATTGCTTTAGTACAACAAAATAGCATAATGTAATCTCATATATACCTTATTAAACTCACAAGGACAGGTGTCTTCTCATGGGAAGTTACGTTGCGAATATTGATTATTTAATTATTTTCCTTTATTTGGTGATGTTGGTCAGTATTGGTATTTATTCATATCGTCGTGATTCTAGTTATGAAGAATTCATGTTGGCAGGACGTGGGATGACTACGCCAATGTTAATTTCTACTATGGTATCAACATATTATGGACTGGATATTTTATTCGGCTCTTCAGAAATGGCCTTTAATGATGGACTAATGGCATTTTTTGGTTATGCTTTATCAACTTTAATATTTTATTTATTTATCGCTTTTGTGATGGCTGATAAATTACGAACAGCTAATTTTATTTCCTTACCAGAAATTCTTGAGAAAGCTTACGGTAGAAAGACCTCCTCAATAGGGGCGATTAGTTCAATGGTCTACTGCTTACCAACAACCTCTCTATTCGCGTTAGGGCGAGTTTCAGAATTTGTATTTGGAATTGATGCTCACTATGGAGCGTTCATTCTTGGGGGAATTGCACTGGCATATACTTTACTAGGTGGATTAAAGGCAGTAGCAATTACTGATACGATTCAATTTTCACTAATGTGTATTACGGTTGCAGTCGGTGTCCCTCTTCTGGTCTCTGAAGTTGGTGGATTTGCAGCAATTAAAGAAAGTGTTCCTACTGGGCATTTTAACTTATTGGGAACAGTACCTCCCTGGTTGTTATTTGCTTATGCCTCGTCTAGTTTAGCGGTACTTATTGATCCTTCACTTTATCAACGAATATTTGCAGCGCGAAGTGCCCGTCAAGCACGCAATGCTATCTTAACCTCAACTGCTATTTGGACAACTTTTGATTGGCTGGTTGTAGCTGGAGGAATAGCAGCTTTAGCTGCAGTTAGTACGGGAATATTAGCCAGTGATGTTCATCCAAATGATGCTTTCTTAATTGCAGTCACTTATGCATTGCCAATTGGTTTGTCAGGCATCTTCCTTGCTGGAGTTTTGGCGACAGCAATGTCAACAATTGATGGTTATACACTAGTAGCTGGTTCCAATATTTCCTATGATATGTATCGTCCTCTCATTAAACCTGAGGCTACAGATGCTGAATTAGTCAAAGCCACGAAGATTGGTATTGTGATTGCTTGGACATTAGGTTACATCGTTGCTTTCCAGTTTGATCGAATAATGGCGCTGCTTATTTTTGTTACTACTGTAATTACATCAACTGTTTTTGTTCCTGTCTTGATGGCATTGTTTTATCGAGGTCGAAAAACAGCAGCTGCTGGATTGATAAGTTGTACTGCTGGATTGATAAGTGTACTTACTTTTTATATCGGCTTGGCTCAAATAGGTGATTATAATGAAGTCTGGGGTACATATATTTTGACATTTTCAATTGGTGAGTATTCATTTTCTATATGGCAAGAATATGCTTTATTTTTCTGTTTACCGATCAGTTTAATTGGTTTTTTCATTGGTAATTATTTTGGAGAGTCTCAAACTGAGCAATTTCAAAATAAGGAGGTTTCATGACTGGTTGGGATTTTTTTACCTATTTGTGTGCTATTTTTTTGGGCTCTAGTGGCGTAATTTTATTGTCTGTTTTTTTGAGAGATAGTTTTCGGTCTAAGCAGAAAGAATCAAGTGAATAAATATATTTATTTTTGGATTTAGAAGAGCTACTTATTAACTTTTCTTAGGCACCAAGTAGTAATTACCCCAATTAATGCAATAACAGTAAGAAATAGAAAGTAATTTTGATGGCCTGTGATGCCTGGATTTGCATCTAAAATTCTACCAGAAATTGAACCAAAAAATATATCTGGGGTGAAACCAACAAATGAAACTATTCCTATAGTGGTGCCAGTAATGTTTTTTGGTGTATTAATTTCATTTACTAGGGCGAAATAAATGCCGCGTATAGCAAACACCATAAAGAAAGTAGAAAATATATTGATAAGAATAAATACTACTAATGAAGCTGAGCCATCAAATATTATAAAACCGATATATGTAAATATTAAAATAAAGAAGGCAAGAAAAATAACGTAACTTGCAGCTATTCTGTCGGCCAAAAACCCAGCTAAAATAGCTGCAATTGGTCTAGCAAGAGAGCTATATGTAAATAATTTTGCAGCCTCTACTGCATTCATACCGAGAACTTCATAGGCATATAATGCCGTATTATCTAAACCTTTGTATGTTGAGTAAGCACAAATAATAATAGCAGCATGTAACCAAACCATTCGATTTGAGAGTACCTTGATAAGGTTGTTAAAATTTGTATTCTGCTTGTGATTACTGGTTATGCTCGGTTCAGGTAAGAACATCCAGATTAAAATAGCAGCAATGGCAGTTAACGCTGAGTAAAATAAAATAACAGTACGAAATCCATTTAGTTTTTGCGAAGTGATCGCTAGATTAATTTCACTGGGCAAAAAACTGGCAAAGATAAGAATCGCCAAAGCTGAGACTACTGAGGCTAATAAACCTCTTCCACCATCCAACAGGCCAAATGCTTTCCCTTGTGTATAATCTCCCCCCCATTCTCTCGTCGCTTTAAGCATAGCTGCCCAAAATAAAAAGATAGTAGTTATACCCCAGTATCCATAGAGCATCATCATTCCTAATATATTAGGAAAAGTGCTCATATAAAGTCCACCAAAAGCGGTTAGTAGGAGAGAGATAGTCATCAACTTGCGCGCTGAGATTTTATCTGCAATTAAACCACCAAAAAAATAAGAGACCATTGCTGTTAATCCATAAACTGCAAATACATCACCTAAATTGGTGTTGCTCAAATTAAATAATTCTAGAAAACTGGGGCGAAAGAAACGCGCTAAGTGAAAAGGTAAACTGAAAACTAATTCACCTGCAAATATCAAAACAATCATTTGCAAGACACGATGCCAATTATTTATTCTCATAATGAAGAGACTATTCTATATGACAAGAAAATGGAAAAAAGAAATCGATCTAGAGGCTTCATTTTATTCTGCAAAAATACTTACGCATTGATAAGATAATCTTTTAAATATAAATACGAGATAACTATTTCCATAATAATTGCATTTTTAGGCACTGCTTTGCTTTATGCTGCAGTGGGCTTTGGTGGAGGATCTACATACAATGCAATATTAATATTAACCGATATTAATTATATAATGATACCGATTATTGCACTTACCTGTAATCTCATTGTGGTCAGTGGAAATAGTCTCAGATACTTTCAAAATAACTTAATCCCTTGGAAATTTACCCTGCCTGTGGTGGGCTCATCAATTCCGTTTGCTTTCGCCGGCGGACTTGTGATGATAGATGAAGTTCTTTTTATAAAGATATTAGCTTGGGCATTACTTTTTTCTGGCCTAATGATGCTTTACAGAAAAAAATATCTGAGTATTTCTTTGCTGAAGTTTAATAAAATAGTTGTATTAATATTCAGTTGTGTTTTGGCTGCATGTTTGGGTTTTATTGCTGGATTGGTTGGTATAGGTGGTGGCATTTTCTTCGCTCCATTATTGCATTTAACACAACTGCTGCCGGTAAAAAATATAGCAGCATTTAGTAGTTTTTTTATTTTAGTCAACTCCTCAGCTGGTCTAATTGGGCAATTTATCAAGTATGATGGGATGAATATCGATCTTCTTGAAAGTAAATATTTTTGGCTGTTACTTGCTGTATTTGTAGGCGGTCAAATTGGTTCTCATTTGAGCGTTCACAGGATTGAACCTATTGTAGTGAGAAGATTAACTGCAGTTTTGGTGATTTATGTAGGATGTAGATTACTATTCATATAAGATTAATTTCGTTATTTAATTTTCTTTTATATCAGAGGTGTTATGTGGGGTTAGAAATAAGAAAGTTTGTTATTCATGACGAGGAAACGCTAATTGAAGGCTTTTGCGAAGCAGAAAAACCTCTGAGAATGTTTGCCGTTGCAGCAGTGATAAAAAATCCTTGGGCGGGTCATTATGTTGCTGATTTGAAACCAGAAATTTTAACAATTGCCCCTCCATTAGGAGAGGAGTTAACACAACGTATTACATCAATAGCTGGTGGCGGTGAAAAAATAGAGGCTTATGGAAAAGCTGCCGTTGTTGGTTTGGATGGTGAAATAGAACATGCATCAGCATTGATTCATACACTTAGATTTGGTAACTATTACCGAGAGGCAGTGGGAGCCAAAAGCTACCTGTCTTTCACCAATACACGCGGCCCTGCAGATGCGCCAATTATGGTGCCCCTGATGGATAAAAATGATGCAGGGCGTCGCTCACATTATCTAACGATACAGTTTTCCATCGCAGATGCACCTAGAGCAGATGAGATCGTGGTTGTTTTAGGCGGCTCTATTGGTGGTCGCCCACATCACCGAATTGGTGATCGCTATCAAGATTTGAAAGATCTCGGTCATGATGCAGACAATCCTGCCTCGGTATAAAACTACAAATAATCTTGCCTATTATAAAGTGGGTCAAGGCCCATTAATTTTAATGCTACATGGAGTAGGCCTTAGAATAGAAAGCTGGACTGCTCAAATTAAATTCCTCAGTAAAAATTTCACTGTTATTGCCATTGATTTGCCAGGACATGGAGAGAGTTCCAATTTAGCTTCCTCACAGATTGGTATTGCTCCTTATGTAGAGCAAGTTAGTTTATTTATTGAAGAATTAATACAAGAAAAATTTATAATTATTGGACATTCCCTGGGTGCGCTTATAGCAATTAACTTTGCGGCGCAATTTAATCATAAGTGCCATGCAGTGATAGCTTTAAATTGTATTTATCAGAGAAGTGATGAAGCTATGAAGCAAGTACAACTTCGGGCTAAAAAAATTGCTTTCAGAGAAATTGAAGAAGTAGCAGAAGCTACTGTTGAACGTTGGTTTGGGAAAAATTCATCTGATCAGTTGGCCGATATTTGTTATCAATGGTTACAAGACTGTAATATTGAGGGATACATCAAAGCTTACAATACTTTTGCTAATGTGAGGGGAGCTTCTGATAGTTTATTAGCTTTGAATAATTTGCCCGTAGCTTTTATAACAGGTACGTTAGATACAAATTCTACAATAGCAATGAGTCAAAATATGGCTAAAGAATGTTCGAAAGGCACAGCAAAAATTGTTCGTGGTGCTGGACACATGGCCCAAATGAGTCATTCGACTGAAATTAATAAGCTCATAGAGTCATTTATCTCGACAATTAAATTTAGAACAAGTTGATGCCATGAAATTCTCTTTATTTGCACATATGGAACGCACTAATAATGAGCAATCTTATGCGGATCTTTATGAGGAATTTATTGCACTATGTGAGCTAGCGGAACAAGGTGGAATGCATACGATATGGACTGGAGAACATCACTGTATGGATTTTACTATTGCGCCAAATCCATTTATCAATATTGCTGATTTGGCCGCAAAATTTAAAAATATTCGTTTAGGTACTGGCACTATTATTGCCCCATTTTGGCATCCAATAAAAATTGCAGGTGAATCTGCAATGACAGATATTATTACATCTGGAAGATTGGAGTTAGGTCTGGCAAGAGGGGCTTATAGCTATGAGTACGAACGCTTAATGCCAGGAATGGATGCATGGGAAGCTGGTGCTAGACTGAGAGAGATAGTCCCAGCAATAAAGGGATTATGGCGAGGGAATTATAAACATGAAGGCAAGTACTATGAGTTTCCTAAGTCCACCTCCACTCCAAAACCACTTCAAAAACAAGGGCCACCTATATGGATTGCGGCTAGAGATCCGAATAGTCATGAATTTGCCATAAATAATGATTGTAATGTACAGGTAACTCCACTCTGGCAGGGGTACGAAGAAGTGGAAAGTTTGATCAATCGTTTTCAGGAGGCTAAAAAAAAATGCAACCGACAATCTTTAGCAAAAATTATGTTACTTCAACATACATTTGTGAGTAACAATACTAAAGAGTTGGAACAAGCGACTAACTCTTTTAGTGAGTTTTATGCTCATTTTGGTGCTTGGTTTAAGAATGAAAGACCGGTAGATCAAGCGCGTATAAAAGCATTATCAAAAGAAGAAATAGAATTGATGGATATGTATTCACCTTCGATTTTAAAAAAGAATTTAGCAATTGGAAGTGTGGATGAAATAAAAGACTTAATAAAAAAATACCAAGATTTAGGTTATGATGAATTTGCCTATTGGGTTGATTCTGGGATGGATGTAAGTTTGAAGAAAGCCTCTCTTAAGAAATTTATTAATGAAGTTATGCCTGAATTCATTTAATTCATGGGTATAGAATTATGAGCCAGCAAATAAAATTACCACATTATCCAATGTATATTGATGGTGAATTTATAACATCATCTAAGATTAAGCTTCGCAGTATTAATCCTCATAATGGAAAACCATGGGCAACTTTTGCCAATAGTGAGCCTAAGGAAATTGAACGAGCAATCATGGCAGCCAGACAATCACTGCATCAAGGTGAATGGACTGACATGCTGCCAACTGAGCGTGGCAAGTTATTATTTAAGCTTGCTGATCTTATTGAAGAGCATGCTGCATTAATTGGAGAAATAGAAACCAATGATAGTGGTAAGCTGTTAGCTGAAACTGCTACACAAACGAAATATGTGGCTGACTATTATCGTTATTTTGCTGGTTTAGCTGACAAAATTGAAGGTGCGACTCTGCCAATTGATAAACCAGATATGCATGTTTTTACTACGAATGAGCCTATTGGTATTGTCGCAGCAATAGTGCCATGGAATGCGCAGATGTTTCTTACAGCTACAAAACTTGCACCAGCACTGGCGGCCGGTTGTGCAGTTATAATAAAAGCATCTGAAATCGCACCTTGTGCATTATTGTATTTTGCTAAATTAATTCATGCAGCAGGTTTCCCTAGAGGGGTGGTATCAGTAGTTACAGGAGATGCCGCTAATTGCGCAATTCCTTTGACGACTCATCCTGATATTGATCGAATTGCTTTTACAGGTGGACCTGACACCGCGAAGCAAATTATTAGAAATTCGGCTGAGAATTTTGCGGTAACTACTCTCGAACTAGGTGGTAAATCACCTATTCTCGTTTTCGATGATGCAAATATTGAGAGTGCGGTTAACGGAATTATAGCTGGTAATTATGGTGCTTCAGGACAATCCTGTGTGGCTGGCTCGAGAGTGTTGGTTCACAAAGCGATCAAGAAAAAATTAATAGCTAAACTCATAGAAAAAGTTAATTTAATTAAGGTAGGTTCACCGACCAGCCTTGAAACACATATTGGACCTTTGTGTACCGAGCAGCAAATTAAATTGATTGAGGCGACACTTAAGAAGGCGGAATCACAGGGCGCAAAGATTATATTTGGGGGCAAAAGAAAAGATGGCGAGGGTTATTATTTCGAACCAACATTGGTAGATTGCCATAATGATTCTATTGCTACACTTAAAGTTGAAATGTTTGGACCAGTTATGTCAATGCTAACGTTTAGTGAAGAACAAGAGGCTATTGATATGGCAAATAATACTGATTATGGGCTTGGTTCTGGTGTGTTTACTGATAATCTGGCGCGAGCTCATCGAGTATCAAAGAAGATCAGAGCTGGCATATGCTGGATCAATAGTTATCGTGCCATTTCACCAATAGCTCCATTTGGTGGTTATAAACAATCTGGCTACGCACGAGAGGCTGGGCTTCAATCAATAAATGATTATCTTAGGACAAAAACTACTTGGATTAACATTTCTAATGAACCCATGGCAAATCCCTTTGTTATGCGATAATACTTATCAAAATGACAATTCTGATTAAGAGAATTGTATTTATTCTTTTATTGATCTGGTGTCACTAATTAAAGATTTAATCAGAGAAATTGCCATAAGGGCCATGACTACTGAGAAAGGAAGTGCGCCAATTATCATTACGGAGCGTAATGCATCCATTCCACCAGCGGTCAATAATACACCTATAAGCATTGAGAATAATAAGCCCCAGATAATTATATGCTTAGCTTGTTTTTGATTTTGACTTCCACCCGAAGCTAAAGTGTTAATTATTAGGATACCTGAATCAGCTGAAGTAACTAGGAATGTCACTAATAAAGTTACTATCAGAATAGAAAGACCGACTGCCAGTTCAGGCGTGAGAATGAGATTTATTGTTTTAAATAATTGGGCTGAGATATCTGCATTGACAATCGCACCTTGAGCCAAACCAGAAAGCTCCATATCTATTGCCGTAGCTCCAATAAAACTGAACCAAACTAAACAAATTAGAACAGGAATGATCATAGCGCCAAGAACATACTCACGAATTGTTCGACCTCGCGATACACGTGCGAAAAATAATCCAACAAATGGTGCGAATGCGATCCACCAAGCCCAATAGAAAATTGTCCAAGCTCCCTGCCAATCTTGCAGCGCAATTGAAGTTTCACTACCAGAATTTTTCCAGACTGTTATTGACATCATTGGTAAGGCAACCAGGTAATCCCAAATGGTGAAGAAAAATGTTTGTAAGGCGAATAATGTTGCCCCAAAGAGAATAAAGAACATAATTAAGAAGATTGATAAGCTCATATTGATATTAGATAACCATTTTATTCCTCTTTTCAAGCCGGATAAGGCGGATAAGCATGAGGCGCAAACGATCAAGGTTAAGCCAAATAATTGAGCCATTAGAGTAGGTTTACCAGCATTATCAATCAGCCAACTCGCACCAGTAATATTAAATAATCCAGAGGCAAATTGTGATACACCAAACCCTATTGTTACACCTAATCCCACAATGGTGGCTAAGATAGCAACAATATCGACAACATTACCTATAGTACCAGACATGGTCTGACCAAATAGAGGTTCAAGCCCACTCCTAATGGTTAAGGGTAATTGACGATTGTATGATAAATATCCGAGAGACAGACCGACCACACCAAAACAAGCCCAAGCAGTTAAACCATAGTGCAACATAGCCCATTTATAAGCATTTCGAACATTATTTATGTCCAGCCCATCAGATAAACCTCTGATGGTATCGGGGCTGTTAGCAAAATGAGTAATCGGCTCCGCTGTTGAATAAGTCAGCATACCTATTCCAATACCAGCCCCAAAAATCATAGATAACCATGAGAAAGTACTGAACTCAGGTGTTTCATCTGGCCTGCCTAATTTAACATAAGCCGTTCTTGGCCAGATACAAAGACCCAAACAAACAAGAGTATAGAAAGCGGTTACGTAGATATACCAAGCACCAAATGTCTGAGTCGACCAATTCTGCAACTCAAGTAATACCTGTCCTGCTGAAGATGGCGAAAACCCTACCCAGGCGATCAATATTATAATAAGTAGTTTTGGTATTACAGCTACAACTCTATTGAAGCCCTCATAAAAACCAGATTTTTCTGTATTTATTGATATTGTCTTTTGTTCTGATAAGGGCGATTTACTCAAAATTATAGCTCCTTGATATAAAGAGATTTCAATGAATTATTTAATCAGATTAATTAGTTCATTAACTTATTTTCTTAGATTGTAAAGACATTATGCTGTTGATAACAACAATCATACCTTATTTACAATAGTGGATTTAAGTAAAATCAATCACATTATTCTCCTGCTCCTTGCCTTGATTTTTCACTAGCTTCAACAAGTATCAGATCAGCAATTTTAGTAAGTTGTTGGTAGTGGTCAAACTTAATCTCAAGACCATCATTAATCTTCTGATACAAACGCTCGTTAAAATCATGGGTATTTACTTTCTGTATTATAGATTCACCTTGGATTTCATGTTCATTGGTATATGATTTGAGGGATTGAATATCATTCTTAGAGTAAATTAAATTCAGATAAGGTTGAAGATTTACAGCATATTTATTTAACTTGATTGTTTTATAAATTGGATAATCTTGGTTTGGAGTAATTTTTGCAATATGTAAATGCTTTTGCTCAGTTTCTATCCACCAAGCTGTAGCGTGATACCCTCTCACGCTGACATTTTTGAGATTAACAAGGATGGTTTTTTGATGAGCAATATTATTTATAGTAGTAAAGCAGAGTCCATCCTCATGACATTTTGCTAATGTTAAATCACTGAAAATTCTGATCTTGTGAAGAATATTTTGACTGTTATCGCTCAGAATTAGACGTTGCTTACTCTCTTTTTTGTGTTTTGTTAATGTATTATTTTTTTGTAGTGGTTTGTTTATTTCATCTAAAAGTGTTCTGATTCCATCCAGATCGTGTAATTCTAGCCATTGTACGATGGCTGCAATATCCTCGTAATCATATTGATGCTTATAATGTGATTCACAAACACGTGTTAGCAGTGCTTTAGATTCATTAACTGAAATTCTAATGAATTTCATTCCCTTTGCTCGATTCAATATTTGGCATTACCGGGAAGAACCATTCATCTTTATATTCATTATTTATATCACTAACAATGGGGGCACCTTGAAACATCGTATTTCTAACCCAAAGTCGAGATTTTGGATCAAACTTCCCAACTCCAAAAAAAGATAATTTACATCTTAATAAATGAATTGGTAGAACATCTTTGTCGTTTAAATTGGCTTGAATTTCACCATAAGTGGTTTTTGACATAGTCTGTATACGCCGTATTATTTGACGATATTCAGGATGTGCGAAAATAAATTCTGCAACATTGTTAATTTTTAGTTCTGGCGATAGATTTTGTATTGTGGAATAACATTGTTCTATGGATCTGGCAATGCCAATCAGCATTTCTTTATCTGCACCTTTATCTATATTTCTTTCACCCAGTCTGGGTTCCATTTTCTCTTCAGATCGATACCAAAAAATGGCATCAGCATTTTCTGATTTAAAATTATATTTTAAGGCCCATTGATATTGATTTTGGATAATGGTTTTTAGTTTAGATAACTTCATTTCAGGAACAAGATCATATATTTCTTCAATTTCTTGATTCTTTTCAAATAGCAGCGCTTCTTTTGGATAAATCTCGAT
>MDTC01269453.1_pt1 | contig 12804 bp, 18 predicted proteins | sample 811181 | NCBI WGS metagenome assembly MDTC01 (sample SAMN05326644, study PRJNA326480) | marine metagenome | isolation source: seawater | place: Pacific Ocean: North | collected 2011 | reverse complement strand
TATTATGGGCTGCCACCATATTCATAAGAGTATGATGGTAGGTTATAGTGTAATCCGATCATCAAAGACAAAACAATCACCTTTCCATTTAGAATTAACATTTTTATTATAATTTAAGTAATTAAGAATACCGCCTTTAAGTTGGAATACATTTTTAAATCCTAGATCTTCTAAAATTACAGAAGCTTTTTCACACCTTATACCACCTGTACAAAATATAGCTATATTTTGTTTTTTGTCTAGATTTTTATTTGCTATTACTTTTTCTTTAAAACTACTAAAATTAACTAAATCTAAACTTTTTGCATTTTCAAAAGTCCCTAATAGATATTCAAATCTATTTCTTGTGTCTAACACAATAGGTTTGTTGTTAAGTAAATCATCCCATTCTTCTGGATTTAAGTGTTTATTCTCATCAATATCATTTTCATTAATTTCTAGACCTACTTTAATAATTTCTTTTTTAACTTTTACTTTAAGTTTGCTAAAAGCCTGACTATGTATATCAGATTCATTATGATGTATTAATTCTAATTTTAGTTGTTTAGTTATAAAATCCTTAGCTAATTTTATTTCGTTAGAACCTCCGCACAGATTAACATTTATACCCTCATTGGCAATTAAAACAGTTCCTAAAATATTCAATCTTTTTAAATAATTAAAAATTAAATCTCTAAGAGAATTTGTATCTTTAATTTCTATAAATTTATAGAAACTTATAATAGTATTTATTTTTTTATGCATAATGTCATTCCGTCGTACATGGTAAGCAAGCAATGTTGTACTCTATTATCTTTGGCTATAATCTCATTTAATTTCTTTATAGTCTTAGTGCTTTTTGTTGTATCTTGGTTATTCAATACTTTTCCTTTCCATATAGTATTATCTATAGCTATAATACCGCCTTGTTTTATTAGCTTTATTGATTTTTCATAATAATCTAAATAATTATTTTTATCAGCATCTATAAAAATAAAATCAAAAGTTTCTTCTTGTCCATCATTTAAAAATTTAGTTAAAGTATTATTTCCTTCATCAAGAATAAGCTCAATTTTGTCTTTTACCCCTGCTTTCTCCCAATATTTTTGTGCTATTGATGTAAATTCTTCGGAAGTGTCTAATGCGTATAATTTACCATCATCTTGCAATCCTTTAGCTATACAAATCGAACTATAGCCAGTAAAAACCCCAATCTCAATACATTTTTTAAATTTACCTATTTTGCATAACATTTCAATTAATGCCCCTTGAATGACTCCAATCTGCATAATAGATATGTCCCCAAGATTTTGAGTTATTTTTCTAAGATCATTTAACACATCATCCTTTTTATATCCCACCAAATCTATATATGATTTTAATAGTGCTGGGTTAATTTGAATTTCTTTTTCTTGCATTTTGATTTATTGTTGAATTGCTTCAAATTCAATTATTAAATCTATAGTATCTCCAACCAGTTTGTTGTCAACAGCATAAATCATACCAAAATCTGATCTTTTAAAACTCGCAGAACCAGAAACGCCCATAACTATTGGTTTAGATAATCCAATTCTAAATGGGTATTCAGCAATTTTATTTATTTTTATATTTAAAATTAATGGTTTTGTAATACCTAGCAGAGTTAGTTCGCCAGAAATTTTTTTAGTATCAATATTTAAGCTATCTACATTAGATTTAAAAGTCATATTTGGATATTGGCTTGTATTTAAAAAGTCTGGGCTACGTAAATGAGCATCTCTTTTTTCATGATTAGTAAATACACTATTAGTTTTTACGTTTATATTAATATCCTTTACTATATTTTTTTTATCATTATATATAAATGAACCCTCTATTTCTCTAAACATCCCTAAAGTTTTTGCATAACCAGCATGTTCAACCAAGAAGCCTAAGCTAAAATGTGAATCATCAATAATATATTTCTTGTCATCAGCTTGAACATTATCTGAAATTAATAAAATTATAAGCATCATAAGATTACGAATTTGCATATTTTTTACTCCTATATAACCAAATTATATCTTTTGTGAATGAAAATGTAATCATTAGAAAAGCTAATATACTTATAATTTGAATGCAGCTGTTCGATAAATACCGTATATGACTAATAATCAATAAAAAAACCGTCATTGAACAAATAACTTTTCTTAAATAGCTTTTTGGCAATGTATTCTTTAACCATTCAAAATATAAGCCTAATACAATAAACATGTATCTATAAAATGGTATTAAGAGAATTATAATCGTCATATCATTATTTAAGTACAATGACAATGTTAGCGTTAACAACAGAAGATTATCTGTTTCCTGGTCAAATATAGCTCCAAATTTTGATGTTTCATTTAAATATCTAGCAATAAACCCATCAAACCAATCTAATAGCAATACTATTAAAGATATAATAAGAAATACATTTTCTTTATAGAGAATATTAGAAAATGATACTGATAGGTATGTATTTATAGTAATTGATAATAATATTATAATTAAAGTAATTCGTGCATACGTTATATAGCAAGCATAAGAAAAGTTATCGGTTTTATATAAATTAAAAATATAAAAAATAACCGATGAAATTATAAGAAAAAATAATGTATTATATAGTAATATGCTATAGTTCAAGTGCTCTTGGTATAGTATAAAAAGTAAAAATAATAAATAGCAATACGCTTGAACAATAATTTTATATAAAGATTTATCCATGTAATATAATATTAATATTAAATAAAGCCGATGAAAACCTTTACAACAGAATCCTTTTGGATAAATAAGAAAAATAATAGCAGTATAAAGCAGCATACAATTGATGCTCCAAAAGAAAATGAAGTACTTATAAAAACAATATATAGCGGCATAAGCTATGGGACAGAGAAAATTGTTTATACTGGCGATGTACCTAAAAGCCAGAGAGAATTAATGAAATGTCCTTATCAAACAGGAGACTTTGGTTCAAATATCAAATATGGTTATATCAATGTAGGCAAGGTGATTAAAGGATCCTCTAAATACAACAATAATCATGTTTATACTTTATATCCACATCAAACATTTTATACATTACATGAATCAGAATTAACTTTAATTCCTGAAACGATTCCCCTTCAAAGGTGTCTATTAACTGCAAATATGGAAACAGCTATTAACGGCATGTGGGATACATTACCTTCATGTGGAGATAAAGTCCTTATTATTGGAGCTGGAGTAGTAGGGTTTTTAATGGCATATGTTTTACAATCTATAATAGGAATAGAAATTTTACTTGTGGACAAAGAAAAAAGTAAAAAAAAATTAGCAGAAAAATTCAATTTTAACTTTCAAACATCTATACCAAAAAATTATAAGGCCAATATCATTTACGAATGTTCTGGAGATGCTAATATTATTAACATGTTAAATAGTTATATTAAAGATGAAGCCATAATATGTATTTTAAGCTGGTATGGAAATAGTGTTTCAAAAATTAATTTCGGTAAAGAATTCTTATCAAAAAGGGTAAAGATTATTTTTTCACAAGTATCCAAGGTATCGCATAATAGAAATAAATATTGGAACAATTATTCCAGAAGAGAATTAGCAATAAGTCTATTAAATAATAATAAATTAGATTACCTTATAGAAAAAGACTATATTAATTTTCATGATTTACCAAAATTTTTTTCAAAAATTAATAAACACAAAACATTCTACTGTAAGGCAGTAAAGTATAAAAAAAGTAATGTTTGAAGTAAAAGTAAAAAAAAATATGTTTATAGCGCATAGCCTCAATGATGATTTATTTGGTCTTGCAAAAAATCTTCATGGAGCAACCTACATAATTGATTTAATCATATCTAGCAAAAAATTGACTAAACAAAATATTGTCATTGATATTGATTTAGCATTAAAATTATTAGAAGAAGTTATTTTAAAATATAATTACAAAAACTTAGACGATATACCAGAATTTAAAAATATACTTACCACTACTGAATTTATGTCTAAAAAAATTACTGAAGATTTTATAGAAAAACTTCATGAAGTAAATTTTAATATAAAAAATTTATATTCTATTAAAATTATTTTGAATGAATCACACATTGCTTCTGCATCATACCTTACTATAATTAATGAATGAAAAAAATATATTTTATTATTCCTTATTTTGAAAATATAAAAACCGGAGGAACATTATATGATCTAAATGTTTCTATTTATTTAAAAAATAATTTTATTTATATAATAAAAAAAATGGTTAATCATAAAATATCAATAATTAAGTTAGTTAAACTCATAAATTCAATACCTAAAGGATCAATAATTTTACTGGATGGGCTTATTGCAAATAGACTTAAACATCATATTAAACTTAAAAATAATATTAATCTTCTTGTGCACAACCCAAGATCTTTAGAATATTCTACAAATAAATTTTCTAATATAAAAGAATACTTTGATGAAAGAAGATCTTTTAATAGAGCGGATAAAATTATAACTGTCAGTAATTATATGAAGAAAGAAGTTTTAAGATATTTAAATCACCATAAAAAAATATTTGTGGCAGCGCCAGGAATTGACAAAAAATATTTCCTAAAAATGGAAAGTAATAGTAGCAATAATCTGTTATCAGTCGGAAATATTATACCTAGAAAAGGTTATATAACGCTTATTAAAGCATTAAGTCAGATAAAAGATGATTGGTATTTAAATATTGTTGGTAGCACCGAATTAGATAAAAAATATTTTGTGGAATTAACATTATTAATAAAAAAATATAAATTAGAAAATAAAATATCTTTTTTAGGTATGTTACCAAATCAAGAGATAGTTAAGTATATAAAAATGTCAAAAATATTTGTTTTACCAACCACATACGAGGGTTTTGGAATGTCTATATTAGAATGTTCAATAGCTGGATTAAAAATTATCACAACTGATTTGCCAGTATTACGTGAAGTTTTAAAAGGCAAAAATACTGTATTTATCAAAAAAAATGATATTAAAGCATTGTCAAAAGCCATAAGAATTAATCTAAATAATGAAAGCAATATATATAAAAGCATCTATGATAAATCTAAATATAATTGGTCTACCACAGCAAAAATTATTAAAAGGGCTATGAATGAATTTTAATAAATTTAGAATTTCATGGATAAATTCTAGGGAAGAATATGATTTTCTCGCTAGAAGTAATTTGCTTTGTAAATATTTTAAGAAATACAAAAAAAATCATATAAAAATAATAGATTTAGGGTGTGGCACAGGTTCTTTTTTAAGATGGTGCTACCATGCTAATATTAATTTTAATGAAATGTTATTAGTAGATCATGATAAAAAACTTCTTAATCATTTTTTTGCAATAACTAAAAAATTTTTAAATAAATATGATTATAAAGTTTTAAAAAAAACCTCAACTAATTTTTCTATCATAACAAAAGATGTAATTAAAAAAAATGATATAAAATTAAAAAATTTAGATATTTTAATGACATTACCAATAATAAATCAATATAATTTAATTAGCTTATCTGCTATTTCTGATATATTACCAAAAAAATTTATTATAGATTTATTTTCATCAATAGAATCAAAAAAGATGATATATTTTTCTATTTGTTTTAATGGGAAAATTAAGTGGAATATAATAAACAAGTATGACAAATATATTATTTCAAAATTTAATAATCATCAACAATCATTAAAAGATAACGTATATGCCATGGGTGCTAAAAGTATTAAGTTAATAAAGAATTTATCTAAAATTAAAAAATTTAATTTACTACATGAAAACTCTTCATGGTTTGTTGATTCTAAAAAAGATAATGATAGATTATTTCAAAAACAGTATTTAAAAACTATTTATAATGCTTTAAAAAATGATAAAGAAACTAATTATGATATCTTATCTAATTGGCATCAATTTAGAGTAAAAAATATTGATTTAAAAAAATCCCATTTAACTGTTGGGCATGAAGATATTTTAATTATAACATAATGAAAATTAAAGATATTATTAGATATATAATCTCAATTATTCTAATTTATATAATATTTAATAACTATGGCCGACAAATTATACAAACTATAAATATAGTTAATTATCAATATATTGTATTAATTATAGGAATTAGCTTTATTCAATATTTGTTATCTGCATACAGATGGATGTATGTTTCTAAATTTACAAATTTGGATATTAATTTCTCATATTCCTTAAAATATTATTATATAGCTAGTTTTATGAATAATGTTCTTCCGGGAGGTATTCTTGGTGATTTATATAGAATTTATTGTAGTTCAGATAATAAAACAGAAATATTGAAAATGGGTAAATCATTCCAATCAGTAATATTTGAAAGATTATCTGGACAAATAATGTTATTTTTTATTTTTATTACTTCACTTACAGTTTATTTTTTAACTAATCAAAAATATATAGCTTTTTTATATTTAATTTTACCTACAATATTAATATTTTTCTTAATAAAATATTTTGTTATATATAAAATTAAAGAATATTTTGGGACAAAAGATATAGCAAATAATTTCCATATATTATTTACAGGTCCAGTTTTTTGGAATCATATAATTCTGTCATTTTTTGTAGTGGCTTCATATATATTGATTTATATTATTTCAGCTATTTCTCTTGGTTTAGAGATTGATTATCTAGCATTTTTAGTATTTTCACCCATCATTCTTTTCTCTATGACACTTCCAGTAAGTATTGGTGGATGGGGTGTAAGAGAAGTTACAGCGTTATTGGTTTCATTTCTTATTGGGTTATCTGCATCTTCAAGTATAAGCGTTGCAATCATTTATGGGATATTAAATCTTATTTGCTCTTTACCGGGATTATTTTTCTTTTTAAATTTAAGAAATAGATAAATCTATATCACATAAAATATCTTTTCCCATTTTAAAATATTTTATTTTATTATCTTTAATATTTTTCAAAGATTTAATTTTTGGAAGTATAAAGCTATTACGGCCTTGACCAATAATAACTGGGCTTATACATAAATGTATTTTATTTAATAATTTATTATTATAGAAATTAGATATGGTTGAACCACCACCCTCTATGTATATAATTTTTTTATTAAGTTTTTTTAGCAGATGTATAATATCATTTAAATAAAATTTATTTTTATGCAAAGGAAGAGTAAAAGTATTAACGTTATATTTTTTTATTTTATCTGAAATTATTTTATATCCATTATCATCAATATTTGAAAAAACATTATAAGTATTATTTAAAATATTTTTTTTATCAAATATTAAACGCATTGGGCTACATCCTTTTACCAATCTAGTTGTTAACATTGGGTTATCCGATTGTACAGTATTAGTTCCAACAATAATTACATCTGATATTGCTCTTAACATATGTATATGTTCTAAATTGCGAGATGAGCTTATATACTTGGATTCACCTGATTTTGTAGCTATATAACCATCTAATGTTTGGGCAATATGAGCTATTAAATAGAGATTATTTGTACCATTAAATATTATTGGCATATATAAATCAAATAAATCTTTTAATTCTAAATCTAAATTAAAATTTTTACTGATGATTTTTTTTCTTTTTATATCATATGAATATTTATAAAGGATATTACGTATTGATTTTGATATTGAAATTGATTTAGTTGAGATATTCTTGTTTTCTGCTATCTTTTTAGCTTCTAAAATTAGTGACCAAGCACATTTCTTTGTTATACTGTGTTTATTAAATATATTTTTTTTATGATATGTCATTTTTAAAACATTTTATACAGAATACAATAATTGGATCATTAATTCTTGTTCCCGTTTTAATTTTCATTTTATTTACTCAAGGATATGTGTCACCGTATAATTTTGTATTTGGTTCAATAGGATATTTTATAGATTCCATGGGAGATAATGTAGGTCCTATATATGTCATAATTATTTGTTACCTAACGGGCGTATTGGCAAAATTCTTTAGTCAAAATTTAAGTTTCAACAATTTATAATATTGTTGGATTTGGGGTATCTCCATATACATCATCTGGATCAAACACTTTATCTTTTTCAGTAAATTTTAGTTTTATCTCTTTACCATCAAATTTAATTTCTCTATAAAAGCATGAATAATATCCAACGTGACAACTAGCATTTCCAACTACTGAAACTTTTAACCAAACACAATCTTGGTCATCATCAATCAAAATACTATTAACTTTTTGAATAAAACCACTTGTTTTGCCCTTATGCCAAACACATTTCCTGCTTCTACTATAATAATGGGCCTCTTTTGTTTGCAATGTTAGTTTTAATGCTTCTGCATTCATAAAAGCATGCATTAACAATGTTCCATTTTCAGAGTCTGTGGTTACAACCGGAATTAGTCCATTCGCATCAAATTTTGGACTTAATTCATTACCTTCTTCAACCTCTTTTACTGTTCTTCTTTCTTTAAACATGATTATTTCTTCTTATATTTTGACTTGTGTATAAATGTCTTACCACAATAATAACATTCTATTGACCCATCTTCACCTTGTAGATTAAGATATATTTTTGGATGAGACCCTGTTTTTTTATCACCATCACAAATAACAAATTTTTCGCTATCATCAATTATTTTTATATTTGATATTTTCATAATCTATATGGATTCAAAATCACCTAACCTTATAAGCCTTTCTCTAAATTTTTCTTTTATTTCTTCAGATAAATATTTTAAATTTAACGATTCTTTCATTTTCTCTATATTTGTCAAATCTCTAAATAGTAATTCTGATATTTTGAATACAGATAAACTGTTTGGTTCTCGTTTAATAACTTCAACACTATCATTTATAGATATTTTTCCTGTTTTAATTATTCTTAAATAAATTCCCAGCAAGCAGCTTTGAGAAAATAATTTTGGGAATCCTCGGTTCTTCATTTTAATACCTAATTTATAGCAAGGAATTCTGGGTTGTGATACTTGAAAAATACAACTTCCTATCCCGAGCTCATCTCCAATATTTATTTTTTTTTCATCAAAATCATCTATTGTTAGATTTTCACCTACTAAACCAAATTCTTGAAAATCAGAACCTAAATCTTCAGACCATTTTTGATAATGCTTAAATGAATATCCATACACCGCCTTATCATAACCGCCATGCACCTTCAAATCAGCTTGTCTATCACCATTAACCCCATGCTCATGAACTTCTACCGATTCTTCTACAGGCATTTTATATATACTTGTGGTAAGCTCTTTGCCATTGAATACGATTTTTTTTGGTTCTGAAATATTTATTGATAAAACTTTCATATGTTTTTAGGATCCTGTATTTTACTCAATTTCCCTTAGATGAAGGATAACTTAAGATGAACCCATATACAATGAACTGGATATTATTATTAGCCCTATCTGCTATTTGGGGAGGAGCATTTACATTAAATAAATTTGCTTTAGAGGCTTATACTCCTCAGTTAATAGTATCAGGAAGATTAATAATTGGAGCTATTGTTTTAATTGTTTTGGTTTTTTTAATACATAAAAGAGTTTTATTGTATTTTAAACATTGGCCTTATTATTTATATATGAGCCTTATTGGCATAGTTGCTCCTTTTTTATTAATTGCTTATGGACAAAAAGAAATTGATAGCTCTCTTGCGGGAATATTGATGTCAATAATGCCAATTTCCACATTAATTTTATCTCACTTCTTTTTAGATGATGAAAAATTAAATGCAAAAAAAATATTAGGTTTTATTATAGCTTTTTTTGGAATTATATTTTTAGTTATGCCAGATCTTAAAATTATTACCAATTCATTTTTGTATGATATTAAATCTGAACTTATGGTAATTGGTGGAGCAATATTGTATTCTTGCGCAGCTGTATTTGGTAAAAAATATAAAATTACTGATCCTTTGAATGCGTCAATGGGCACTATCTTATTTTCTGCTGTGATTATGTTAATTTACCTATTTTTATCAGAACCTAGTATTTCAATTAATTTTTATGAAATTCATTTCTTTTCATTATTATTACTTGGTATATTTTGCACTGCAATTGCAACAATTATATATTTTCAGATTTTACAAACCTCAGGCGCTTCTTTTATTTCAATTATGAATTATCTTATTCCTGTATGGGCTATAATTTTTGGAGTTTTATTTTATAATGAGAAAATTGTTTGGAATTATCTGCTTGGGTTTTTTATTATAATTCTAGGAATACATATTTCCCAAATAAATAATAAGAAAATATAAATATTTATTCTTATTCCATAAAATTAATCATGTTATATAAATTTTATATCCATGTTATATTTAATATTATTATCTAAATAGAGGTATAAAAATGTCAGAAAATAATGATCAAAAATTAAAAATTGAGTCTGCAACCTTCCAAAGGATAGTGTTACATTTAAGAGATAATCCAGAAGTTCAGAATATTGATTTAATGAATTTAGCAAATTTCTGTCGTAATTGTATATCAAAGTGGTATGTAGAAGAGGCAAAAAAAGAAGGTTTGTTATTAGATTATGATCAAGTTAGAGAAACTATTTATGGTATGCCGTATAATGAGTATAAGGCTAAATATCAAAAAGAAGCGACCGAAGAGCAATTAAAAAAATTTAATGAAAATAAAAACAAAAAATAATTTTAAATCTTTAAATAATCAAGAATTAGAAAGATATAATAGGCATATATTACTCGAGGAAATCGATGTACATGGCCAATCTTTGCTATTAGAAAAACATGTTTGTTTAATTGGGCTTGGAGGGTTAGGTTGTCCAATTGCATATTATCTAACATCATCAGGTATTGGAGAGTTGACTATCATTGATTATGATAGAATAGACGTAACTAATCTTCAAAGGCAAATTTTATTTACATCTTCAGATATTAATAAAAAAAAGACAGAAGTTGCATTTGAAAAACTAACTCAATTAAACCCAACCATAAAAATTAATAAAATAGACACACAAGTCAACAGCACATCTAATATAATTTTTAAAAATTGTGATTTAATTATAGATGCAACAGACAATTTCAATACAAGAACTATAATTAATAAAATTTCTGTTGATAATAAAAAACCTTTAATTATGGGTTCAGCATCTAAAATGGAAGGGCAGGTAGCTGTTTTTAGAAATGATTTACCGAATATGCCTTGCTATAATTGTTTGTACAACGATTTAGATGATGAAAATAAAACATGCTTAGACCAAGGAGTATTATCAAGCCTCACTGGTATAATTGGTTCAATTCAAGCAACCGAAGCAATAAAATTACTCCTACAATTTGGAGAAACCTTAGAAAGCAAATTATTGCTTATAGATGTCAAGTATTCTAATTACAGAATTGTAAATTTAAAACAAGATCAAAAATGCACAGTATGCTCATAAATAATATTACCGACAAGTATAATAGACCATTCAATTATTTAAGAATTTCTGTCACTGATAGATGTAATTTTAGATGTACTTATTGTATGCCAAAAGAAATTTTTGATAGTAGTTATAAATTTTTAAAAAAACAAGATTTGTTATCATTTGAAGAAATAGTAAAAATAATTAAAGAATTAGAATTATTTGGGCTTAATAAAATAAGATTAACCGGAGGGGAACCCTTATTAAGAAAAAATCTTGAACAATTAATTCGCAAAATAAAATTAGAAACTAATATCAAACACCTCGCCTTAACAACAAATGGGTCTTTATTAACTCAAAAAAAAGCTAAATTATTACAAGATGCAGGACTAGACTCAGTGACAATTAGCCTTGACTCTCTTAGTTCAAATATCAACAAAAAACTCAACCCATTAAATGATAATAAAAATGTGATTAACTCTATTTACACCGCCTTAGATACTTTTAATTTTGTAAAAATAAATATTGTAGTAATGAAAAATATAAATGATTCTGAAATATTTAGAATAATTGATAAATTTAAAGATACTGATGCTGAGATACGATTTATTGAATTTATGGATGTTGGTGAAACAAATGGATGGAATATAAATAAAGTTATAAAATCTGAAGACCTTATAGAAAAAATTTCAAAAAAGTTTAATATAAAAAAAGAACCAACTGTTCTAGATTCTACATCTCAAAAATGGAAACTTTTAGGCTATAAATCTTCTATTGCATTTATATCATCAATTTCTAAACCTTTTTGCAATACATGCAATAGAGGAAGACTGTCTGCAGATGGAAAATTTTATACATGTTTATTCTCTACAAATGGGCATAATTTATTACAAACTATAAGAAATTCTCAGCAATCTAATGCTTTAGGAAATTTATTTTCTAGTATTTGGAGTAATAGGTTAGACAAATATTCATTAATTAGAAACTTAAACAAAGATATAAAAGTCAATATTTCTAAAATAGAAATGTCGTATATAGGTGGTTAATTTTCTGAATTGTAAATTTTGTATATAAATTATATTATAAATTATGGTTTACTTGATACTTAGTTATATTTTTTATTTTATTGCCTTAGTTGCAGGTTATGCTGCCGCATATGAAATTTTATTACAAATGTTTCCAGATTATGGGTTTATTCATATTATGATAGGTGGAATTGTGAGCTTAATGTTTTTTCCTATCATTCCTTTATATCCAGGCATTATGACTGGTGAATGGACATTAGCAATATTATGTTACATAGCGATTTTTTTTGGAGTTATTTTTGGAAATCAAGCGAGACGGTCAAAAATCAAATAAATCTATCATTCCTAACGTTACTTTGATATTTAACTTAATTATGTTGATAATCACTCTATTTATCTCTATTATACATTTGCGTTGTCATGAAAATTTACGTTAAATATTTTGCAAGCAT
>MDTC01269311.1_pt1 | contig 12804 bp, 3 predicted proteins | sample 811181 | NCBI WGS metagenome assembly MDTC01 (sample SAMN05326644, study PRJNA326480) | marine metagenome | isolation source: seawater | place: Pacific Ocean: North | collected 2011 | reverse complement strand
GATGCCTCTTAATAAGCTAGAGAATTTTATCAAGAACTATGAAGGTAGAATTCTATATGTAAACTCGAATGATCTTGATGCGACAGATAGTATTACCAATCAAGGTAACTCTCTAACAAAACCCTTTAAAACTATTCAAAGGGCACTTATTGAAGCATCTAGATTCTCGTTCTTAGTTGGTAATAATAACGATAATAATGCGAGAACTACCATTCTGGTATTTCCTGGTGATCACACCATCGATAACAGACCTGGTTACGGTATTAGGCAAACGGGAACTGCACTTGCAGAAGCAGTTGCACCTAATGGTAATACAACATCCCCAGCATCGGATGAGTTTACTCTAAATCTTGAGTCAAACTTTGATATTACTCAAGAAGATAACATCCTCTATAAGTTTAATAGTGTTGAGGGTGGTGTTATCATCCCTCGTGGTACTTCTATTGTTGGTCTTGACCTTAGAAAAACCAGAATCAGACCAAAGTATGTTCCAAACCCAACTGATCCTGATGTTCCAAACACTGCGATCTTCCGTGTAACTGGTCTCTGCTATTTCTGGCAGTTCAGTTTCTTTGATGGTGATGAGAGCGGATTAGTTTACACAAATAATCAAGTATTCACTTCAGGTTCTGGTAATCAATCAGTACCAACATTCTCTCACCATAAACTTACTTGTTTTGAGTACGCAGATGGTGTAAATGTTCCTAGCGGTTATAATGAAACCGACTTGGACATGTATTATGCAAAACTGTCCAATGCCTTCAACGAAGGTTCTGGTAGACAGATTCCTGCAGCACAGAAATTCCCACTTGCACCTGATGCTTTCGCTAAAGAAAGACCAGAATGGGAGATTGTTGGTGCATTTGCTGCTGATCCTATCACTATTTCCGATATTACATCTGGTGATGGAGCAACACCTTCTCCAACAATTACAGTTACCACTGTAGAAGATCATGGTCTTAATGTTGGGACACCAATCAAGATTCGTGGTATTAACGTCGATGATTATAATATCTCGACGACAGTTGCAACTGTTAGTGGACCAAAAGAATTTACATATTTACTCAACTTTGTAAGAAACGATCTTCCAGCAGATCCAACTGGTTCAGGTACAGTTACCATTGAAACTGATACCGTTAAGGGTGCATCTCCATATGTATTCAACTGTTCACTCCGTTCTGTATGGGGTATGAATGGTCTGACTGCCGATGGTAGAAAGGCAGATGGTTTCCGTTCGATGGTTCTTGCACAGTTTACTGCTGTCTCCCTTCAGAAAGATGACCGTGCGTTTGTAAAATATAATCCAATCACACGTACCTATAACGGTATTAGTATTAAGAAGGTAACTGGTGCAGAACTTTCTTCGGGATCAGCATCAACTAATAGTGATACAGTTTATCACTTAGATCAAGATGCTGTTTACAGAAGTGGATGGCAAAGTGGTCACGTACAGCAAAGAAATGACTCTATCTTACAGATCGTTTCTGTGTTTGCAATTGGTTTCAATAAGCATTTCAGTGCTGAATCTGGTGCTGATGCTTCAATTACCAACTCCAACTCAAACTTTGGTCAAACTGCGCTAGTTGCAGACGGATTTAAGAAAACTGCATTTGATAAAGATGATAGTGGTTACATCACAAGTATCATCACACCAAGATCTATTCCAGAAAAAGAAACTAATGTTGATTGGATTTCAATTGACGTTGGTTTAACCACATCGGTTGGTATTTCTAGCCATCTATATCTGTTTGGTTTTGATAGTAAAGATAATGTTCCCCCAAATCTAATTTCTGGTTATAGAGTTGGTGCAAGAGAAAGTGATAAACTTTATCTTGATTTACCCGATGCCGCAACTGTTGATATTGCAAGTGCAGAAATTTTAATGACCGATAGTGATGTAACAACATCACAATTAACACCAACAGGATCAACTTCATCAAAGAAAGAATTTTTAGTATCTAATATTACTCAGGCACCTAGTTACGAAGAACTAGTTTTATCACAGAATCACAATTTTAGAACTGGTGAAAAAGTTATCATTATTAGTGATGATGCAGATTTACCAGAAGGCATCGAACCAGTTAGAACCTATTATGTAATTACAACAGCAGATCCAACCAGAATTAAAATTGCATCTTCTTTTGCTAATGCTTCAAATGATCTAGCTCTGAAGATGTATGGTGGTTCTAACTTAAAGATTATTAGTAGAGTTACCGATCGTGATTCTGGTGAGATTGGATCACCAATTCAATTTGACCCTAACAACAATAATTGGTTTGTATATACAAATCAAAATAGTCAGATTTATAACCAAATTGTAGATGTTGTTGATAACCAAGGTGGATTTGGTGAACCAAGAACTGATGTTACATTTTTCAAGAGAATTTCCGATAATAGAAGTATTGATGAGAAAATTTATAAGATTCGTTATGTAATTCCAAAAGAAGCAAAAGGTGCTAAAGATCCACAAGAAGGATTTGTATTACAAGAATCTAGCACAACAGGAGCATTAACAAATTCAGAGTTTACTTTATCAACAATTGATGCTGATGATACTAGATTTGAAAGAAATCCAGGATTTATTAGCACTTGTTCAGTAGCGAGTAATCTAGTTACTGTCATCACTGAGCAACCACATAAATTAACTGTTGGTGATCGTGTATTAGTTAAGAATGTTAAATCATCTACAAACCTAGCAGGTTTGGGTGTAACTGGATATAATGGTGATTTTGTTGTTGATAGTATTGTTGATACTCAAACATTTAGATATTCAACAACAGATAGAGATGATGTAACTCATAATGTTGGTATTTTCTCTGGTCCAACAGCAAGAGATATTAACCTACCAAGATTTGAAAGAAATGATTTAGAGTCTAACTTCTATATCTACAGAAGAGATATTATTTCCCAATATGAAGAGAATGTTTCGGATGGTATCTATCATCTATATGTTCTTAATGCATCTAATGCAATCACTGAAGAATTTACTGATTATGAGTATGAACAGAATGTTACTGATCTATATCCTCAATTAGACAGAGATAATAAGAACGAGAACCCTCAAGCAGCAAAAACATTTGCAAAGAGATCTCCTCTTGGTGATGTTCAAACTAATGATCTTAAGAAGAGCATTACTAGAGAAACTTTAGACGTTTCTGTTAAAAAGTTTGGTTTAGTTCCAGAAGTTCAATCAGTAACACAAACATCTGTTGGTGTTGCAACTATCACGACCACATTAAATCATGGATTTAATGGTATTGTTGCTCACAATACTTTAACTGCTGGTAGTGGTTTTGCTGATGGCACATATTATGCAGTAAGACTATTCAACGAAAATACATTTACTACTTGGAATGGTGCTTCTGCAAATATTACTGTTGGTGGTGGTGCTATCACATCAGTTGAAATTGAAGCTTCTGGATCTGGATATTCAGATGGCGATCAACTATTCTTCGAGGGATTTGCGGGTGCTTCTATCACCGTAAATTCAGCAGGAATCTCATCCCCAGTTAATAATGCACTTCAAGTAACTGGTTTAGGAACTGTCACTGATGGTTTGTATAGAATCTCATCTATTCCATCTAGAAATCAAGTTGCAATCGCAAAAACAGATGACGATCCTGATATCTTTGAAGGACAATATCTATTCAACATTGGTCCTTCGGCAAGTGTAAGCACTCGTGTTTATGATTCAACTGCTGGAATTACAACTATTACCACTAGCACTGCACATGGTTTAGTTGCTGGTAATCAGTTAAGAATTCTTGATAGTTCTGATAATAATCTTGGAGACTTCATTGTTAAGGATTCTGTAGGAATTACTACATTCACCGTTGGTAAAGAAATTAGTGCAAATGCAGATCGTGTTCTTAAGCATGGTTTTAATGCCAATAATTTCTCCTCTAATGTTGACAATGAAAACTTAGGATCTAGAAGTGTTACTTTCTATGGAAATGAATTTGGAACACTTGTTGACGAAGTAGACACTGCATCAACTGGTGGAAAATCAACTTTTGCAATCGTAACAAACTCCGAACAAGGAAGTGTTGGTGTAGGAACTACTGCAAGATTCCCACTTGGTAGTTTTATCAAGGTTAACAATGAGATTATGAGAGTTGCAAGTAGCACTCTCACAGGATCTGGTTCTAATGAAATTACTGTTATTCGTGCATCATTAGGAACTCAGAAACAAATCCATGCACAAAATTCTTTGATCAAAAAGATCAATCCAATTCCAGTAGAACTTCGTAGACCTTCTATTCTTCGTGCATCTGGACACACGTTTGAATATCTTGGTTATGGACCTGGTAACTATTCAACTGGTTTGCCACAGGTTCAGGTAAGAACTCTAACTGAAAAAGAAGATTTCCTTGCACAAGCACAAGAAAAATCTGCAGGACAAGTTGTTTACACTGGTATGAACAGTGATGGAGATTTCTTCATCGGTAATACCAAGTACTCTGCTTCTTCTGGTAAGCAACAAACATTTGATATTCCAATCCCAACTATTACAGGTCAGGATCCTTCTAGACTTTCCGTTGTATTTGATGAAGTTATTGTTAAAGAAAGAATTCTAGTTGAAGGTGGAAGTTCTAACCAAATTCTCTCACAGTTTGATGGTCCTGTTACTTTCAATGAGAATGTCATCATCAATGATGAACTGAAACTCACCGATAATCTGGTTACTACTGGAATCATTGAATCCAAAAATAGCACACAATCGGATTCTTGTACTACTGGTGCGATCATAACTCAAGGTGGACTTGGTGTTCAAAAGAACGTCAATATCTGTGGAGATCTTAATGTTGCTGGTGTTTCTACCTTCAATGGAACTGTTATCTTCAATACTTCTCTTACTGCTGATAGCACTGAAGGTGCTGCTCTTGGTGCTCAAGGACTAGAATGGGCAGAGGGATGGATTGGTGGTATTGGTATTGCCACAGAGGGTGTTGCTGGTGGAACAGAAGCCGCTGATAGAACTATCCGTGGTGTAACTGGTGATCTAATCCTTGGCGTAAGAAATGAGATTGACACTGACTCTGGTGCTGTTGGATACGGCACCGAAGTTAGAATTGAAGATAACTTAAGAGTAACTCTCGATACTTATCTTGATCGTAACCTCCTAGTTTCTGGTATTTCAACCTTCCAAGGATTGATCGATGCTAATGATGGTGCAAATATTGATAACATTACTATCAATAATAATACTATCAACACATCATCTGGTGATCTGAACATTGATTCTGCAACAAATAAAGTTAATATCAATGCCATTACAAACATCACTGGAAACACAACATTTGATGATCTTATCATTGTTAATACTGGTATTGTTCCAGATACCGATGAAGGTGCATATGTTGGTGTAGCAACTCTACCATTCTCCCAAGCATTTATTGGTGAGATTAGAATTGGACCAGGAAATAATGATAATACAATTGATACTGTTTCTGGAGATTTAGTTCTCGATGCTAACGGAAATAGTGATGTAAGAGTTACTGCTGATACTCTCATTGTTGATAATGGATTAAATGTAAGTGGTGTTGCTACTTTCGGAAATCTCCTTGATGCAAATAATGGTGCTCATATTAACAACTTGAGACTTGGTATTGATGCAAATAATGATATAACCACATCTAGTGGTAATCTAACATTAGATTCAAATGGTGGCACAGTTGTCATTAATGATGATTTAACAGTAGATGAAAATTCTCAGTTTGATGGCACCGTAGATATTCGACAAGATGGTAATAATGCATTCCGTGTTAGAGGTGATGCTGGTGGACATAATGCATTCCGTGTTCATGCTGGAACTTCAGCTGCTACTAGTGCAACTAGAGTTTTTGGAACCTTAACAGTTGATGGTAATGCAACACTGAATGGTAGCAATACTCTTGGTGATGCAGATACTGATACTCATACATTCAACGGCAACGTTGATATGAATCATGATCTCAATGTTGATGGCACTACTGATTTAGATGATACTAATATAGTTGGAAATCTTGATGTTGATGGTTTAGCAGACATTGATAATATCAGAATTAATGGAAATACGATTTCTGCTACTAATAACAATGGTCATGTAAACATTGCCGCAAATGGAACTGGTAGAATTAGATTAAATCAATCTAATGTTCTCATTGAAGAGAATTTAGAGGTTGATGGTGTAATCACAATTGATGATAATACTAATTCAACCAGCACATCTACTGGTGCATTAATTGTTGCTGGTGGTGTTGGTATTGATGATAATCTTCATGTTGGTGGTACAATCACTGGTAATCTTAGTGGTAATGCATCAACTGCAGATTTGATTGAAGTTCAATCTGAAAGTAACTCTACCACCTGGCACAATATCATCTTTACTGCATCAACACTCAATAGTACTGAAGGTGGAAATGCAGATTGTCAGATGAGAGGTGATCAAGATGATGGTATCCAGTTCAGACCATCGAACATGAACTTCAGAGTTGGTGGTGATATTACTGCATTCCAGAGTTCTGACCTAAGATTGAAAGAAAATATCAAACCAATTGAAGGTGCTCTATCCAAGATTCTTGGAATTAGTGGTAATACCTTTACTTGGACTGAAGCATCTGATGAAATCACTGGTCAGAGTGGCGATGACACTGGTGTGATTGCACAAGAAATTGAGGCACTTGGATTACCTGGTCTTGTTACCGAAAGATCAAATGGATATCTTGCAGTTAAGTATGAGCGTCTCGTTCCTCTGCTAATTGAAGCAATTAAGGAACTTAACGCAAAAGTTGAAGATCTAGAGGATAAATTATCAGATAAATAACTAAAAAAGTAGGGAAATGCCCAATTATAATAAGTCATTTAACTTTCGTAATGGCGTACAGGTTGATGTTGATGATCTGATCGTCAGGGGCAGTCTGGTTGGTATTGGAACGACGATTCCCCGATCAGACCTAGATGTCCGAGGAAGAGTTGATGTTACTGGTATCGTAACTACCAGTAACTTATTTGTTGCTGGAATCTCGACTTTTGCTGATGAAATCCATATCGGAACTGGAATTACAATATCACCACAAACGGGAATTATTAGTGCATCTTTTAGAGGTGATGCATCTTTCCTAGATAATCTTCCAACTTCACAGTGGGTTGACGTTGATCCTGGACTAGGATATACCAGTATCTACAATGTTGGTCCTGTTGGAGTAGGCACCACAAATCCACTACATACTTTACAAATTGGTGGTAGCCCAGATAATCCATTACATTTTGGTGTTGGTATTGATTCAACACGAGGAAATATAAGAACAACTGGTATTGTAACCGCAGCATCATTTGTTGGTTCTGGTCTCGGCATCACTGCAATTAGTGCAGATAATATTGCAACAGGAACATTAGATACTGCTAGACTTCCAGGGACATTTAGCAATTTAACTGAAGTAGGAACAATAAATCTCGTTTCTAGTGGAATTGCTACGTTTAATCATATTAATGTAGATGGGCATATCGATCTTGATAATGCTAGTGTTTCTGGTGTTTCTACATTCCAACAAATAGTTGTTACCGGTATCTCTACATTCCAAAGTAACGTTTCTTTTGGTTCCAGTGCTATCTTTGGTAATAATGATGATCTACAGATTTATCACGATGGTAATCACAGTCAGATTAAAGATAGTGGTACAGGAAACTTACAGTTATTAACAAGTAGTCTTAAAGTTTTATCTCCTGACGGATCAGAAACATACCTCAGTGCTGATGCGAACGGTGCAGTATCACTATATTATGATAACTCCAAGAAATTTGAAACTATTGGAACTGGAGTAACAGTAACTGGTGAACTTAAAGTTTCCGATAATGCAACAGTTCTTGGTGTAACAACACTAACCAGTCTTTCTGCATCTGATGCAACTATTGGTGTTTCAACTGTTACCACACAAAATGCAACTGAAGTTCTGACAGAGAAAACAGTTGTTTCTGCTGCTGCAACATTCCAAAGTACAATAGACGCATTTCACATTGATGTTGATGGACATACAGAACTTGATAATCTAAATGTTTCTGGTGTATCTACATTCGCAGGAGTACTTAATACTACTAATGGATTAGTCGCGGATTCAGCACAAATCAGTGATCTAACAAATACACGTATAGTATTTGCTGGTGCAAATGGTGAACTTAGTGATGATGCACAACTAACTTTTAATGGAACAACTCTAAATGTTTCTTCTAGAGTTAATATTAGTGGAGATGTAGAATTAGATAATGTCAATGTTAGTGGTGCAACAACAGTTACTACATTAAATGTTGCAACCTCTGTTCTTCCAGATGTAGATTTAGGAGCTTCAGTTGGAAGTGCGTCAAAATACTTCACTAATGCATATATCAACCAAGTTAATGTTGGTGTTGCAGGAACAAATGAAATTTCAACCAGAAATGGAACAACCTTAGTTCTTGATTCTGATCAGGGAACAGTTGTTGTTGATGATGATCTGAATGTTACTGGTGTTCTCACCTCAACATCTATTTCAACACCAGATCTAAATGTATCCACAAGTATTGATCCAGTAGCGGATCAGGGAACTAATATTGGTTCTGCTAACTTAAGGTTCTCTGAACTTTATGTTGATGATGTCAGAATTGGTGTTGGATCTGATCAGGAAATTGTTGCTGCAACTGGTAACTTAGAACTCAAAGCACCTCTTGGTAGAGTTAATGTTACAAACTTAAGTCCGATTGGTGTTGTTACGTTTACCGCAGATGTACTGCCAAATTCTGATAAGACGATTGATTTAGGTTCTGGAACAGTTGCTTATGCACAAGTTCATGTTGATGAACTGAGAGCAGGTGTTGTTGCAAACACTATTGATACTAGAAGTGGAGACTTAAAACTTGACTCTGCTACTGATCTAGTTAGTGTAACTACAAATCTAAATGTAGGAACCAGAATAAACGCTGGACAGTTATTTGTTGGAACTAGTGGAACCGCATTTGCAGTTGATAACTCAAATCAACGCATTGGTATTGGAACATCAGCACCAACAAAAGCAATTGAAATTAAGAAATATAGTGATGCAGATGTTGACATAATCTCAAGTAATGGATCTAGTAGAGTTATCCTTGCTAGAGAAAGTGGAGTAACAGATAATGCTGCACAAATTGCTTTCAATGGAACAAATCTCACTATTTCAAATAAAAATGCTGCTGGTGACATTCTGGTTGATCTTTCAACAGGAAGTGGAATCAATACAACTGCGGATTTCCGTGTTCAATATGGTGGAGATGATTTAATTCTAGCAAGTCATGATGGATTCATTGGTATTAATAACACTACACCAGCAGAATCATTAGACGTTGTTGGTAACATTGCCGTTTCTGGTAACGGTGCTATTGCAGGTATCCTCACAGTTGGAACAGGAGTTAATGCAATTACTCTTGGTGGTGGTGGAGATCAAACATTTAATGCAAACATTGATGGCGATATTAACTCTACTGGAGTTAGCACGTTTGTAAGTCTAGAGGCAACTAAGATTGAATCTGAGCAACTTGAAGTTACGACTGGTATTGCCACATTTATTGCTGGTGCAACAATCGGAACTGACGCTACTTCTGGTCATGACGGAATTAGTGGATCCGAAATTCTTACAATCGAAGGTTCTGTTGCTATTAGTGAAGGACTCTTCTTAACCGAAGCATCTGCCAATACAAAGTTTGCTGTTGGTATCAACTCTATTCCCGAAGATAAGAGAGCACAATTAGCATCTCCAGGTAATCTTGTTCCAGTTAATTATGGTAACAACTTCACCAGAGGTGATTTAGTTGTTATGGGAACAAACACCAATGGATCAGCAATCTTTATTCCTGGTGTAAATGATAGCACATCTGACACACTTAGGTACGCAAATACACAATCTGATAATGATCATCGTTATCAGTTTAGGGTTGGTATTAACACTCATGTTCCTAGATCTGGTTTAGACCTTGGTGGTTCTGCAAGTCCATTGATCATGCCATCATTGGATGCAACCTCTTTAGGATATTTGGTTAATACACCACCAGAACAGACCATTACAGATCCATCACTACCTGCTGGAAGTGGACAACAAGTTATTGGTGGATTGTTCTATTACGAACCTGAGAATTGCCTGAAACTTGGTATTTCTACTGCAAACTCTAACAATAGTTTCGTAAGAATTGTCCAGGTTAGCACAAGTGGTTCTATTGAGGCAATTGCTTTCCCACAAGTTAATAACTCTCAGCAAACTACACTTGCTAATGATGCCAATATTCCACTTGGTTCGGTTGTATTCAATACTGCTGCGGCAACACTACGAGTTAAAACCAGTTCTGGAACCTTTACCGATCTTCACTGATAGGGCTTGACAAGGTGCTCTACCCTTGCTAGAGTGCCTTTGTTAAGGTTAAAGAGACAGCTCTAACTACATCATGAAGATCTATTTGCAGACTTGTCGGGAGTGGAAAGAACTCTACGATCTTGGCAGGAGACGCTTTGGATGTTTTGTGGGTTATACCTCACAAGACGATGTTGAATTGCGATTTGCTAATCGTGATTACTCTCACTTTATTTCAAAACCACACGTTTATAAAGTATTTGATGTTCATCCAGAACTAACAGATCACTTTATTCACAGTGAACTTGAGCATGTTGGATTCCAAAAATACAATAAAGTTAGTGAAGAAGGAAGATCACCTGATTTTCTAGTGTCTGATTACGATGAATATGAAGCACTAGACACTATTGCTGGCGTGGTGCATCGTATGAGTGAGTTTTTCTACCAATGTGAGAAAGATGGGACTCTGATTACTGCTAAACAACGTAAAGAAGCACGTAATAAGTGTCAAGATTATCACCGTCAAGTTCGCCCTGCATTGTTGAAAGCATGGGCACCCAACTTTGAGAATATCGATAAAGATGCTAGAATTCTCGTAACTGGTGATGCTCATGGTGGATTCACTCGTTTTCTTGTCGATAATGGATATGTAAATATTATTGTAGATGAAGAAATCCTTTCACTTCCTCCTCTGTATAAAGAAAAGATTACTGTTGATATGAATCCCACTGGAAAGTTTGATGCTATTCTTACCAACCCTCCTTACAATGTGGGTAACAATCCAAACTATTACCTTCAGCATGTGAAAAAGCAGAAGGAATTGTTGAAGGACGGTGGACACTATCTCGTAATCATTCCTAATCGTTTCCTTGCTCCATTTTCATTGGCAGCAAAAACTCTTCGTGGATGGTTGCGTTTCCATAAAGTGTATCCAAGTTTGAATCACTTCTTCCCTGGTGTTGCTACATCTATTGGTGGATTCTATGCAACGAAGGAGAATCTAGAGGAGTTTAATGAATGTGATTTTGAATATTTGAAAGAAGGAGTTACGATTCAACAATCACTAGAAACTGCTACTGCTATTGTTGATCCATCTCTAATTCGCACTCAGATTATCAATAAAGTTCTTCGTTCTGAATTTGATCGGCTCACTCAGAATGATGATAGTGAGAACTTCTTGTATATTGATAGTGTATGGGAACGATATCGTGAATCCACACCGAAAGGTGGAGAGAAAACTATCATCTCTCGTATCAATGAAACTAATATTCATGGTACAAAATGGGAGATGGATAGTATTAAACAAGCAGAAGATAATGCTTGGTTCCTTTCTCGATCTCGTTTGGGACGATTTGTTGCTTATTGTTTTGCAAATGCTGCACAAGTTAATCTTGGTATGATTCGCCAGATGCCTAAACTTGAAAGTATTGAACAAACTAATGAGTTCGTGTATAATCTCTTTAACATCACTGAAGAAGAGATTGAACACATTGAAACTTACATGCGATGAGTAAGAATAAACATAATGCTAATCTTGGATCTGAGATTGAAAGATCCAATGATAGAATCAATGAAACAGGAGAAGTGTTCACTCCTGTTGAGTTGGTTGAGCATATTCTTGAAAACTTTCCGCAAGAGATGTTATCCAATCCAGAATCTACTTTCTTAGATAACTCTGCGGGATGTGGTAATCTTCTATTAGCACTCAAAGGTGTTCTTCTTAAGTATCATTCTGAAGAACATATTAACAACAATATGTTGTATGCTGTTGAATACATGGAAGATAATCACAAAGAGTTATGTAACAAGTTGGGTGTATCCACTGATCATCCACACTATGTGTGTTACGATGCTCTTGAATATGATTATTCGTTCGGTGAACCCGTGGGTCTTGAAGCGTTCTTTTAGCTTACCCTTGGGAACCCATACAAAGGTATGTAGGCAAAACCAATTTTTGAACTGTCCACTGGGTTTCCTGGTGGGCAGTTTTCTGCTATAATATATCCATACTGAACAGGACACCCACTTGACCATCACCCTCCGCCCTCACCAGCACAAAGCAGTTGCTGCAATGTGGGACAACAGCAAGGGTCAGGTGATCATCCCCACGGGTGGTGGCAAGACCATCTGCATGATTCAGGATGCTATTCATCAGCAAGCGGTTCCAACTGGCACCACTACTGTTGTTGTTGCTCCTCGTATTCTGCTTGCAGAACAACTCTGTAAAGAATTTCTTGAATTGGTTTCTACCACTCACACCCATGTGATGCACGTTCACAGTGGTGATGTTGAGTTCTTCCATACCACCAACCCTGAAAAGATTCACCTGTTCGCTAACACTGCCCGCACCGCAGGTGAGAACTGCATCATCTTTACCACCTATCATTCTCTGCATAAAGTACAAGCAGCAGACATTGAAGTCAACACCATTTATTTTGATGAAGCGCACAATTCTGTCCAGCGTAATTTCTTCCCT
>MDTC01110156.1_pt1 | contig 12804 bp, 10 predicted proteins | sample 811181 | NCBI WGS metagenome assembly MDTC01 (sample SAMN05326644, study PRJNA326480) | marine metagenome | isolation source: seawater | place: Pacific Ocean: North | collected 2011 | reverse complement strand
TTTTTGATAGTAAAGATAATCAAAGTTTAATGCACTTTAGTCTCTTTTTTGGTGCTTTTGCTTGTTTTGCTCTAGGCTTGATTGATGATTTTAGGTCGATCGATGCTAAATTAAAATTTGTATTTCAAATATTAATTGCTATTTTTGCACACGAATCAGGCTTCAGAATAGATCACGTGATTGTACCATTGTTAGGGTGGGATTTGAATTTAGGGAACTATAGTTTGATTCTGACGATCATTTGGTTTGTTTCCATAATAAATCTAATAAATTTAATAGATGGCCTAGATGGCTTAGCTGGAGGGATTGGCTTTATGTTAATGATTCTTCTTGTGATTCTAAGTATTGAAAAAGGAATTGGTATTTCGACTTTTTTATCTTTAGGTATGGCAGGGGCCATTTTTGGGTTTTTAATCCACAATTTTCCTCCGGCCAGAGTCTATATGGGCGATTCAGGGGCGTACACTATTGGGTTTGTTATTGCGGCACTGTCATTGATGAATTTTCAAAAAGGGGCAGTTATTGCTGCATTGTTGGGGCCCATGATGGCTTTAGCCTTACCTATTTTGGATGTAATGTTTGCAATTATCCGAAGAGGAATACAGGGATTGCCACTGTTTAGACCAGATAAATCTCATATTCACCATCAGTTAATGCGGAAGGGCATGTCGCATAAAAATACCGTCCTTATTTTGTATGGGATTTCATTGATCGCTTTATTTGGAGGCATTTTAATTTTTTCAAATCAAGGTCGATATTTTCCAATATTTGCTGGATTTGCCATGGTGATTATCATTTTTGCTTTTAGATTTTATGGTAATTCCGCTTTAAATATAAAACAATTATTTATTGAATCCTATAACACTCGATCGGAAACTCAAAACGCAATTAAATTATCTAAATGGCTTGTCGCAGAGGTAGAGCGGATTCGCCAAGCTGAAGATTTATGGAATGATTATAAATGGTTTTTAAAGAAATTAGGGTATTCAAAAGTTGTTATATCCATTTGTGGCGAAGAAAGAATTTACGAATATTCAGATCAAGAATTGAAAGATGTTTATCTTTCGGATCGCATGCCTCTCAATAAGGAAAATAAAGATAGCTATATTCAATTTTGGGGTGAAAAAAATCGGTTTTCTCTGCGCCGATTTGATCTAAATTGCGATATCGCTTTTGAGTCATGGGTATTATCGACTAAACGTTGGAAAGAACTCAATAAGGCTGACTATAAATTTAGCGGAGAAGCACTAGAGCAAAAAAGTGGTTCAATTGAAAAAGCTAGGAATTTATACCTGCCTTAATTAATACTTAAGTAGCTTTAAAAACTGGTTGCTTTAAAATAGCTATGATCTTTTTTAATAATGGTTCATGATTGGCAGCCAAAATAATAGCTACGGAATACCCCTATCTCTCCGAGAGTGGCTCGTGTGCATATTCGCAACTTTGACGCTTGTGTTTACCGCATGGTCCCTAGGAGGATATAAAACTTGGGCATTGCATCTGTTGTTTGCTGGTGGAATGGGAACATTTTTAGCCAGTGTTCTTCCAATGCCTAGATCATGGAATGGCTATGACCAACAGCATGGAAATCTTAAGAATTTCAAACGCCTTATATTGCAGCCATTCTTTTGGGCAGGGCTGTGTTTTTTGTTCTATATTTTAATTCAATATATTAATCCATCTATCGTTCAGGTTTTGGGAGAAAAATCATGGTGGGTTGAGCCAATGACTCCTCCCTTAGGAAGCAATGTGCCCTCAAGTGTAAAGGCTGATTATGGGACCATGAATGCTTTGCGAACCTTTGTTATTCAAGCATCCGCCATAAGCTTAGCATGTGGTATTTTAGTGGGCATACAGAGAAGAAAATCCGCTTTAATCATTCTTTGGTCTTTTGTGACCTCAGGGGTTACGATGGGCTTTGTGGCTATATTGCAGAAGCTTTCAAAAACATGGGAGATACTGTGGTTTATTGAATGTTCCTCTCCATATCCAAAATTATGGGGTACCTTTGTCTACCGAAATCAGGGAGCAGCTTTCTTGTTGTTAGTATTATTAATTACGGCATTATTGTATTTTTTTTACTATTTAGACTCCACAGCTAAATTAAAAAAAAGTGGCCCTCATTTCTTGTGTTTTTTCTTTGTTTTTTTGCTATCCGGATCAATCTGGCTTTCGCTCTCTAGAGGAGGTATCATACTTGGGTCATTGTTAGTCGCAATATTTTGTATTTTTACTTTTTGGTTTCATTTAATTGCCATTATCCGTGGAGGCTCCTTCCGTTTATTTGGTCTCATTCTCGGATTTTTAATTTCCTACGGTATTTTTATTGCGCAGTTTTCAAATTGGGAAGAGGCAGAACAGCGCGTAGAACATTTAGAAGAAATTATCTATAATATAGAATCGTATGACCGAACTTTATCTTCTTTAGCAACTTGGGATATGGCACAAAGTCGGATAACTTATGGATGGGGTGCGGGATCATTTCGCTATATATTTCCTATATATCAGAAGGAATATGATTCAATATGGTATCATTCTTTCGACAGCAAGAAGGGATGGCTTGGGCGAAAATCATACTTGTATGCCCACAACGATTGGCTTCAATTTTTAGCAGAATACGGAATAGTCGGTTGCTTATTTCTCGGAGGGATGTTGATGTGTTTAGCTTTTGCTACAATAAAGTTGTTTTTTTTCATTAAATCAGTTGGGTGTTTAATGTTTTGTGGAATATTTCTAATATTTATTCATAATTTTGTAGATTTCATTTTTAGTAGCCCTGCTTATTGGGTCGCTTATTGGGGAAGCCTTTTTCTTATTTTAAAACTATTTGAACTTAAAAATAAGGCTTCTAAGGTTTTACAGTAGGTCCTTTTCTGAAAAAATCTCTGGCAGTAATTTAATTACTTTCTTAAATATTTAAGTCTTGTGAAGCGGGGACGCTTAGTTAACTTAACTATTTTACTTTAATGAATGTTTTACTTACAGGTTGTGCCGGTTTTATTGGCTCCCATACCCTAGAAAAACTTCTCAAAGATGGACATAAAGTTATTGGAGTGGACAATTTTGACTCTTTTTATTCTCGAGAAATCAAAAATCAAAATCTTAGCAATATTAGTTCTGAGAATTTTGAATTAATAGAAGCGGACTTGGCTGATCCAGAGACTTATAAAAAGATTAATTTTGCGAATGGAGAAAGGCCTTTTGATGCAATTATTCACCTCGCTGCAAAGGCAGGTGTCAGGCCTTCCATTGAGGATCCCTTAGGTTATCAGAGAGCAAATGTTATAGCTACTCAAGGTCTTCTCGAATTCGCTAAAGAGCAATCTATAAAACAATTTGTATTCGCTTCTTCGTCATCTGTGTATGGAGTTAACCCTAATGTTCCATGGAAAGAAAGTGATATGGTTCTTCAACCGATCAGTCCTTATGCAAGCACTAAAGTCAGCTGTGAACTCATGGGGCATGTCTATTCTAAGTTATTTGGAATTCGCTTTTTGGGCCTTCGCTTTTTCACAGTCTATGGACCTCGTCAAAGGCCTGATTTAGCCATTAATAAATTTGTGCGACTAATTAACGAAGAAAAAGCTATTCCAGTTTTTGGCGATGGATCATCTCGAAGAGATTATACTTACGTTGGTGACATAGTTAATGGCTTAATCGGGGCACTATTTTATTATGAATCTAATTACGAAATTTTTAATTTAGGGAATGATCAAACCGTAACCCTTAATGAGTTAATTGAGGTGATTGAATTAGTGTTAGGGAAGAAAGCGCTCATTGACCTACAGCCTAACCAGCCTGGAGATGTACCGCAAACATGGGCAGACATTACGAAAGCAAAAAATTTAATTGGCTATAATCCTAGCAAAGAGTTTTCTGAAGGGATTAAAGCATACATTTCTTCTTTGAGCATATGAGTGTTGTAAAAGGTGTAATTTCCTTTATTTTGTCAGCCTTTATCATCAAATTAGCATCCTTTATATCTCAAATAATCTTGGGATTCTATTTATCTAAGGAAGCATTTGGCTTGTATGGTATAGCCTTATCATTAAATATTTTTGGAGCTTGTTTCCAAAGTACAATAATTCAAAAAATTTTAATTCAAAAAGCAAACGCGGTATACTCTATAAAGTTCACGATTATATCAATTTGTTTTCGAATTATTTCTTTTCTTCTAGTTTTTTTCATAGCAATTGCATACTCTTTGATTACTGAATATTATGTTATAATTTTAGTTTCATTTTTCCTTTGTGCTGCTGATGTTATAAATGCATTCATTCCAATATTTAAAGCAAATTTATTAATTAATGCTAGATACGATTGTGTCGCTAAAGTCGAAGCTCAAACTAGATCTGCAGCGCATTTAGCCGCCATTCCAAATGCCATTTTAGGGCTAGAAGCTTTAAGTTTTGTTATTCATAAACCAATTTGTCAGATTTATGAATATTTTTTTCTGAAATCAGCTTGTCTTAAATTTACTAATTTTAAATTAAAAATTCCTGAGTTTCGCGATTTTAAATCATATAAGTTATCCAATATTTTTTTAGAATATAAGTGGCTAATCGCAATTGCTTTTTTTACTACTGTGGTAGTACAAGGAGATTATTTAATTTTAGGTCTTTTGGTAGATATAGAAATTATTGGTCTTTATTTCTTCGGGTATACTTTTTCTGTTCAAATTTCGAATCTTATTACAAGCTCGGTTTTAAGCAATGTGCTGATGGCAGAATTTAGTGGTCAGAAAAATGAGGCGAAGCGTAATGTATTATTTTTAAATTCTTTATTAATCTTATTTTTAGCCTTAGGGCCTATTTTTTATACACTTAGTATTTTTTCAGAGAAAATCTTGTATTTCATTTGGGGAGATGTTTGGATACAAAGTATTATTGTAATAAAATTATTTTTTATAATAATGCCTCTAAGGCTATTATCAGCATTCTTACGTACATTATTTGAATCTGAAGGAAATTGGCGGGAATCAGCATATCTCGTCGGAGCAGGCGCTTTAGGTGTTAGTTTTGCTTCATTGATTGGAGGGGTTACGAATGACTTATTTTATATTTCAGTCTCTATGTTTACTTGGTATTTAATTTATGGTCTAAGTTTACTCTTTATTATAGGCCAAAAATTAGAACATACTGAAGGTAATAAAATCTTAATATTATCTATACCATTGTCTTATTCTTTTTTATTTATTTTAGAATTTTTCCATTTATCGGCTTTATTAGCGTCAGCCTTTATAATGGTATACATCGTGATATCTTTAACCATTGCTTATAAGCAAGGACTTATTAAATTAGATGTAATTAAATGAAAAATTTATTGTTACATGGGGCATACTCTGGCGATAACTTTGGCGATACTTTATTGTTAAAATTGCTAGTTCGCGAATTAGAGAAATATGACATAGAGATTTATTTGAGTAATGTGTGCGATAAAACGATGCTCCATTTTTCTAATTGCGATAAGGTAAAGAGAGTATCTAAATTGCAGCACATTATTAATGCCGATGGACTGATTTATGGAGGAGGGGGATATTTTTCTGAGCAGCCTTTAAATAAGGTAAAGTGGTATTTTAGATTCATTAGAGATCATATTTTAATTGGCCTTATTTTTGCATTACGCAGGAAACCTATTGGGTTTTTTGCCGTAGAGTTTGGTCCAATTAAAAATAATATAGCATTAAAATTAGTCAGGCTGATTTTAAATAGATCAAAAATAATTTGTGCTAGAAATGAGAGTTCATTTTATTGGTTAAAAAGTAATTCAAAAAATAAGAACATTCACCATACAGCAGACCTTGCCCTAGGTATTCCAGACCTTATTAAATACATAAATTCTAATAAGCCAAAGTTAAATGAGGGAAAAAAATTTTTTCTGCATCCTTCTTTCGGGGCTTGTCATAGTGATTTAAATAAAAGGCTTGTTGGCTTGCTTAATATGCTAGTTAGCCAAGATAAACGCTTCCAAATTTATTTACTTATTGATAAAGATTTTAGGGGAGTTGGCGAAATAATTAGCTCTTGGAGAAAGGCTTTAAACCTTAAAGATGGGAGCATAATCAGGTACAGCGCACCATATGAGTTTTGTGAAAAAATAAGTGAATGCGATTACTTAGTATCAAATAAATTACATACACTCATAGTTGCCTCAGCTTTAAATAAAAAGGTAATTTCAATAGCGAAGCATCCAAAAAATTTTAGTTTTTTCGATGATTTTGGTGATAATAGTTCGGTAATTGAATACAAACAAGAATCCATTAAAAAGCTTGAAGGATTTTTTCAGCAAATAATTCAGGGAGAATTTAGAAATTTAAAAATTGACCAACAGCTTAACAAGCGACTAGAACTTAACTATCATTTACTTAAAAGCTTTATCAAAAGTATATGAGAATATTGATCGCACAAACCTCACTTCATAAAAACAAAAAAACTTTTTTTGTACACTCTGCCATTAATCAATTTATTGAAGAATTAACAAAATTAGGCCATGAAGTTTTTATTACTGGTTCAATTATAAAGTGTAATACAAGCGGCATCAACCTCGCGGAGGTTGATAGTACAAGAGCAGTGGAAATTCAGGAGCATGGCCAAGGATTTTTCAAATGGATCTCTTATTTGATAGCATTTCTAAAATTCCCATTCCGCATAAATAATTTTGATGTAATATATATTTTTCTTCCCGGAAACTATTCTTTCCTTATGGGGTTAATGGCTTTTTTTCTTCGAAAAAGAATAGCTATATATTTACGAGTAGGGAAAAATTCAGAAGCAGTTAGGTATAAGTTATTATACAAATACTCAAAATTTGGTTTTGCAACTGGAGATAAATTAAATCAACTGCTTAGTTCATATACTTACTCTCAGCAGGTTGTTCCTCTTTTAGATTTTCCGCAACAACTCATTCAAAAATTTGATTTGGATAACAGTTTTTTAAATATCATTTTTGTGGGAAGGATTACTAAACTTAAAGGCGTAGATTTACTTATAGATGCATTCTTTGATACAGAAATCAAAGAATTGCCTATCAGGCTACATCTTGTTGGTGAGGGGTCTAAGGAGATTATGGATCTCGCAGGTAATATGCCTAATGTATTTACATATGGAGTTATTTCAGAGCGGGGTGAACTATTTGAGCTTTTACGGCAATGTGATGTTTTTTGCCTTCCTAGTTTAGATGAAGGATTCCCTAGAGTTTTATATGAAGCGGCATATTCAAAGTGTGCAATCTTAACAACTTTTGTAGGCTCAATTGAATCAATGATGCAACATGATTTAAATTGCATGAGACTAGGTATAGGTAGCGAAGATGACATTAAGCACTATATAAAAATCTTATACGAAGATAGTAATCTTAGGGAAAGACTTCAAAGAGAAGCTTATAAGTTTTATTTAAACAAGTTTGATAGCATAGAAGGCACGCATGCTGATCAATTTAACGAAGCTTTAATTAAGTATATTTAAGTTAAAATTAAGTATGAGATTACATTCTTCAGCTTTAAAAATATTTGTTATATTATTGTTGTTAGCTCAGCCTTGGGGTAATCTTTTAAGAGTACCACATCCTTCACTTCAGGCAGATATTTTTGGTCTTCAGACTTTGCTTACAGTTTTTATTTTAATAATAGGTGTAGTTTCAGGGAATTTGCTTAAAGGAATAAAAGGATACAGGCCTTTTATTGCGTATTACATTTTTGTAATCCTTGGGTCATTAGTAACTTTCGTTGATCCATATTCGTCACATCTTTTTTTGAGGGCACTCATTCAGAATTTATACTATGTTAGTTTAGCAGTTGTTATATCTCATATAAACTTTACTCTAAATGAATTAAAATACGGTGGACTTATATATACTTTTTCTTTTAGTGTAGTATCTCTTTTAAGCCTACTAGAGTATAAGCACATTTTACATATTCCTGGCTTTAATGAAGCTGTAGGATCTAGGGAAATTCAAGGTGAGTATACCATGCGCGTAACAAACTTGTCAGGACCATTTTCTACAAGAACTACATTTGGAAATTACTGCGCTATGGCTATTGGTAGTGCGCTTGGGTCTTTTTTTATGAGTGCAATAAAGAGAGAAAAAGCAATAACTGCTTTTGCCTTTGCCGCTATTGCTATCAATTTTATCGCGGCATTACAGTCGCTTTCTAGAGGGCTAATTTTATCATTTATTGCTGTTATCCTATACGTTATTTATATAAATCATGCTTCTTTTAAGCAGTCACTTAGGATTTTTGTGCCTGCAATTGTTGCCACTTCTGTAGGCGGTTTATTTTTATTATTTTCTGTTGATTATTTTATGATATTTATGAATTTCGTGAATTCACTAAGAATAGAGGAAGCTCAAAATGATATTTCAAGTTCATTCAGATTCAGGGTGTGGATTGAAAATTTAACAAGCATTAGAGTTTGGATTATGGGGAAAGGGTTCTCGCCAACATATATTGCCGAAAATTATATTGGTAGAGATGCGCATAATACTTTCATTACATTATTTAGGGTTCTCGGGCTGCCAGGCCTTATATTGCTTTTTATTTCCTTTAAGAAACTATTTCGGTTTATTTTAAAGGTCAAAGTTCCTGAGGCATTGCCATTTATATGCGGAATTATATCTTATCTTGCCTACGGCCTTACGCATACTGCTTGGAATTTTTCTGTATTTTGGATATTTATCGGCATAGTTGTTAATTTTTTTATAAATTATAATTTTTCTAATCATAGAAGATTTTAAAATTGAATATAGTCCATACAGTTCCCTCTATTGCCTTAAAGCATGGTGGACCACCTAGATCAGTTACACAGTTATGTGCTAGCTTTAAAGAATTTGGCAATACAGTCAGTTTAATTTCTTATAACTATAAAAGCGACATTAATATAAAGGTTGCTGATTCTGTTAAATTAAAACTAGTTTCTCAGGATGAAAAATTAACTACGGGACTTAAGCCATTAGATGGACAAAAAGATAACAGCTTAATACATCATCACGGCATTTGGTTAAAGTGTGCTCACGATGTAATCCAATATGCATATAAAAACCAAATACCTCTAATCTTATCTCCAAGAGGCATGCTTGAGCCCTGGGCTTTAAGGCATAATGCACTGAAAAAAAAATTAGCCTGGTTGTTATACCAAAAGAAGGATCTGATGAAAGTTACTGCTTTTCATGCAACATCAATTGATGAAGCAATCCAAATTAGAAATTTAGGGCTTAAGCAGCCAATCTGTGTTATTCCAAATGGTGTAAATATGCCCGATATTAATATATCGGATTCTTTGAAAAAAAAATTAAGCTCTAAGCGTAAAAATATTTTATTTCTATCGCGCTTACATGAAAAAAAAGGTCTTGATATTCTATTGAAGGCTTGGAAAAGATTATCTCCGTTAAATGCAAAGCTTAAGATTGTTGGAAATGACGATGGAGGTTACAAATCTAAGTTAATAAAACTCAAAAATGAATTAGGCATTAGCTCGAATGAGGTTGAAATTTATGAACCTCAGTATGGGGAGGAAAAAAATAAAGCATTTATGGACGCAGATTTATTTGTTTTACCCTCATATTCAGAAAATTTTGGAATAGTAGTTGCTGAGGCTTTGAGTTTTGGAATTCCTGTTATAACAACAAAAGGATGTCCTTGGCATGATTTGGAAACATATAGATGTGGTTGGTGGACGGAGCCAAATTTGGATGCATTCTCAAGCGCTTTGAATGAAGCACTTCTTTTATCAAAAGATGATTTATACAATATGGGAAAAGGGGGAATAAAATTAGTAGAAGAAAAATATCAGTGGGAATCGATTGCCTCTCAAATGCTTGAATTTTATAGTTATGTGTTAAATAAAAAAGGGAATCCTGATTTTTTATGGGAAAAAGATTAGATATAGGGGCAAATAGGAGAGTTAAAAAATACTCATTCAAGGAATATTGTTACAGATGTTTATGGAGTTTCGGGTCTCTGATTTTTCGGGTTACTCCTCGTCCCTGTTTTTTATTGAGGAGAGTGATTTTAAGAGTTTTTGGAGCTACCATAGGTAAGGCAGTAAATATTTATCCATCAACAAATATTATGTTCCCTTGGAATTTGCAGGTCGGAGATTATTCATGTCTAGGGGAACGTGTTCAGGTTTACAATCTTGGGAATTTGAAGATAGGGGAAAACAGTACAATTTCTCAAAACTCTCATCTGTGTGGAGGTACTCATAATTATAAAGATGCTTCTATGCCTCTTATAAAGAGTAGAATTTCAATTGGAAATGATGTTTGGATTTGCGCTGACTCATTTATAGGTCCAGGGGTTTATGTTGCTGACTTTTCAATAGTTGCGGTAAGGAGCGTCGTCATTAAAGATGTTGGCGAAAATCATATTGTCGGCGGGAATCCTGCAAAATACATTAAAATGAGAGATCAAACATTTGATTATGAAAAAGATATCAGTCAGTAAATAATATGATATCTGTAGTTATACTAACCTTAAATGAAGAAAGCAATATTAAGGCTTGTCTTGATTCCTTATCATTTTCTGATGACGTAGTTTTGCTTGATTCTTTCTCTTCTGATAAGACAACAGAAATTGCAGAAAATAGCGGAGCTAGGGTATTTGAGCGAAAATTTGATAATTATGCAGCGCAAAGAAATTATGCATTAAATCTCGAATTTAGATATGACTGGATATTAATGATTGATGCGGATGAAAGACCCAGCTTAGAGCTTGTTAGTGAAATTGAAGCGGCTATTAATATCATTAATAATCCTGTTACATTGTATAGAGTGAGAAGAAAAGATCATTTTATGAATAAATGGATCAAGCACTCTAGCGGATACCCTACTTGGTTTGGGCGCATTATGAAAAAAGGTAGGGTTGAGGTTAGGCGAGAAATCAACGAAGAATACTATACAGATGGGGAAGTTGGTTTTTTAAAAGAACACCTTATTCATTTTCCGTTTAATAAAGGAATTGAATATTGGTTTGAGCGACACAATAAATATTCTACCATGGAAGCAAGGCGACTATTAAGCGATTCTATTTCTTGGGTGGATATAAAAAATTTATGCCATAGAGATCCGATGATTAGGTGTAAAGTATTTAAAAGTTTAGCTTATAAAATTCCATTTCGATCAATCCTTACATTTATCTTTTTATATTTTTTAAAATTAGGAATATTAGATGGCGCGGCAGGATTTAATTACAGTTGTATGCGTTCAATTTATGAGTATCAAATAGACTAAAGAATTAAAGAATCTTTAAAGCTCATAATAAATGAAAATTGATTTTTGGACATCGACTGAATACGGCGGATTTATGAACGCATTGATCTCTGAGCTGAGTAATGAGGGCATCGAAGCACGCCAGAGGTTTAATATTTCAGAGGCAACTTATCGCTCAGCTCGCAGCAGCCCACAGCGATTAATTCTGCGTTTTAGGCAATACATTATTTATCCGATTCAGCTATCTTTTAATTTGATCTACGAGGCACTTACAGGAAATTCAAAGCGACCTGTTGTAGTGGCTACTAACACTTTTTTTGCACCGCTTCTGGCAACTTTCTTTAACAAACGGGTGATTCATTTGGTCTATGATTTATTTCCTGAGGCTATGATTCATTCGGGGAAGTGGCAAGAGGGACAGTATAGGGTTAAATTTTTTCGTTGGCTTGTTGGTTTGAGCTTAAAGCGTTCAGCCATCAATATATTTTTGGGCGAACGCTTGAAGAAGTACGTGGAGTCTATTCATGGCGAATTACCAAATAGTCAAATCATTGCTGTGGGTGCCGATGAATCCCCGTTTACTAAACTTGAGTCACTAGAAGATTCCAAAAGGATTAAGGTCTTATACTGTGGCAATTTTGGCAATATGCATGAATCTCAAACGCTATTTGATGCATGGGAGAATGGGATTAGCCATTCGCTCCAATTTTTATTTCACTGTAGTGGTCCGAAGCGTAAGGAGATAGAATTATTTAAAAAAAAGCACGAGGCTGTTTTGGGAGATTGCCTACAGGTTAACCAAGGGCTTTCCAATGAAGCATGGGTGGAGGTGATGCATTCCTCACAGATTGCATTAGTCACTATGTCAGAAGGTGCTCAAGAAGTTGTGATGCCTAGTAAGACTTACAGTGCAATGATGGCAGGGCAGGCGATTTTGGCGGCGGCTCCTGAGGATTCGGATTTAGTGGATTTAATTAAGACTTCAAACTGTGGTTGGTGGGTCGCTCCTGGTAATGTTGAAGGATTTCAAGAGTGTCTTTCAATCATGCAATCGGATAAGAATCTACTTTTAGAAAAAAGGCAAAATGCCTACCGGGTAGCCCATGAAAAATTTGGGCAAGGCTCTTTGGCCAAGCACTGGGCGGCGGTTTTTGAGTCTTTGCAAAGCTAAAATAGGGTGTTAATAATATTTGCGTGAATCGTTTCTTAATAGCAATAGCATCAGTAACATTTTTTTTAGTACTGTTTCTTACTGCTGTATCTAAAGTAGTGGGGCTAGGATTTTTGGATATCAGAGATTCTAATCTGATAGTATTGAAAGAGCTTGAATCAATCGTTATCGAAGAACCGATTGAAAGCCCAAAGCTGAGAAAAGCAGTTGCAGATTTCAACGCACTATGGACTTGCCGAGTTGGTTATTTGCTTGAAATTGAAGCACCGAGCTTTGTCAAACTAAGGGGAATTTATTTAAGGCAAAGTAATCGCTTAAAGTCTAAAAAGGTGGGCTCTTTTTCGCTTCGCAAAAAAGGCAAAGGGATACTGGTGGATGCTTGGAATGAAGAGGGCTTAGCGAACGCCTTATATTATCTTGCGCATAAT
>MDTC01035583.1_pt1 | contig 12805 bp, 8 predicted proteins | sample 811181 | NCBI WGS metagenome assembly MDTC01 (sample SAMN05326644, study PRJNA326480) | marine metagenome | isolation source: seawater | place: Pacific Ocean: North | collected 2011 | reverse complement strand
AGTAACCAAGACTCAAATCAAAAAATTCTGGATTTAGCAGTCGTAGCTTTCAAAAATAGAAATAGAGTATTCATAATAATTAAAGATAAAAGCCCCTGGCTACAAAGTCTGGACATGGATCAAATCGCCAAAGAAAATGATTGGCCAGCTAATAGCTCTGACGATAACCTCCTGGACCTTTTATTAGCCGATATATTATCTCAAACATATACGCAAAGCTTTCTGCCAAAAACAGCAAAGGGTCTAGAGGCTATCAAAGATATTGCACATAAAACAGGTGGCCACCTCAAAATTAGACGAAATAAACCAGAAGGTACAAAACTTGTCATCGAATTATCTGCGAAACAGTTTGTTGAAGAAAATGATCTAGAACCAACAGTGGATGCCATCGCTAGCTAGGCCACTTCATAAATAGATGAGTAGAAAGCTCTGTTTACTCTAAAGTTCAGCTTACCACCCCAAAAAAATCATGAGCAGCAAAATGTAAGCTAAAAAATACAACCGGTTGCGTGACAAGGTGCATATTCTACCGATAAATGAAAGGCCAAAAGTACTGTAAAATATAAGCATGCGTTTATTTCGATTAAATGAAATCGCCATATTTTGCACTATCAACTTTTTAGCTTTGGAAGCCGTTGGCACTGCTAGTGCTGACCAGACCAATGTTAAGGTTTTATCATCTTCCACCAGTATTGCGATAAATCCCTATATTCACACTGCAGATGACCCCCAAAGCAGCTGGAACCTCGATGAGGCAAGAGCTAGACGGGCAGAATTCTCGCCAGCATTTGGCAAGCATAATTTCGGTGTCACCAATGGCACCATCTGGATTGCATTCAACATCGAAAATCAGGGCCATTCAGTCAAGCCTATGTATCTTGAGATTGACAATCCCATATTAAATAGCATCAAGGTATATCAGTTAAATAAAGAAAAGGTGATATTTTCTGAAACAGGCTCAAACATCGCTTACCAGAAAAGGCCAAGCAAATTCTATACACCAGCTATTCTATTGAACCTAAGGCCAAATGTAGAGACAAGAATCATCCTGGCAGTCGCATCAAAAAACCCACTGCAAATACCCATCTTTCTAAAAACACCAGAACTAATGGCTAGAAGCCAAAATATCAAAAGTCAATTATTTGGGCTTTACTATGGAGCGATTTTTGTGTTGGCCATCATTTGTATAATGCTATTTTTTTTACAAAAAAAGCTATTCTATTTGCTATATCTATGCCTTCTCACAACCACACAATTCTTATTGTTGCCTTATGTTTTCGGCGCTAATCAGGCATTTATTTTCCCTAATCAAGATAACCTTGGGATTTATTTTACAAGCTACGTGCCTATTACTTTAATGGCAATTGCACCCAACTTTTTTGCGCTCTTATTTAAGGAAGAGCAGGTCTCCTATATTCCAAAAGTAAAAATCATCACTAGCATTGCCTGGCTTTCAGCAGCGATCTATTTTTGGTTTTTTGCCAATACTATCTATCATGTGTATGTTTTTCCGCCACTAGGCCTCAGTATTATATTAATAACGCTTTACTATGCGTTTCTAGGCATCCAGGACGGCTCCAAGTTCGCTAAAGCATATATTATCATCGTGTTCGGCAATCTTTTGGGGGCAGCATCCTGGTTCTTGCAATCCTGGGACTACATTAACCTAAATGAGGCCCGCATCGTACTTTTATCAGTACACCTATTTAATGCCATGTTCTGGCTCTTGATTTTAGCCTCTACAATCAGAAACCTTCAAAACCAACAAAAATCTGCCCGTACCTATATCGAAAAGATTGACGGCATCTTAAACAACGTGCCGATCGGAATACTTTCTTTTGGGAGAAATTTAATCGCCCAAAAAGAAGTTTCACAATACTTGCTGGACCTCTTCAAAAATGAGCCTTTTAATATATGTGGCAGTCACATTCTCGATATTATCTTTTATAAATCTGCAATAACAGGGTCTGAGCGCACTAAAATTATACGGGCCTTATCCAGCTGCATTGGGCACTCGTTAAAAAGGTGGGAGAAACAAAAGGAAAAAATGCCAAATACAGGAACTGCGGTCATTGATAAAGAGCCTAAATTCCTGGAATTGTCCTGGACACCTATCCTAAACAAATCTCAAAAGGTTGGCAAAATCCTACTCACTATTGAAGACCTGACCGAAAAGCAACAACTGCAAGATCAAAAACGCCGGCAACAACTCCAAACCACTGCCACAGTGCAAGTTTTAGCGAAGTTATACGATCAAAACGTCGACCATTTTAGGCACCAATTAAACCGCAGTAGAAACCTCATTGATAAGATCTGCAATGCAACAAGAAAAGGCGCTGTCACCAATACAGTGTCGCAAGATTTAGACAACTTATACTCTTGCAGTCAATCCCTCAAAATTCCCAGACTCAAAGTACTTGTATTAAGTGCAAGCCAACTTATAAAAGCAAATAATGCAAAGGTAAAGTCGACCGACCTGGATATTGGTACAACAGCTGAAAACATTCGAAGCGAGATCGCATTATATGAAAAGATATTCAATGAAGTTTATGATCAGAGAGCGAAAAACTCAAGAGAAGAAGGCTATAATTTTCTTTCCAAGTTTCTAGCTAGTGAATTCGGCAAAATTGCTCGACAGATTAATCGAATCGATAAAAAAGTAAAGAAGGTCAAATGTTTTGATGAGGTCATTCAATGGCCTCATGAGATGCTAAGCCCAACCAAAGTTATATTAACGGCAGCCATAAATAATTGGATAAACTCGCTACCTATACCTGAGAACCAAGAGACAAAAATCGCTGGGGATATTGAACTAGGCTTCTCTGCTAAAATCGAACAAAATCACTTAAAGCTTACAATCGATTGCGATCATAACCATACCTGTTCGCCCATGATTCCGATGTCATCAATAGAAAACATAACTAATCCAACATTTACCGAGCCGACCTTACAACAACGGAAAGCCAGTGAGGCGCAGGTCAAAATAATCGCGAATGACTTTGGTGGTTTTATTAATCAAAAAGTAAACCAAGCACAGAACAGCAAGGTCGTGATCAGCCTACCCATCAAAGAGATTGTAAGAGAGAAGCAATCCTAGCCAACTATGTGCTATCTGCAAACCTAATCAAAAAACCTACTCGATTAAAATACCGGATCTATCCAGCCATTCCATATCGAAAGTTACATCATTGACAACTCTCTTAGAGACCTCTAAAGGCTCGTTGTTAAACTTTGAAAGATTATGGAAATTAAACCCGGGGGTATTAAAACGATGACAGCTGCTACAACTCGTATTTGCAATCATGGTCTGGTTTGGATCAAGAATTCGATCTTTCAAATCATCATAAACCTCACCACCATAAAGGAATACCTGCTGCCGCAAGGTGTTATTTTCTTGCTCATATAAACTTGGATCATCGCGCCTTTGGCTAGCCCTATGCACAGCTGGTAACTGGCCAACAGCAACACCAGATCTCGCATGGTAGATAGAAACAGGACTAAGCTCAATCCCACCCCGTTCATCCGCTCGAAAAGCTAGAAAGACCCACTCATTTAGTAACGCCGGTTCCCTGCCCTCAGGCAGTGAAAATGACGTTAACTCATTAAGAGCACTAGGTTTTGCCACATCGCCCAAAAACCTAGTGAGCCTATGCCGCAATTTATCGCCATCTAAAATAAGCAATTCCGGGCGAAAACCATGTTCTAGGTAATCATCCGGGCTCAAATCTGGGTCTCTCAAACCCTTAATATCAAAAAGATAAGACTTTATCAGAGCATTTCTTAACCTCACGAACTCCAGCATGTCTGGGCCGATAAGCGGCGGCCGGCCTGAATGCAAAGCTATCCGCCGATTTATCTTTTTTTTAAAGTCGATCAGTCTTGCTGCTTGCGGAGCGGGGAGATAATGGGCCGCTGCTATATCATAAAGCGCATGCACCGCGCGGTCATCACCAAAATCGTGAAACAGCATACCCCATAAGCGAATCCGATGCACGATCGGCTGCCAAACTATCCGCAACTGTGGCCAGCAAAACGTGGCCGGATCAGCATTCAGTGACCGCACCATCGGCAGGCATGGCACCACGCGCAGGGAAACAATCTGCCAATCTTCACTGCGATTCTCTTCCGCTAAAGTATTACCCACTGAACTTTGCTTATAGGCCTCCAAAATCGCACTATACCAAGCTCTAGGGAATAAGGGCTCACTGCCAACCTCTTTCTCAAACCGAATCGGCGGCTTTAGAGCCGTACCCAAAACTATAGCCAAATCCTTTTCTGATAGCCCTGCACTAAAGGCTGAAGTGACTGCAAAGGACCATAAAAAAACTGTCAAGCACAGCTTGTACATCCACTTCATCTCAACCTCCATGAAATTGCTGCACAAGCTACACATCTTGAAACCGATTCTCAAGTTCAAATTTAGCTTTTCATACCAAGTATTATTCATACATCGCAACCAAGTCCGGACCAGCGAATTTTTCCGCATAAAATTCGCAAACCATAGCTTTAGGTTAATGCCAAGAAGGTAGCAACTAAACCTCTAAGGACGACGATATTTTCTTTGATTTCCATACCAATTAGTCATGGCTTTCTTTATAAGTGACAGCTAATCTCTATCTATAAAAAAATAATTATGAGTTAAACTTGCAAACCTACAAAAAAATACTTTTCGCCACCTTGAGCATATGGTTTTTACAGAGCAGCTGCTCATCCACGAAAATAGATAAAGACATCAAAACCATCCAAGCACCTTTTGATGGTGAACGCTTTGAAAACATCGAGCCTTTTCCTGACAAAAGTCTGTGGACCGTCCTGAGGTGGCGCTTCACGAGAATGTTTACCGCCCCAAACTGGCCAAAACAGCATCATATAAAGCAATACAGACCCCGTCATGAACGTAGCCATGATCTTGTCATTCACGTTATCGGCCATGCAACAGTTCTGATACAAATGAACGGTATAAATATCTTGACTGACCCAAATTATTCGCATGTTTCATCGCCGGTTGCTTTTGCGGGACCAGAAAGAATCACTAAACCCGGCATCCGCTTTTCGGATTTGCCTAAGATCGACCTCATACTCATCAGCCACAATCACTACGACCACCTAGATCTCCCCACTCTCGAAAAAATTTATCTTCGAGATGACCCCCTAATTTTTGCTGGACTTGGAACCAAAGGATTTCTCCACCGCAACGGTATCGATGGTAGCAAAGACATGGATTGGTGGGAGTCTACAAAGTCAAAAGGCATTTCAATCACCTTTGTTCCCGCCCAGCACTGGTCGATGCGTGCAACAGTTGCACGCCGCTCAATGCTGTGGGGCGGCTTCTACATCAAAGGCAACCAGAAGGTCTACTTTGCCGGCGATACAGGGTACGGCAAGATTTTTAAAGAAATTGGCAGAAAAATGACACCTCCTGACTGGGCGATTCTGCCGATTGGAGCCTATGAACCCCGATGGTTTATGCGTTCCTCTCATATGAACCCTGCGGACTCGGTTCAAGCATTTCTTGATATCAAAGCTAAACGCGCTATCGCTGTGCACTTTGGCACTTTCGCAGATCTTGCTGATGAAAAATTCCACCAACCAAAAGATGACCTAAAGAAAGCCTTGGACAAGCAAGCTATCTCCACTAAGAGTTTCATCGTGCCAGAATTTGGTAAACCTTACACAGCACTTCCCTAAATATAGACTCCAGGCCGGCGATAATGATACTCTTTAATCTGTCATTTTTTTAAAGATCGCACTCTAGGAGCCATAGTCATGCTAGCTAAAGTACACTTGAAATCATTATTCTTTGGGATTTCTTTGACCCTGATTTTCAACATGATCGGAAATAGCTATGATGCTGCAGCTATTGACTTAAAGTCGGTCGGGAATATCGGCAAGAAAATTAAAACCAGCATTATCCAATTAGGTTCTGTTAAAAAAAACTTAGATAGCGACATCAAAAAGCTAAAAAAGGACGCCAAAATTCTGATGGGAGACAAAGATAAGCTCATGGCTATCAAGAATCAGCTTGTGGCCTTAGCCAAACAAACTAAGTCTCAAATAGACTCCATACAGAAGCTAGTAGGAGTTGTTGAAGGCCATATTAAGACGACTCAAACCGATATTCAAACAACAGCCGGCCATGTCTATCAAGTTGACCAAATCCGCAAAGACCTTGGCAAATTTTAACAACGCCTATCTTGGCCGCAAAGAAAAAGGCTGCTAAAAAAGATCGCTCCTTCAAGATTTCCATCATAAGTCACGGTAAATAAAATACTTTTTATCGGCCGCCAAGTAGTTTGAAAAATTTTCATCTTGTAATAATTCAGATGCAGTATTCCCCTATCGTTCGCCGGCATTTAAGCCGAGCCCTCTAGCAGCAGTAGAGGCTCCGCTTGGCCAAATTGGGGGACGTTATGAAAATACCAGCCGCAGTGACTATAATAACCTTACAACTATCTTTGGCCTTGGCCTCTTGTGACATCGGCCAGAAGACAAAGACTTTTATAAAAACAGGAAAATTTACTGAATCGCCAAAACAAGCAGGCCAACTCACCCTCCAAGAGCAAGCCGTAAATGCAGTCATTGAAGCCTTGGTCAAGTCAACCGAATTAGGCGGTGCAGGAATGACAGCTGATCAGATATTACCGATCAAAACTGGTGGACTTCAATTACCACAAGCCGTATCTTTTGCGCTAAATAATAATTATAATCCTGCTGACCTATCCCAGGCGATACCAGTGGTAGCAAAGCAAGCTGTTGCAGCCATTTCAGATAGCGATACGGGTTTGAGTCAGGCAGACCGAAAAATCACGGTGGCAGCACTAATCAATACGACACTCATCAAATTCATGGGTAACCATGTCGCAAGCCTAACTGATGCAGATAGCAAAAATAAGTTACCTGGCTTGATCACGGCCGCAGCTATCGGATCCCTCGACGAAGGCGGGATCGATAAACAATATTTGGCCAATGCCATGACTGAGATAGCAGCTGGAGCAGTTGGTAGCTTAGATGACGCTGGTTTTACAGATGCTTCCCAGTTAAACGCCATGTTTAAGGATTTTTCGACATCTGCCCTGCAAGCCTTTAAAGAGGCCGGTATTAATGGAATTTCTCAATATGAAAGTATCGCCGATAACTTTATGACTGGGGCGATAAGTGCCTTCGATGAGGCTGGGCTTACAGAAACCGATGGCTATGAATCAGCAATGGGCCAATGTATTGAAGGCGCCATGGTCGGTCTCAAAAACTCTGGGGTTGCCGGCGAGTCTCTGCTTAGCCTGTACGATAATATAATAGAGGGTTCCCTCGCAGGCATTACTGGCATAAGCGATATCCAAGCGTCAAAAGTCCCTAGCATAGCCGGCTCGCTCAATACAGTATCCATTGCCTTTATCGACGACCTCGGTTTTACCACCAGCAAACAATTCCAAACAGCATCACAACTGATAGCCACAGGAACTATGAGGGCAATAGGAGACTTTGATAGCTCCTTTATGGGTATCAGTGATATTCAAGCTAGCACCAAACAAATTACAGAAGCAGCTATGAATGCGATCGTAGATCATCAAAAGAATCTATTTACGACTGAATCAGTCATAGGCGATCTGAGTAAAAACCTTTGTGAGGGGATCTCAGCGGGGTTAGCCGCCGCAGGGTGGAAAAGAGGGGATATTAACGCTGCGGCCACTTACATTAAAAACGGCACAGATGCCGCCCTAGTAGACGAAACCAATTACGAAGCCAACTCTATTTGGACAGAGCATATGGTCGAAGCTACCAAATTAACAACTGTAGAAGCACGAGCAATGTGCTCAGCAAATACAGGAACATGGGACACTGCCAATGAAAGCTGTGCTCATCCAGCGCCCGCTAACGAATTGCCTCCAGGAGTAACCCCTAACGCCCCCACAGCTAGCGAGTCACAAAGCTGCGAAGAAACCGGGGGTATGATCGAATGGCTTTCAGACGGAAACTGGATTTGTGTGAATCACGGCGCCCCAGCGGACTCTACAGTAGTCACCACTCCATTTTGCGAGTACGGCCAGACCGTTTGTATAAGAAAACCCGAGTGTGAATGGAATGGCAGTAACTGCAGTTCTAGGTCCTCAGGCTGTGAAATAAGGTTTGATCAGGCAAGCTGCAGCGTAGAGCCTGGCTGCGCTTTTGACGATAATTTTCAAAAATGCATGCCTTCCAGCGCTGCCAATTCCGATCACAATGACTGGTGCAAACTCTACAGCAATGAAGCAAGCTGTAAAACCTATGAGGGCCAATGTAGCTGGAATGAGAATGCCTGCAGCCTGCGGCCTGCAGCTTCATTCAACGGCAACCAAACCGGCTGTGAACTCGCCGGCTACCTCTACGCTATGAACCTTTGCATTGAAACACCGGGATGTACTTCCACTACACTGGATCAAAACGAAAGCTTTTGCAACGCAGCCGGCTGCCTTTGGAAGGGCTCCTACTGCGAACCTCACGGCATATGACCACAAAACGAGACATAATTCGACTGCACCCAACTCTGAAAAAGACACATAAAACAAATGTAGTTTACCCTGGCAGATCAACGCTGAATATGATAAATCTGTCGCGGTAATGCAGTCAAGGAAAGGGAAAGTCTCAGGATGCAAGGTGGCCCTACACGCCCAGCTCCGCGTTTATATCACGTTAAATTACTGGATCTTATGACAAACTGGCTAGGTGTTGAGGTCGATCGCAGTTTGAGCTTGAAACAGTGCGGCATGTCTGACAAACGAATCAAATATAGACGACCACTGGACCAGCGAGACCTTGAAAAAATAGGTATCTGGCTCCGCCAGGGCAAATGGCAACACATGCCAGCAGACAAGTCCGGAGTTCACCACTGTAGTAAGCGGCAAACAGGCCTTCCTGTTACACTCACAGTGACCTCAAAAGGTATTTACATCGATAAAAAAAGCAATGCTTTTCTAGGCTCGGGTGGATACAAAAAAGTAACCAAAGCTGTTTTAATAGACAATAACGGCAATATCGAGAAAGTAGCGGCCTACAGGTTCAATAGCCGGGATGGTTATGACAAGAATAAAAATGCTCAAATGATCCTGGCGAAACATAATATCAAAGACCCATTTTCTGTTACTGACTTCCACACCTATAGCTCCTCAAAAGGCGAGCTGCGATTCAAAAGTTACTCGCCCATTATTGAGACCGATCTAAAAGCTATTTTGGATCGAAAGAAATTGTCTAAGCCTGATGCGATTGCTCTCATAGAACAATTAATATTGGTTACGCAACAAGTCGCAGAATGGCATCAGCAGGGGTTGGCCCATAGGGACATTAAACCTGAGAATATCTTTTTTAACGGCAGTCATTTCACACTTGGCGACATGGATGGAGTTACAGACTCAGCGCAAACAGAACGGTTTGGCACCTTCAATTTTATTCAGCCAATGGTTAGCATCAGGCCAAAAAGTACTCTAGATGAGCTGCAAGCGTCAGATATTTTTGCTTTGGGAATGACCTTCGGGCAGATCCTCGACTTATCCGATCTTGAGACCTATCGGAACCGGGTAAGAAGCATCAATCGCAAACCGGATCTGTTTATCTCAGACTGTGCCGTTAACCTGCTTTTTCAGGTAAATAGACCAAAGCTAAGTGAAATGCACGATCGGCGACAAGAAGAGATGCAGCGACAATTATTAAATGCATACAACCTCTTAAGCCCTTCAGGAGACAAAAACTCATTGGAAAGAGCTTTATCCGAAGTATGTATTGCAATGCTCCACCCCTTCCAACAAGTCAAAGCCTGTGAGGCAGTGGTAATGCTTGAGAAAATATTCATGAACCCCAGCTATCCGCAAACCACAAAGGATTCATTCAAAATAATCAGACAATAAACCTTATAAACATCCTTTTTATTTAATGTATTCTAAAAAACTTTATTTTCTATTTAAGCACACCGAAACGTCCTTGAAAAGTACTGAAACCAAGTTAACCTTGGATTGTTTGAGGAATAGCATCAATGGTATACGTTCACTTCGCCATCAGCACAGCCATTTATTTCACTGCCAGCTGTAGCATTGCACCGCAGGTCGACTCCGACCGGGAGGCTGCTATAAGCAATCGGAGCAACGCCGACCAAACAAAGACAGAAAGACAAAAAGATCACGACCATGACGACTTTGGCAATGTGATCGATAAGGATGCAGGCGTTGGTAATGAAGATGAAAACGGGCAAGACGACGACAGTCGACCTGCGGAGACAGTCAAGAACCAGCCTCCAACCAACGATAATAAAGGCGCAGATGACAGCGATTTACCTCAAAAACCCACCACGCAGACACCAACGAGCGATCCCTATGTGGTTAATTTCGAAATCCCTACTGATTATGATGGGTCAGCACCCATAAATACACTAGGACAAATGCTCAAACTGAAGGTATACCCTGGCGATAAAAAACAAGAATTAGTCATCACAAACTTAAGTAATCAATCTTTTCGTTTACATACTGGTGGTGCTCCATGCCCGCACCAACCTGGGGGAACAGATATTAATGCCGGGGAAAGCTACAGCTGTGTCGTATCGCAGGTATTAACTGTAGATCCTAATGCAAATGGAGCTGCTACCTACGACCATAATAAAGGCCGAAGCACAAGCCTATTTATGGAAGCCACAAATGCGCCAGACCCTTAAAGTAATTTGTAAATCTATAACTTGCTAAAAAAACCACTCATAAACATAATTCAAAGTTCTGAATCAAGGGTCCCTCTGGCCCATTCTACCTCGAAACTACTCTCAAACTTGGTCACTTTCTCCTGGTAGTTTTTCTTGCCAACGTAGTACTTCTTACTATTTTTGGAAAACTCCCGTTTAGCAAGTTCGTCGAATTTACTAATCCGCAACTCAGCACTGGGATGTGAACGAAAAAAACTCCTCAGCGGTCGCAGCTTTTTTTTAGGAGAATCCGATTTATAGTAATCAGCAATAGCTTGAAAAGAACGAGCTGATCCTGCAGGGTCATATTGCAACCGCTTCAACAGATTAAATCCGTATTGATCGGCTTCTGTTTCCTGGGTTTTACTAAAACTAGACTGGGTCATCAGGAGATAGACCCTGTCGAGAATGAACCCAAAGTTCTTGCCACTAAACTTCTCAGACGCTGCCGCAAACCGATAGTTATCAAAGCAATGATTTAGCTCAACGTGAGCAATCTCGTGCCCCAGTACGGCCACCAAAGCGGCTTCATCTTTCAAAGATTCCAGCAGGCCAGTAGTAATCCCGAGAACCCCACCTGGCATAGCAAAAGCATTCGGTTCTCCAGCAACAACGAAGATATCATATGTAAATGGTTTTTTCTTAAACCGACTAATTTCAGCGATAAGGCTATCCAAATAACGCTGATACTTAGACGCAACCATCTTTTCTTTAAGCTTATCCTTTAGAGCATCGCCTATCGCAGCTTCATCCAAATCATTAACCGGGATGATGCGGCTCAGCAGACGATCCACAGACTTCGGAGCTGTTCCCAGAACTGTAAACAGTGGTTCGAATGAAGCTCCCAGAGTGGATTTAACCTGCTTAACACCAAGATAAAATGCTAAGATCAAACTCATAACGATAATCACTACAAACAGAATTAATCTTGGTTTCTTGTTCATTTAATCCTATCACTATATTTTTTATAGAACACGTTTATACCAAGCATCAGGACGCCAACACCAACAAACACCAACCCCCTTGTAGCCAAGCTAGTAGAAGCTAAGTCAAAAAATATCAAACGGGTTACAGACAAAGCAAGCGCTGCAAGTGCCAAGTAGACAAAGTGCTTTGACCGCAAATAGATGCCTAAAACAAAGATTGCAAAAATTTCCATAACCCACAAAAGCGTTAGGATCGCTTTATCAAATCGCCAATAAAGATATATAGCCACCCCAACAAAGAATGGATAAAGCATAAAGGGGATTAGGTAGCGGTTCAGCAGCGCAGCTGGCTTCTCCAAGTAGCTGGTTTTCTCTTGGCTAAGCGGCGGCCCTATTCGATAAAGAACAGCTAAATAGCCAATTTGTAGAAATATGGTCATAACACCTGTCACTTCTCCAAGAGTATACCAAGTACCAGCACCGGTTTCATAAATACTCGTGACAGCGGCCAGATTTAAACAGGATAAGAAATAGAATAAATAACCATGAACCTTTAGCTCATCTTTATCAATAGCAGTCACCAGGTAGTTTAAGACTAAAGCTAATACTATCCATGCCAGAGGTCGCAGGGTGGCTTCACATTCAACAGTAATCACTAGGGCTAAAAAACCCAAAAAAAGCTCGATAAACATCGACGAAAAAACTCGATACTTCTTAGTTGCTGCAGCAACCACCGGCTTTATACGTTTCACTTCGAGTAGAAAGTAACCCAACACCATAAATCCCAAAACTTCCAAGACAAGTCGCAAACTAATACCAGCAAAAAGTGTTTGCTCCGTCTGAATGTGGACGAGCAAATGCCTCACGAGAAAGTAAAGCAAGCAGAAAACAGAACCGTGGACCACAAACAGCCCCTGATGCAGCCTGATAGCTGCATCTTCACCAGTAAGGCTTTCCGACCTTTTTTGAATATACAAACCGAGTTCAAGCCAGACCATAGATAATAGCGCTGCGACAACTCCGGGCAAGAAGTCGCTTCTCGGAACCAAAGTGGCATAAAGCCCGACCCCTAGGAAACTGAAGAAAAAGTATGCTGTTATCCTGAGGGCCTCGGTATTGCCGCCCCGCCATATGTAGGTCATATTTTGCAAGACAAACAAGCCCACAAGAGGAACCAAACTATAGT
>MDTC01054856.1_pt1 | contig 12806 bp, 9 predicted proteins | sample 811181 | NCBI WGS metagenome assembly MDTC01 (sample SAMN05326644, study PRJNA326480) | marine metagenome | isolation source: seawater | place: Pacific Ocean: North | collected 2011 | reverse complement strand
TGTTGCCAGTGCTCCATTCATACTGCCATCTGGTATTTGGTCAGCAAAAATAAAGCCAAATGATAAGATAACTATGGGTTTTATTGGAATGGGCATACAAAACAGAGGCTTACAGAATCGATTCATGGCCGATAGCAATGTTGTATGCGTCGCTGTTTCAGACTGTGACACTTCACGGCGAGATGCTGCCCTAAAAAAAGCAAACAAGCGTTACCAAAATGAGAATTGCAAAGGTTACAATGATTATCGAGAAGTAATTGCTCGTAATGACATAGACGCTGTTTGCATTGCTACTCCCGATCACTGGCATGCAATACAAACGGTTGAAGCTATAAATTCAGGGAAAGATGTCTATTGCGAAAAACCATTAACTCATAACATTCATGAGTCCATTGAGGTCATGAAAGCTGTGGATAAGAAAAAGGCAATTCTACAAACCGGTTCAATGCAACGTTCATCAAGAGAATTTAGAGTAGCATGTGAATTGGTTCGTAATGGGGTTATCGGTAAAATTAAAAGTACCGCGGTTAACGTCGGCCCTCCTGGTATTCCTTGTGATCTCCCAACAGAAAAAATGGAACCTGGACTCGACTGGAATATGTGGGTTGGACCTGGCCCTATGCGAGGTTATAGCTCAGTTCTAAGTCCAAGAGGGGTTCACGGGCATTTCCCAAACTGGCGAAACTATAAAGAGTATGGTGGCGGTATGGTTTGTGACTGGGGTGCTCATATGATTGATATTGTTCATTGGGGTTTGGGCGTTGATGACAGTGGGCCAATAGCAACTATACCGGCAGAAAACCCAAAAGCAAAAAAAGGGGCTCAACTGGTTTATGACGGAAATGTACCACTTATGCATGGCACAGGTATGGGTTCGAGCTTCTACGGTACAGATGGTCGTGTGGAATGTCATCGAGGGCGAATTGGTCTTTGGCTTGGAGATAAATTTATCGCTGGGAAAACCAATAATAGTGAACGCAATGTCAACCTATCCAAAGAACTAGACAAATTGGAATCGGATTTTCTAAAAGATGCGAAGGTAAAACTATACAAAAGTAATAGTCATATTCCAGACTTCCTGAATTCGATGCGAACTCGAAACAAACCATGTACGCACGAAATTATTGGAGCTCGAACATCAATAGCATGCCACCTGCTTAACCAAACTTACTATAATCATTCAGAAATTAAGTGGAATCCAAAGAAAAACGCTTTTGCCGCGGGAGGTGACTCCTCTTGGTTAACGCGCAATTATCGCGAGGATTTCAAAGTATAAGCATAAAAAAAGTTAAAAAGTTAAAATAAAAAATTTATAACACGTAATGAGTCTTAGACTTATTACGTGTTTTTTTCTCCATAACCAAAAGCTTTACTTGAACAGTTGCAACAGTTTCTGTACTCGTCTGCAGGGCAAGGAGTTCTAGGACAAACACCATTAAAGCTTCAACTTACTTTTATTCTTATTACCACTTCTGGTTATGAGTATAAAATGACAGTTGTTTTTTTTATAACCAAATCAATTTTTTGAAAGCAGATCACATACGAAATATAGCAATAATTGCTCATGTCGATCATGGCAAAACTACACTCGTGGATGAACTACTGCAACAAAGCGGTACCTTTCGAGATAATCAAGTAATAGCTGAACGAGTCATGGACTCGATGGACTTGGAACGAGAAAAAGGTATTACCATCAAAGCCAAGAACACAGCTATCAAATGGAAGGACTATACGATTAACATAGTTGATACTCCTGGGCATGCTGATTTTGGGGCTGAAGTAGAACGTGTAATGAAAATGGTAGACGGAGTGCTTCTACTAACTGATGCTGTGAGTGGTCCTCAAGCACAAACTCGCTGGGTTTTACGTAAAGCGCTTGGGCATGGATTAAAGACAATCTGTGTTGTTAATAAGATCGATCGCGAAACAGCGAGACCTACATGGGTACATGATAAAGTTTTAGAACTATTCTTAGAGCTCGGAGCTGATGAAGACCAGTTTAATGCTCCATTTTTATACGGTAGTGCGAAACTAGGATTCGCCGATAATAAATTAGATGGACCTCGAACAAACATGAACGACCTGTTTGAGGCCGTTATCTCTCGGGTGCCACCTCCTCTAATTGAAGATGCTCCATTCCGAATGCTAGTGAGCAATATAGATTGGGATGAGTACGTTGGTCGTATGGCTATAGGTAGGATCTTGTCTGGCGACATAAAACAAGGGGATCAAATAAACGTACTTCGAAAAGATGGATCTCAACTAAAAGCAAAGATCATCAAACTAAAAGAATTTTCCGGACTTCAAACCAACGATGTAAATTCTGCAACTGCTGGAGACATTGCCGGTTTGGCAGGTTTTGAGGAGGTAGATATTGGAGACACATTAGCAAAATCTGAGAACGCTGATCCATTACCTTTCATTGAAATTGATCCAGCAACTGTTCAGATGGAATTCTCAGTCAACGACGGTCCACTTGCAGGGCAAGATGGAAAAAAAGTTACTTCACGAGAAATACGTGCACGACTTGATCGCGAAACAAAATCAAATATCTCCATTAGCATTCATGACACAGAGGAAAGCACTAAATACCTCGTTAACGCTCGAGGCAGCATGCAGATTGCAGTTTTGCTAGAGACTATGCGACGTGAAGGCTTTGAAGTTCTCGTTTCCCGCCCAACGGTTTTGTTTCAAAAAATCGATGGCAAACAGTGTGAGCCTTATGAACAGATCTGGATTGAAGCCCCTGAGGATCAACTTGGAACAATCATGCAGAGTCTTAGTAACAGACTAGGTAAAATTACTAATATTGAGCACCACTCGGCAGGGGTAACCGTATCAGCTGAGATACCTACACGAGGTCTAATAGGTTTTGAAAGCGATCTAGTAACCCTTACAAGCGGTAATGGGGTTATGAGCCACATGTTCCTAGAATATCGACCTTATAAAGGAGAATTAGTAACACGCCAAACTGGCACTCTAGTAAGTATGGAGAACGGCAATGCAATGGCTTATGCACTCGACATGCTTCAAACCAGAGGAAACCTTTTCATATCTCCGGGTGACTCAGTGTATGCTGGTCAGGTTGTAGGCGAAAACCCACGTCGTGATGATTTGCCGGTAAACCCTGCAAAAGCGAAACACCTCGATAATATGCGTGCGTCCGGATCGGACAAATCAATTGCCCTAACGCCGCCGATCAAATTTTCCATCGAACGTGCGATTGAATATATTGCTAATGATGAACTGGTTGAAGTAACTCCAAATAACCTGCGATTTAGAAAACGTATACTTGATGCCAACGAAAGACGAAAAGCAACCAAACGCGCCAAAGATATTTCCTCTAACAAATCCTAGGAGTGATAGGGGTTCTATTTAATTTCACCCCATATACCTCTAAGAATTTTAAACATTCGAGGATCATGTTCTTTGAGTTCTGCTCGTACAAAAGGATAAAAATCATTAACCCCAAGATATGCCTCAGTACTTTCTGCAAAATACTCCATTTGAGTCGTAAGCGCGTAATGATTCACAGTACGACCAGTGTATAGTAAAACCTTCTCATAAATTCCTGCCTCTTTAACATTATTATAGGCATCAAGTATTTCCTTGTTTTGAAATCCCTTTTCTAGAACTTGATCATGATAAGCATGAGCCAGTTCGTGTAAAACCACGTAAGGATGCTTTGCCCATTGACTGCGGCTTAGCAGTGCTTTTGCTCTGGGAATATGCACATGCTTTACCAGTCTGGGATCGTGCTGATTAGCGCGAAGCCAAGTTGCACCGGGATGATACTGCATATTACCTAGTGGCTCGTAATGATAATCCAGCCATATGGGAAGTCGTTGCAACTCCTTCACTCGATCAACAGGAAGAATGTATTTAATACGCTGAAGATGATTAGCAAGCGCATCAAACACCTCTGACTTAAACTTATTATGTTTCTTCTCAAGTAACTTTGGATCAACTTTAATACTCCATCCCTCAAGTTTTTTTACAATTGGATCATAGAACTTTTTTTGTTCTTCGGCAGCCGTATAACTAATTACAAGTTTAGACATTACAAGAATGATTAATATTTTAGGGATAATTTTTAACATGATAATTTATTTTTTGTTTAATCTAAGTATCTCATTCCCAAAAGCATCTCCAATTAAGAAGTAGCTCTCGGCATTACCAAACCAATGGTGTCCGTGCCCTACGTTAGGAGAGTCCTTTGCTTTCCGAGCAAACTGTGCTGTTGATACAAAAACAGCATTTGACCCAAGCGATTCTGCAGCACCCTTTTGAGCCATACGAATTGAGAGCATATTTTCATTAACATCGAGCCCCCCATTCCCCAGTTCACCAATAACTACCGGAAGATCGATCTGTTTAACTTCTTTTCGAATGTCATTGATTAAACAGATGAGATTGTTTTGATAATTCTTTCTTGCAGCTTCATCAAACATGTCATTCCATCCCTGAAACCATACGAATCCACCAATTACTGGCTCAAGCTTAGCCAAATATGGAAATTCATTTTCAATTTTAGCCAAGCCTTCTCTGAATTCATTAATCATTTTTTGGTAGAATTCTCCGACCTCTCCGCCAGCGCTGGGAGGACGAAAATCTTTATTGAGACTTTTTCCTCCCCAAGCAGTTTTAATGAGAAGCACTGGTTCCTCAAAACCATCGCCTAAACAATGTCCAAGTTGAAACTCTGGCCCAATATGGTGTTTGCCTCCATATCCTGTGTAACCAATTGATAACCCTCCAGTCTTAAGCTCCTCTTTGGTTTGATATCGCACATAAACATCTTTTCTCACAATCCAATCTCCTTTTTCATCAACGATATGATTATATCTATCAGCAAGTTCTGAGTGCTTCATGACGTTTTTAAGAATACCTTTCCCGCTGTTATAGTACTTTGGATGATCTAAATCGACTACCCCCTGCCCTTGCATATTTGACTGACCTGCAAGCCAAAAAACTCTTAATTTTTTCGCAGGTTTAAGATGTTTATCAAGAAAAGCATAACCAGCGTTTTGGGCTTTTTTGTTAAACATCATTGCGATATGCCCAGCCCCTTTTCCAATATATAAATCGGTATCAACATTAACCTCCTTGAGAGATTCATAGAGCGCAATTGGACCACGAAAGCCAAACATTGGATGTTTATCTGGATGAACCATAAGGTCAGCCGAACCATTATAAAAAAAGATTGGTGAATCACCTTTATCTACAAATGCATTAGGAGAGTCAGCCTCATATGCTTCCGGTTCAGTATTTCTATCCGCCCCAAGCCAATATGATAGTGCATTTGATTTTTTGCGAACTGTACGAAAATCGGTTGGTGCACCGCCTGCTACTGCAGCAACAATCTTTGTACCAATGCCTTTTGGATCACTTTCTTTGGGAAGCCCGGTTGTTGCCAACATCGAAACAAGATGTCCTCCAGCAGAATAGCCCATTGCCCCGATAAGGTCAGGATTCGCCTTATACTTAGAAGCATTTGTTCGAATCCATCGTATGGCATCTCGACAGTCCTCAGTTTGTGCAGGGCTTTTGAACTTGGGAGCTAATCGATAATTAATCGCAAAACAGGTATAGCCTCGTTTAGCCAAACTCCTCGCATAAATAGCTAATTGACCTTTAGAACCAAGGCGCCACGCCCCTCCATGAACAACTAATATTGATGGGAATGGTCCATCACCTTCAGGAACATAAACGTCAAGATTAAGTAATTGATCATCAACCTTCTTATAAGCAACATTTTTGATTCGTTCGTATTTATAATCTTTGCTCCAAGCGTACATATTAAATCCACACAACAAGAACAAAATCAATAAACGATTCATAGAAAGGTTAGTTTTAACTGATTTGAATTTTCACTCAAATAAATTTCAATAATGATAATTAAAGACAGACATTTCGTTCATCACAAACTTTTATCACTTATATTTTTCCTACTAAACTTAGTAATAATAAATACAATTAGAAGATTAACTATTAATCCAAAAACACCTGCGTGAATTCCCCAATTTGACAGAGTATCAAAGGGATAAAGTGTAAATATACATATCAAACCAAAAACTAAACCCCAAAATGGAGCGTTAGCCTTCATGCTTCGCCAGTGCATTCCTAAAATGAAGCCGGGTGAAAGTTGCATAAGTATATCAAATTTCATATTCATAAGTTTGACCAAAGTTGGCTTATTTTCGAGTGATTGTAAATATATGGCAATGCTCGCCATAATAAAGACCACAATAAAAGAGATTATTTTACCTATTAAAGTTAATTTAGCCTGACTAGCATTTTTATTGATTTGCCGAAAATATATATCTTTAGTTATCATGGATGATACAGATAAAAGAACAGAATCGGCTGTAGACATTAAGGCTGCAAGTACAGCAGCCAGAAGCAACACAACCAACCATCTATGCAGTACTGACTTGCCCATCACAATTCGGCACACCTCACTAAATACCCTATCTGAATCTTCACTACTTAATTCAGCTAATTCAGGCGAGGCCAATGCAGTGATACCAACAAGAACTGCAACCAGAGACGCAGTTAGCGGAAGAAAAGCCATTGTTGCAACACCGTTTCTAAGCACTTTTTGGCTTCGAGCTGCATAAATCCGCTGAATTGCTTGCGGATAAAGTGCACCTCCTAAACCGACAACAAAAATATAACTAAACCACTGCCGGTTCATAAGAGCATTTGGCACTGAAACTTTCTCCGGTTTAGAAGATTTGAGCAACTCGTAGCTGTTACTCAAGCCACCAAAATGATCAAGAACTACGAAAAGCAAAACAACAAACCCAATCATTAATATACCACCCTGAATCATATCCGTCCAAGCTACAGCACGAAAGCCACCGAGGTTCTCATATACCAGCATAATAACTGCAAGAATTATGACTCCAGCAATGAAAGCAGTACGATCGTCAAATTCCGTTATACCCTGAAGCAGCAGTCCCATAGATGTTAGTTGAGCAAGCAAATAATTACCAATTGCAAGGACCATAGTAATTGAGGCGAGCACAGTGTATGGTCTATGAGCAAATCGATGTTCGAGAAAATCTGAAGGTGTAATAAAATTTTCCCGCTTTGCTAGACTGTGCAATTTTGGAGCAAAAACAAGATAGACCACAATAATAGAAGTCATGAAATGGACACTCATTAACCAAGGATAGCCAATCCGAAAAGTTTTACCAGTGAACGCAAACAGCGTATTACCACTATATTGTGTAGCATAAAGAGTCAGCACTAAAACCATAAACCCAACACCTGATCCTGCTAGGTAAAAGTCTTTAAGTGAGTTCTCAGTTCGAGCACGCATACCCCAATATCCAATACCAATTAAAGATACTAAATAGATAGCAATAAATCCTAATTCTAATGGCCCAAGCGGAATTTTACTCATTCATCGACCTCCGATTGATCCCCATCACTTGGCCAAATACGAAATGCCACCCATGCCGTCAAACAGGAGATTAAAAATGAAATAAAAGTACTAATTCCCACCCATAAGGGCATACCAAATATTAATGGTTCCTCGCCCCCTTCACCCCAGTACCAAGGTACTGCCAGAGTAAAAAGAATTACAAATCCAACAACCAACAACCATGATCCTTGTGATGATTTTCGTTCGTTATCTCTCATTACATTGACTGAGCTTTTTGAAGTGCTGCTTTAATAATACAAATTGCTTTATTCATTTCCTGATCTGTAATGGTCAAAGGAGGAGTTAATGTCAGCACATTTCCATTTGAAACCTTAAAACTCAAACCATTCGAAAGGCATTCGTATAGAATGAACTCAGATATATCTGAGCGTGTAATTTCAATAGCTAAGGCGAGACCCAGACCTCGAATCTCTTTTACAATTGATAAATCACTAAACAGTGCCTCTAACTCCATTTTTGTTTTTCGACCGAGGCTGGCAGACCTATCAATAAGTTTTTCAGACTCGATAACATCAAACATTGCTAAAGCTGCAGCTGCACCAACTGGAGATTTCTCATGAGTATAGTGACCTAAAGCCTTCATTTGAGCAATGTTGAGACTATCTTTAGCAATAATTGAGGCCAAAGGAAAGATACCTCCACCGAGCCCTTTTCCTACAATTAAAATATCTGGAATTACTCCACTATGTTCACAGCAAAACATTTTACCAGTTCTGCCAAATGCTAAAGGAATTTCATCTAAAATCAAAAGCACGCCGTGCTTGTCACATAATTCTCTCAATCGCAACCAATAATCATCATCTGGCCTATCGACTGTAGTACATCTCATTGGTTCAGAAATTATTGCTCCTATATCTCCCTCTTGTTCCATTATCTTTTCTATCTCATCTGCATCTTCAATTCTTTTTGGCCAAGGAACATGAAAGCAACCAGGAAGCAATGGGCCTAAATCATCTCTAAATAGTGATTCACCGCCTATAGATATCGCATCAAGAGAAGCACCATGAAAAGTTCCCCACATAGAAATTGTCTTGTGCCTCCCGGTAGCATATCGGGCAAGCTTCATTGCCATTCCGACAGCGGATGTTCCACCTGGAGCAAATAAAACCTTATTTAATTCACCCGGAGCAAGTGAACCAAGTTTCTCAGCCAATTCTATGGCTGGTTTATTGGTGAAACGCCTTGGACAAAATGACAATTGATCCAACTGCAATTTGATAGCATCGATAATTTTTGGATGTGAATATCCAACTTGATGTAAACTATTCCCATGAAAATCTAAAAATTTTCGACCCGAGGCATCAATAAGATAAGAACCTTCACAATTTACTATCTCAGTAAGACATGGCGTTGACAGGGATTGATGTAGAAAAAAATTCTCATCTCTAGACAATGTTTCTCTAACATTTGCATCAATGTTTTGATCTTGCCACATGTGACGCAAGGGAGTGGAGTTAAAATCTCCTTCTGTATTGTCGATAGACATTAAACTTGTGTTAAAGATTCATAATGAATTCACATTTTGATAACGCGAACGATATTCCTTGGGCACCATACCAGTCTCCCTTTTGAAAAATCGAGAAAGTTCCTCCGGACTTCCAAATTTCATATCCTTAGCAATCTTACTGATCTTGTCATTGGAATTCTTAAGTGAAGCCTGAATCTTTGCCAATCTAACACGCTTAATTTCTTCTTTTGGAGTATGCCCCATATGTTGTGAAAAATGTTTATTAAACCCTGAAAGAGAAAGCGAACTTCGAGCTGCCACTTCCGATACATGTATTGGGTAAACTGGAGCAACTGCTCGTATATACTGGACCGCTTGTGTAACGACTAGATCTTCAATAGCAAATGTGTTCGTGGATTCTCTGGCAATTATATCTTTAATTGGTATAGTAATTAAATGATCATTTTCAATAGATTTTCCATTCATCATAATAGAAAGAAGACGAGCAGCCTCATATCCCACACTCTCTCCTGGATACGCTACACTAGATAATGGTGGAGTTGATATCTGACAGAATACTTCATCAGCATTAGTACCCATAACAGATATTTCATCGGGAACTAAAATCCCAACTTCATTACATATACGTATAATATTACTACCAAGCATATCATCTTTTGCAAAAATCCCAACTGGTTTTGGAAGTCGACTTAGCTCTTTCACTATACGCTCATGCATCTTCACCCAACGATTATCCCATGGGAGATGATCGGGCTCAATCTGCACTTTAATACAATTATACCCGGCAGAGTGTATTTCCTGTTCAAAAGCATTTCCTCTTTCAATAGAATAATTTCGAGATGGATCCCCCCAATAAGAAAAATGCTTTAGCCCAAGAGTTAGCATATGCTGAGCAGCTTGTTTTCCTATTTCAAAATTATTTGGAATCACAGTAGGAAACCCTTTCCCAAGACACTCGGCACTAAGGTTAACGACTGGTATTTCATACTGTTTAAAAATTTTGGCTTCTTCAGGTGAATATCTAAATAATATTAAACCATCTCCTCTCCAATTTTCATCAATCAAAACTGGCGCCATTTCATTAGTGGAATCCACAAGAGTCTGCAGCTGCCATTTCTCATTATTTCTAATGAAATCAACAATTCCTCGAAAAATAGGTCTAGTAAAAGAAGCCCAAGAGGGAACACGAATGCCAACTACAGGCATTTCACCTTTTGACTTAGTCTTAATAAAATTATGCTGATTGGATGAATCCATTTCCTAAACAATTTTATTTTTTTTAAACTCAGGCATTATTCTAAATATTTAAAAAGGCAAATCAAAAACTACTCTTTTATATTTACAGGACGATTATTCCTTTTACTAAAGAGGCGCTCTATTTCTTGTTTATTCATTATCCCGTCCTCAAGAATCAAAATTTGCGGCCTGTTTTTTATGTTTAAGGAGTTTCTCTTTTCAGATAGCCAAATACTCATTGCCTCATTTGCCTTAAGCGCGAGTTCATTATTATCGGACAAATAATCATATTCAAAATTGTTAAATGATTCCTGAGATTTAAGACTTCTATGAGCTATATAACGAACTACCCCATAAGGGTCATCCAAAAGTTTTATAAGATAAGGAGGAAGCCACTCTTTGTCAGATGTGTTTTTTGCAGGCGCCCATCCACCATGCCAAGCCGCTATTGCCCGTTGAGCAGCATCACCCTGCAGCATCCAAAGAACCCATGCAGAAATATTTCTTTGATCATCTGTTTGTGGAAATATTTCATGATTGTATCTCACACTTAAATGCTTCTGGGTCCAATCTAAAGTTTTATCTAAGTGGCATAGATTGCATGCATTTGGAACACCATGTTTTATACTTCGCAATGCAGAGGGTGATTGAATTTGATGACTCCTTAATGCACCAAGCAAAGCATAACTTGTGTGAGGCATGTGACAATTAACACAGCTACTACCAGAAGAATCAACTTCATGATAGGTATGTAATTTTATGTCTATGGTATATTTATCCTCTTTGTGGCATTGAACACATGACTGATTGCCAACCATATCATTCCTTAGCTGATCTTTTGGCTCACTATGATGCATAGAATGACAATCAAGACATGAAATATTATTAATTCCTGCTTTTTCATTTGTATAGCAAGCACTTACCCTCATAGCTGTATATTCCCTACCACCGGCTAATATAGTTCCATCATCCCACCATCGTTCCTGGAAAAAATCTTTATTTTCCTCTAGCTCATCCATATTCATTTTACCGCCTAATGGACCTGGATGTTGAATAAAGTATCTGTAGTCATGTATGTTTTTACCAGGTCTATACATCGGTCCATTTCGAGCATACTCCATTCCAGCTTCTGCATCTTTATAGATATAAACCCCATGGCATTGGCCGCATATTTGACTGGAAAGCTTATGATCAAGTTTAGAAGGGTTTTTTATGTGTTCTGCAGTTTTTGATTTATCACCAAAATGTTTAGCATATCTGGCAATTGGGGATTGATAATATTTTACATGCTCTTCAGCCGCGCCATGACATGCTTCACAAGAAATGCCAAGTTCTGCTACTTCAGTTTCAAATTTATTACTCCCCTTAAGCCCGGGGTTTCCATTCGTGCTATGACATTTAATACAATGATGATTCCATTGAGAAATCATTCGCTTACCAGAAGGCGCCCTCATGAAAGCATCTTCTCGTGGGATCCACTTATCTTCTTTTGGCAAATATACTAATGGTAATGTCTGTAATAGATTTCCATATTTTGATTCATTAATCTGTTCCATTTGATTCGATACAGATCCATCAATCCAATATGTTTGGTAATGATGTGAACCCGTCGTCATGACTACCCTCTTGTTAACTCTGGGAATAGATCTCAAATCTAACATAGAAAGAACACCATTTGTCCTGATCTGATAGGTATAATCATTAATCCTTCTACCTGTTTCCACAGTCTTCATTATAATTTCAGGATCTGGAACTTTTGCCCAATACTGATCATTTGTTTTGTAGATCTTATATTTTAAACCTCTAGAATCTATTTCTGTTCCATCAAACCTTCCAATAACCGAATGATTGCCAGCAATTTGAGTCATGGTTCGATGATAAGTGTTATACCAACTAGCATATTCAGCAGGATGACATGACCGACAATTATCTGAAGATATATACCCTTTTGCTTGTTCCTTATTTGGAATCTTAGAGTTTAGAGAAAATCGATCTAAATCTTTTTTAGATAAGTATTTCCAATAGAAGTATGTTGAAATCACAGAAAAAAAGATTAGCAGAACAAAAAAAACCCTCCCGTTAACTCTTAAAGGATTTTTAGTTTTGGACATAACACACCTATTAACTGTTTTATTGGGTTAAGAGAGTGTTAGTTACTGATACTTGGTAATACAAGATGATTAATCCAATTTTGAACTTCAATCGTTCTAATTGAATCATCTAAGATATCAGATTTAACCTTAAGCTTGGATGCAATATCAGCTCTAGTAGGCTCATTGTGCAATAGCTCTAATTGATCAATATAAGCTAAACCTTCATGCTCACTCTTAAAAAAATTAAGTTTTATTAATTTTTCCATACGACAAAACATCAATCTTGCCATTTCGTGAAGATCATATTCCGGATGATATTGCACCGCCCAGAATTCTGAATTTTTATAACTTACTGCAACTGATTGCACTGAAGTAAAATCATTACCTGAAAGCCGTATTCCTTTATCAGGTAAAACTGTGATCTCGTCATCATGACTGGTAAATGCATCAAAAATCTCTTGTTTTCCAAAATATAAAGGATGACTCGACCCCTCACTTGTTAATTGGATATCCCGTGAAATTCCCATTTCCCTACCCTTAGGGTTTAATGCCACTT